>Ga0208485_1000012_pt1 | contig 71135 bp, 68 predicted proteins | sample LakMenEpi27Jul12_FD_150707 | JGI IMG/M metagenome (GOLD analysis project Ga0208485, IMG submission 150707) | Freshwater microbial communities from Lake Mendota, WI - 17JUL2012 deep hole epilimnion (SPAdes) | ecosystem: Environmental > Aquatic > Freshwater > Lentic | place: Lake Mendota, Madison... | reverse complement strand
TTTAGCGAAGGTCAGCCTAATTTTGTCTTTCAGTTAGACCTGCGAAACCAAGATGAGGAATCACTCTTAGCTGGCTTTAATCAACTCTGGCGTAGAAATGTTAAGAAAGCGGATAAAGAAGGCGTTGAAGTTTCTCGTGGCAACAGAGCAGACTTGGCAGATTTTCATAAGGTTTATCTGGAAACGGCAAAGCGCGACAAATTTATTCCAAGACCACTTCGTTATTTTGAGCGAATGTGGGATGAACTAAATCGCCATGAGGTTCATTTAAAACTCTTCTTAGCTAAATGGCAGGGACAGACGATTGCATCAACTATTGCTATTCAAGTAGGTGATCACTATTGGTATTCATACGGCGCATCTTCGGCATTTGGTCGCGAAGCTCGCGGAAGTAATGCCGTTCAATGGGTAATGATGAAAGATGCTTTGGCTAGCGGGGCCGCTTGTTATGACTTGCGTGGAATCACGCCAACTCTGGATCCAAATGATTCCCACGTTGGGCTGATTCAATTCAAGGTAGGCACTGGTGGATATGCCCGCCAACTAGTTGGTGAGTGGGAGAAGCCAATAAATAGGTTCTGGTCCTTCGCCTTCGCTACATATTTGCGAATTCGCAAGTAACCTACGCTTATGCCACTTTCACTACACGTCGATGCGCAGAAATGGCGTTCTCATTTAAGCCAGCTAATTAGCGCAAAGCCTGGGCTAGTGCCGGTGATCAAGGGCAATGGTTATGGCTTCGGGTTAGAACTTCTGGCTGCCGAATCAACTCGACTCGGTGTTGAAACAGTGGCAGTTGGGCTTGCCAGTGAAGTAGCAAAGGTGCGCACAGCATTTGGGGGCGAAATAGTGATTCTTTCACCCGATCAAGTAATTAGTGAGCTCAAGGATTCCAAGATTATTCAAACAGTTTCAAGTTTAGAAGTTCTGCGCAGTATCGATGCCAACACCAATGTAATTGTTGAAATCTTAACTCCGTTAAACCGTCATGGCATTAATGTTCCAGAGATCAATAGTGCGTTAGCAATCATTAAAGAGCGCGGCTTAAACCTTCGAGGTTTTACCCTGCACCTGCCAATCGCAAAGATCGATAGCAAGTGGGTTAGTTCAAAGCTAAACCTCTTGCCCGATGGAAGCAACGTCTGGATCTCTCACCTACATGGGGCGGATCGCGTAAAGAAAGAATTTCCGAAACTAACTTTCCACGAAAGAATCGGCACAGCGCTTTGGCTTGGTGCTGACTCAGCTCTAGAAGCAACAGCTACGGTGCTTGAGAATCGGAAGATACAAGGCACCGCTGGTTACCAACAACGACGAGCTCGCGGAAATGTCATTGTGGCCAGCGGTGGCACTGCCCACGGCATTGGTCTAACCGCACCACAAAACGATTTCTCACTTATCGGGCGCATAAAGATTATTGCCCGCGCACTTGAAGCAGCTTTCGGAAGAATGCGCAGCCCATATCGCCATGATGGCAAAACGCTTGATTTCTTAGAATCACCACATATGCAGTGTTCGCTATTGATCTGCAGTGGTTCGAATCAACCAAAGCCTGGCGATGAGTTAAAGGTGCGTGTTCGCTACACAACCACGACTTTCGATCAGATCAGCTTTAGCTAAGTATCTTTAAGGAAACTAGATGAGCGAGCAATCGGTTCTGAAATCTTCAGCCATTATGGCTGTCGGAACCATCTTTTCGCGCATAACTGGGCTTGCCCGAAATCTTCTTTTAGTTGCAGCCCTAGGGACGGCAATCGTTGGTGACACTTTTCAAGTCGCAAACACCATTCCAACCGTTGTCTACATATTGGTTGCAGGTGGTGCGCTAAATGCGGTCTTTGTCCCGCAAATTGTGCGAGAGATGAAGAAGCCAGGCGGTGGCCATGCCTTTGTTTCACAACTAGCTACCGCAACATTTACGATCTTGGCAATTGCTACCGCTATCGGAGTTCTTGCCGCACCTCTAGTAGTTCGACTTTATGCCGCTAAGTTTGGCGGCAGTGGGTTAGAGAATGAATTTGAATTAACGGTTCTCTTTACTCGCTACTGTCTGCCGCAAATTCTTTTCTTAGGCATGTTCACGCTCTTTGGTCAGATCGCAAACGCGCGGGGAAGTTTTGGGCCAATGATGTGGGCGCCAATTCTCAATAACTTAGTCGTAATAGGCGTGCTCATTGGGTTCATTGCTATTGCGCCTAATGCTCAAGATGGCGTCATCAGCACATCTGCTAAAACTCTCTTAGGTTTGGGAACTACCTTTGGTGCGTTTGTGCAAGCGGCAATTCTGATTCCAGTAATCGTAAAGTCTGGGGTGCGATTACGTCCGAACTTCCACTGGTCATCGCTCGGTAAATCTGCACATCTAGCTAAGTGGACCATGATTTTCGTACTGATCAATCAAGCTGGCTTTGTGGTGATTGTAAATTTAGCAACTGCTGCATCGGTTCGTGCTAAAGAATCTGGTATCGATGTAGGCGTAGGCTTTACGCCATATCAAAATGCTCACTTTATTTTTTTACTTCCTCATTCAATCATTGCAGTCTCGTTAGTAACGGCGCTACTGCCAAGAATCTCAAGGCTGGCAGCCGATACTCAAATCTCAAATGTGCGAGATGAAATTCAGCAGACGCTTTTGAACCTCTATGCACTCATTATTCCGGCGGCTTTTGCGATGTTATTTTTAGGCCAGCCAATTGCTCACTTAATCTTTGCTGGTTCAAGCACTGCCGACGCCAGTCAGATTGGCCTGATCCTGTCGGGCTTTGCCCTTGGCTTAATCCCATTTTGTAGTTCATATGTGATGCTTCGCGGCTTCTATGCTTTCGAAGACACTAAGACCCCAGCGGCAATCACCTTGTTAATGAATGTCGTGACTATTTTGTGCGCAGGCATCAGCTACCTAGTTCTGCCAATCCGATTTATCACCGTGGGAATCGCGGTTTCATTTGGAATCGGATACTTATCTAGTTCACTTGTGGCGCGATACCTTCTAAGTAAGCGCATCGGACGCTTAAACATAAGAAGAGAATTAGTCTCGATCGTATTTATTTCAGCTCTCGCATTTGTGCCAGGCCTTTTCATATCAGGCGTCCTTGAAAACTCCCTTAATTCCGGAGAGCCAAGTGCACTTACTTCACTATTGACCTTGGTTATAACTGGCGTAATGGCATTACCGATATTTATTGGAATTGGATATGGGCTTAAAGTCAGCTCTATTATCTCGGCCGCAGATTCTCTGAAGCGCAGATTCGCAAAGCGCTAAGTTTTAAAGGGTTTCTACTGCGAATCTTTTTTACTTATCATCCATAATTGCATTGTGAGCATCACCTCGACTGTGGCAATGACTAATAAATCCAACCCTGCCCTTGTGCTGGTCCATGGTTTAGGTTCTGCTGGAACTATTTGGAAAAGTTTGATTCCGGACTTGGAAAAAGATTTCACTGTTTACTCGATTGACTTACCTGGCCATGGCGAAGCAACTTTAGATAATCAGGAAAAATATGATCCGCGTTCACTTGGTGAAATGATTCTTCACTACATGCAGAGTGTTCATAATGTGCCAAAGATGCATGTGGCTGGAAATTCTTTGGGTGGTTGGATTTCACTAGAAATGGCCGCCCTTGGGCCAGCACAAGTTGAAAGTGTCACCGCTTTAGCGCCGGCCGGCTTGTGGCAGCAAGCTCCGACCATGAAGATTCCACCAAGTATTGATTCGCGAATTTTAGCCAAGATTTCGCAATTCTTTATGCCGATTGCATTTCATTTACCGCCCTTAAAAGCTTTGGGGTATCGCAAGATCACCCATTTATGGCGTGAACTAAGTTACGAGTCCTGCCGAGATTCAGTTATTGCGATGGCTCGTTCTAAAGGATACAAACCCTTATGGCAAGGAATCAGAGGACAAAAATTTGATTCAGCCGTTAACCCTGAAGTAAAAATTTCGGTGGTCTTTGGTGACGCTGATTTAACGCTGCCTGAAGAATTAGCTCAGGAAAAGTCGCTTCTGCCTAAACACGCAAAATGGATCCGGGTGCCAAATTGTGCTCATGTGATTATGTGGAACCACCGTGCAACCACAATAAAGCTAATCAAGGAAACAGCAGGGATATAGATCGCAGAAGCAATTGATTCGCATTTTTACATTGTGATTTCATTAGCCTATATTTCTGCCTAGTTCATTTATATTTAGCTAAATGAAAAAGCGGAAAGGTAGTCACGATGTACTTCACTAAACGTCGCGTAATTGACTACTGCCGCATCACCAGCACTAGCTGCTGATCTTCTTAATTTTCTAGCACGTAAATATTCTGCTGTAAAAAAACTCTCATTTAAACCCTCAAATTAAAACTAACAAAGGAAAATAATGTCGATTTCAAAGAAGTTAATCGCAGGAGCAATTGTTTCTGGTCTCCTGGCTACGACAGGTGTATTACCTGCTGAAGCTCGTCCAAAGAATCTAGCTCGCGCAGTTGCTCAACCTGATTGGCTAGAGCAGAACATTGATAACCCAAAGGTGCGAATTATTGAAGTGAGTACCGAGCCGGGTATCTATGAACGTGGTCATATTAAGAATTCAATTAAATTGGTTTGGCACACAGATCTAGTTGACACAGTAAATCGTGACATTATTAGCCAAGCTAAGTTCACGGCACTTGTTCAAAAAGCTGGCATCGATGATGACACAACGGTTGTTCTCTACGGTGATAAGAACAACTGGTTTGCAGCTTGGGGCGCCTGGATCTTTAATATCTACGGTCAAAAAGATGTTCGGGTATTAGATGGCGGCCGCGTTAAGTGGGAGAAAGATGGTCGTGCGCTAACAACAGCCGTGCCAACATTTAAGGCGGGCAACTTTGTTGCAAAAGCTGCTGATAGTAATCTCCGTGCCACATTGACTAGAGACGTTCTTCCAGTTGCTAAAAAAGCGAGAAAAGCAACGTTGATCGATATTCGCTCTGCTGATGAATACAGTGGAAAGATCTTCGCACCAGCTGGATTCCAGGAACTAGCAGTTCGTGCCGGACATATCCCAGGAGCAGTCAATGTTCCTTGGGGTTTAAATGTTAATTCTGATGGCACATTTAAGACTGTGGCAGAACTTAAGAAGCTTTACGCAGATAAGGGCGTAACTGGCGCTGATCAGATTATTACGTACTGCCGCATCGGTGAGCGCTCATCTCTTACCTGGTTCGTTTTAAGTGAGATTCTCGGATACAGCCGAGTTAAAAACTATGACGGATCATGGACTGAATATGGAAATTCAGTTGGTGCGCCAATTAGTAATCCTGCCGGCACTATCTGGGGATCCCTCTAATTTCATCTTTAAACCTAAAGAGCAGCAGCCCTGGCAACCTCGGGGCTGCTGATTCTCTATGGACAAAGCAAGAAAAGATCCGCACTGGCATTTCCTTCTTAGTTATTGCCGCCCTTCTAGCTACAGCTTTTATCCTCTCTTCAAATTTAGAGAATGCAACTGCGCCAATTTCTCTGTTAATTGGTATGAGTTTGGGTCTTTTACTCGAGCGTGGTCGATTCTGTTTCTTCTGTATTTTCAGAGATGGAATTGAAGATAAGAACAGCACACCATTTTTATCTGTATTAGTAGCTATTGCAGTTGGCTCAATCGGCTACACCATTATCTTTGGCCAATTCCTACCTGATACCAGCACCGATCGGTTACCACCGGTTGCACATATCGGGCCAGTTAGTTGGGTACTTGCAGTATCTGCTTTTACATTTGGAATCGGCATGGCGCTATCTGGTGCCTGCATCAGCGGACATCTCTATCGCTTGGGTCAAGGTTATTTGCGCGCTATTCCAGCGCTGATTGGCACGCTAATTGGTTTCGTTCTAGCTTTTCTCACCTGGAATTGGCTCTACTTAAATGCAGTTTCAGATGCCCCAACAATTTGGTTGCCTCACTATGTTGGTTATTCCGGCGCACTTCTGCTAACTCTTGGCGCACTACTTCTATTGGCCGTATTTGCGATTAAAAAAGGTACCAATTCTGATCCGATTAGAAGCGCTCCAAGTGCTGCTGTTTCGATAAGTGCAACCTTTAAAAACTTAATTACCCAGCGCTGGAGCCCAATATCAACCGGTGCCATCGTGGGTTTAATCGGCACTATTGCTTATCTTCGCGTTGAACCTCTTGGCGTTACCCGCCAGCTGAGCACTTCAGCTCGTACCTTTATGGATGGCAATCAAATCGGTGCAGACACTCTATTTGGCTTAGACAAATTGGCGGGTTGCGTTGCAGTGCTGACTGAAACCATAACTAATAACGGTTGGTTGGTTATCGGCATTGTGGGCACTTCGTTCGCAGCAGCACTTGCCGGCGGAAGATTTAAATTTTCTAAGTTAACCGTAACTAATAGTTCTACGGCGCTGGTCGGTGGAGTGCTCCTTGGCTGGGGCTCTATGACCTCACTTGGTTGCACCATTGGTGTTCTACTATCTGGCACTCAAGCATTTGCACTATCTGGTTGGTTATTCTTTGCCTTTGTATTCCTCGGAAGTTATGTTGGAATCAAATTAAAGTTCCACACAACTGGCTGAGTTACATTTTATTACTCCGAGTAACAAAGTTTTAGGCCATACTTCCACTACGACGAATTGGTAGTGACTGGGACTTGGCTAATCACCAAGTCCCTTTTGCTTCTTATCCCAATTAATCAATTCTGTGCCATAATTAGTCCACAATAGTTTGGTAGTAATCGGGACTTGGTTAATCACCAAGTCCCTTTTGCTTTTCCATATTTTTCTTTATCCACAATATTTCCTACTAGCTAATTTCACTAGTCCGTCAATGCGTAACTTCGCTCTCGTGATGGGGGCGTGTTGTAATTGGCAGCCTAGTCGTTTACCAAACTATTGGAACGGGTTCGAAACCCGTCGTCTCCACCACAGTCTTAGTTAGCGCAATTCGATCTATTGGTAGTGATCACGGTAATTGCGATAGCTGTGCGTGGAAGGGCCTCGAGAAATCGAGGCTCTTTCTATTTTCCACATAGACAAAAATGGGGTGTTTTGGCAGGATCCACCCATGACATTTAGATCTCCTATCTTCGAACTCAGCCACACCTATGTTGATGAGTCAGCGGCACTTAGCCCCATGAAATGCACCTACTTAGGCAATGGATTAAACCAAGACAAGCTTGATGATTTCTCAATTGCCGATGCTGCGAAATCTGCTGAACTAACAAGAGTAACGCTGGCAAAGCTTGTTGCCTTAAAACCGATTGATGAGATTGATCGTATTGCTCAAACTGTAATGAAAGAGCGCCTTGAGTCTGGTCTTGCGCTATTTGAGAGCCAAGAATCTTTTGTGCTCTGGAATGTGCTGACCTCACCGCCGTCTAATGTGCGCTCTATTTTTGAATTGATGCCTAAGGCAACTGATCAAGATTTCGACAATATAGCTAAGCGTTTAGCAGCCGTCGATGGCGCGTATAAGTCTTGGACTGGCGCAATCATGGAGGTTGCCAAGAACGGTAAGACAACTGCGCAACGTCAGGTGCGTGGAGTTATCGAGCAATTGGAAAGTTATGCCAATGGCGGATTTAGCGCGATGTGTAAGAACTTTGACGCTGACGGTAAGTACCCAGCAATCCATGCCAATGCGAAGCTTGCTGAAAAAGCTGCTGCCGAAGCAGCTGCATTCCTAAAGAATGAATACTTACCAATTGCTAATCCAAATGACGCAGTTGGCGAAGAGCGTTACGCGGTATGGGCACGTTTCTTCACTGGCGCAAAACTAGATCTACGCGCCACATATGAATGGGGTATGGCAGATCTTAAAGCGATCAACGCACGCATGTGGGAGATTGCCGAACTGATCAAACCTGGCGCTAAAACGCTTCGAGAAGTAGCCGATCATCTTGATAATGATCCAAAGTATGTAATCAAGGGCGCAGCAAATGTTGTTAAGTACCTACAAGATTTCACCGATGCCGCAATAGTGCGCATGGATGGCGAGTACTTCGAAATTGATGATCGCATCAAAATCTGCGAAGCCCGCCTAGCTCCTGAAGGCAGTGCATCTGCTCCTTATTACAACCGACCATCAGAGGATTTATCTCGCCCGGGCACAACTTGGATTCCAATGTTGGGCAAAGACCAAGTCAGTAGCTGGCACTTAGTTTCGACTTGGTACCACGAAGCCGTACCAGGCCATCACCTGCAATGCGCAACGGTTGCTCTCGAAAAAGATCGCCTCTCACGTTTTCAGATAAACGGAGCTTGGATTAGTGGTTATGGAGAAGGTTGGGCGCTCTATGCCGAGCGCTTTATGAATGAACTTGGCGCTTTTGATGAACCAGGTATCGAAATGGGTTATCTATCAGCGCAAGCTTTACGTGCCGCTCGCATCGTTGTAGATATCGGAATGCACCTTGGTTACACCGATTTCGATGGCAATGTTTGGAACGCTGAATCTTCGCGCAAACTTCTAAACGAACAAGCACTGCTTGATGAAGATCATTCACGTAGTGAAACTGATCGTTACTTGGGCTGGCCGGGCCAAGCTATTTCCTACAAGGTAGGCGAGCGCGTTTGGATGAAAGCACGCGAAGATGCCAAGGCGCGTTTAGGTGCTGAATTCTCACTAAAGAAATTCCACACCTATGCGCTAAAGATTGGCCCAATGGGTCTTGATCCATTTGCCGTAGAGCTGGCTAATTGGGATGGCAATTGATTTGTTGAGTTATTACTCTGCGTAACATAGTTTTAGGTAATACTTCTTTCACGACTGTTTGGTAGTAATCGGGACTTGGTTAATCACCAAGTCCCTTTTGCTTTCTAACCCAGTTAACAAATTGTGTGCCATACTTTCACCACGACGGTTTGGTAGTAATCGGGACTTGGTTAATCACCAGGTCCCTTTTGCTTTTCCACAACTCTTATTCGCTCACAAGTTTTTCATCTACCTAATTTCACTTGCTTGTTAAACCGTAACTTCGCTCTCGTGATGGGGGCGTGTTGTAATTGGCAGCCTGTTGGTTTACCAAACCGTCGGAGCGGGTTCAAACCCCGTCGTCTCCACCACAGTCTTAGTTATAGCAATTCGATCTATTGGTAGTGATCACGGGAATTGCAGTAGCTGTGCATGGGAGAGCCTCGAGAAATCGAGGCTCTTTCTATTTTCCCCGTTGGCTATCCTGGGATAACCTTTATGAATGAAATTTCTTATCTCGGTAATTGATGACCTATCTAATTCAGGTACTCCTGGCGAAATGGTTGAGATCGATAAATTCAACGAAGAACTTCGAGCTAACGGGCAGTGGGTCTTTGCTTGGGGACTTCACGAACCTCAATCTGCCACCGTTATAGATAATCGCAATGACGCAAACTTAAGCACCGGTAAGCCACTTTTTGATGCCAAAGAGAACTTCAGTGGGCTTTGGATTATTAAAGCAGCAGATGCGCAGACTGCCGAGAAGTTAGCTTTCGCAGCATCGAAGGCTTGCAACCGAAAAGTCGAGCTGCGCCCGTTTCACTAGTTCAGATCGCTACTATACGAAAATGAGCGTGATACTTCGTCCCTACCAACAAAGTGAGTTTGATCGTGCCTGCGAAATCAGAGAGATTGATTCTGATGAACGCCGAGAGAGATTCCGATTACGGTTTTCAAACATTGACGATTGGTATGACCATTATTTTCATTTAGCAATTGAGTCCGATGGGTTATTAGTAGGGGATTTTCAATATAGAAAATGCGATAGAACAATGCCTGAAGGTTCTTGGGAGATGGGTTTAGAAATTGCAGCAGAATCTCGCGGGAAAGGGATTGGAACCCAAGCGCTAGTTGCCAGTACCGAGTATGCCTTTGCTAATGGCGCTCATCGCATTCAAGGCTCTACCGAAGAAGGTAATACCGCAATGCGCAAAGCCTTTGATAAAGCTGGCTGGAAATTTGAGGGCGTACAGAAAGCTTTATTTCTAGAAGCCGGCCTACCTATCGATTACTACTCTTACGCAATTACTAAGTTCGATTAATTAGCGGTGGGCGCGCTCGTAAGAAATAGGGTCTAGCGCATCTAAGTTAATTACATCCATTTTGTTTATGGCCAGGATGTCAGCAATTTGGGCACGGTGCTCAATCGAGTGATTTACTATTTGCGCAACGATTGTGGTGTTTTGGAAAGAGACCGTTTCACCGTACCGAACAAAAGTCAGCATTTCTTCTGGCTGATCAATCCACTTTAGAAATTCTTCATCATTCTTCAGCGACTGCGCGGTAAGCGCTCTCATTCCCTCTGAAGTTAATGGAAATTCCACTTCGGTAGGTGCTGCTTCTTTCTTCAACCGGGCCAGCAAACGTGGTTGCGCCATCACAACATGGTTTGCGATATTGCCAACGCGCCATTCTGGATTCCAAGCCGCAAGCGTTAGCGCCTCTTCTGGCAACTCGCTTAGAGTTGTGAAAACCGAGTGGTTAGCCCAAGCCATGTGTTTGAAAAGTTTGACTAATGATTTATCGCTCATATTGAGATCTTAAACCTCTAGGGGTGCAGCATCAAGGAATCACCCCATTTAGCTAATCTTTTAATCAAATTTCGTCTCATATTTCGAGGAAAATTCGCTTAAAATTGCGATTTCAAAGAACTCCTTTATGCTCTATTTATAGGGCTTGTTTAGCAAAAGTTAATCAAGAATTGAAAGGTCATCAAATGTCTGATTCAGGAAAATGTCCAGTACCTCACGGCGCAAATACCACAGCCGATTCTTCCAATGAATATTGGTGGCCAAAGAACCTTAATTTAGAAATCCTGCATCAACATGACACCAAGACCAATCCACTTGGCGCTGACTTTGATTATTTAGAAGAGTTAAAGAAGTTAGATATTGCTGCACTGAAGAAAGATATGCATGCGCTGATGACAGATAGTCAGAGTTGGTGGCCAGCTGACTGGGGTCACTACGGCGGGCTCATGATTCGTTTGTCATGGCACGCAGCCGGTACCTATCGTGTGGCCGATGGTCGCGGCGGCGCTGGCTCTGGTAGCCAACGTTTCGCACCACTTAACTCTTGGCCAGATAATGCCAACTTGGATAAAGCGCGCCGTTTACTTTGGCCAATTAAGAAGAAGTACGGAAACAAAGTTAGCTGGGCAGATTTACTAGTTCTGGCCGGAACAATTGCATACGAATCAATGGGACTAAAGACTTTTGGTTTTGCATTTGGTCGTCCAGATATTTGGTATCCAGAGACTGATATTTACTGGGGAAATGAAAAAGAGTGGCTAGCGCCAAGTGATTCACGTTATGGCGATTTAAATGATGCATCAACGATGGAGAACCCATTAGCTGCGGTTCAAATGGGTTTGATTTATGTAAATCCTGAAGGCGTAAACGGAAAGTCTGATCCACTTAAGACCGCAGCTCACATTCGCGAAACTTTTGCTCGTATGGCAATGAATGATGAAGAGACAGTGGCACTAACTGCCGGTGGTCACACTGTTGGAAAAGCACACGGAAATGGTTCGGCTAAGAACCTAGGACCAGCGCCAGAAGCTGCTGAGCTTGAAGAAGCCGGTCTGGGCTGGATGAACCACACCACCCGTGGCGTCGGTCGCAACACTGTAACCAGCGGAATAGAAGGGGCTTGGACTACTAACCCAACTAAATGGGATGGCGGTTATTTCGATCTTCTCTTTAAATATGACTGGGAGCTAAAGAAGTCACCAGCTGGGGCAACTCAATGGGAACCAATTAACATCGCCGAAGAAGATAAGCCAGTAGATGTAGAAGATCCATCAATTAAGTACAACCCAATGATGACTGATGCGGATATGGCCATGAAGATGGATCCAATTTATCGCGCGATTTCAGAGCGTTTCCAAAAAGATCAGGCCGCATTCGATGACGCGTTCGCTCGTGCGTGGTTTAAGTTAACGCACCGCGATATGGGACCAAAGGTTCGCTACATCGGTCCTGATGTTCCAGCCGAAGATTTGATTTGGCAAGATCCAGTTCCGGCTGGCAATAAGAGTTACAACGTTGCCGAAGTAAAGCAAGCGATTGCGGCCTCTGGTTTATCAGTTGCTGACCTTGTTGCAACAGCTTGGGATAGCGCTCGCACATACCGTGGCTCAGACAAGCGCGGCGGAGCCAATGGTGCTCGCATTCGTCTAGCGCCACAGAAAGATTGGGAAGGCAATGAGCCAGCACGTTTAGCTCGGGTGCTTTCAATTCTTGAACCAATTGCGCAGAAGAGCGGTGCCTCAATTGCCGATGTAATTGTTCTAGCTGGTGGCGTTGGTGTTGAAATGGCGGCGAAAGCTGCCGGACACAATGTCGAAGTTCCATTTACGCCAGGTCGTGGCGATGCTACAGCTGCGCAAACTGATGCTGATTCGTTTGCTCCACTTGAGCCAATTCACGATGGCTTCCGTAATTGGCAAGCCAAAGATTATGTAGTTAGCCCAGAAGAGTTACTACTTGATCGTGCGCAATTGATGGGGCTAACTGCACCAGAAATGACAGTGTTGCTTGGCGGTATGCGAGTTCTTGGTACAAACTTCGGCGGCACCAAACATGGTGTGTTTACTGATCAGGTAGGCGCGCTAACCCCTGATTTTTTTACGAATCTAACCGATATGTCATATATCTGGGAGCCAGCGGGCATAAATCTTTACAATATTCGTAATCGCAACACTGGTGAAGTTAAATTCACGGCAACTCGAGCAGATTTGGTCTTCGGATCTAATTCGGTTTTGCGTTCATATGCTGAGCTATATGCCCAAGATGATAATAAAGCTAAATTCGCTAATGACTTTGTGGCCGCTTGGGTCAAAGTTATGAACGCAGATCGCTTCGATATCTAACTAGTTCTTTGTGTTCATGTTCTTTGTGTTCATGATTGAATCATGAACATATTGAGCTAAGCCGCGAACTCGGCCGTCGTAATATTTCTTGAAGCGTTCATCGCTGATATACATGAGCGCTAAGTTTCGCTGCATTTCAATACTGCAGTCATAGAACCACTTCGAGATTGCGGCGCGGTGAGCAACGACAATTTCTTGAACCTCTGGCGAATGGCAGTCAATGCCATTTCCAAATGCGGTTGCGAATCTTTCAGTTACCGCCTCTTGATCGATTTTGGCCGCGGCAAAATCAGCATGTGAATATTTAGAGGTGCGTGCTTGGGATTGTTGAAAAGCAGCGGTCTCGCCCCAACGCTCGGCAACCTCTGGCTCGTACTCATTCACAATTCCAGAGTTTAGAGTAGATCCCTCGATAAGATGGGGCTCCAAATCAACTAACTCTAGGAGCTGCTTTGTTCGAAGCATTATTTCTGGGCGCTCTACAGGGATTAACTGAGTTCCTGCCGATCTCATCGAGTGCGCATATTCGCATTGCAGGCGCTCTCTTTGGAACTGCTGAAGATCCAGGGGCTCGCTTCACCGCAATTACCCAAATCGGCACAGAGTTAGCGGTTTTGATTTTCTTTCGTAATGATATCAAGCAGATTATTTCGGCATGGTTTCGCCAAGTCACAAAACGACCAACAAGTAGTTCAACTGAAAAGTCTGATGCCCGTATGGGTTGGCTAATTATTGTGGGCAGCTTACCAATTGGCGTTTTGGGTTACTTGGGTCAAGATGTAATTAGTAAAGACTTTCGTTCACTTTGGCTGATTGCTAGCACCTTGATTATCTTTGGTGTAATTCTGGGTATCGCAGATAAGTATGGAAATAGTCAACGCGACCTTACGAATTTAAGTGTGCGCGATGGCTTGCTATATGGATTTGCGCAATCACTTGCCTTGATTCCAGGCGTTTCTAGATCAGGCGCCACCATTGCCATGGGTCGTTTTCTGGGCTACAACCGGCAAGCAGCTCTTCGATATTCCTTCCTGCTAGCTGTGCCAGCGGTTTTTGGAAGTGGTTTCTATGAACTCAAAGGTGCCATTTCGCAAGGCGGCGATACCGGTGTTTTCACATTGGCGGAAACCTTATTAGCAACCGGAATCGCATTTTTCATTGGATACGCTGTTATCGCTTGGCTACTCAAGTTTGTTTCAACTAGAAGCTTCGCGCCATTTATAATTTATCGAATTGCGCTTGGTTCACTATTATTAATTTTGCTCGCAACCGGTGTGATTTAAACTTTAAAGTAATTGATTAGCCCATCGATTGCGCAATTAACAATCTGAAAAACTTCACGGTAGGCGGTAATTTCCTGGCCCCATGGGTCAGGAACCTGTAGCAATTCTGCGTCAGGTGAACTCGCATCAAGATTGATCAAGTTAGGATCAAAAGAGCGAAGCATCATTACTTTGTTGATGTCGGCCTGATTTCTGGCACTTTTTAAAACTTCGGATCTATTTGCTAGATCCATGGTCAAAATCAAATCTTTTTCATCGAAGAAATCCACTGAGAAGTGCCTAGATACATGCTCATACTTGTATCCCGCCGATTCCCAAACTTTTACCGAACTTGGACTTGCTCCCTCGCCTTTATGCCAACCAGAGGTTCCACTACTGGATACCAAAAACTTTGGCCTAGTTAAATCTCGCGATTTGTTATGTAAAATCGCAGCAGCCATCGGTGAGCGACAGATGTTTCCTAAGCAGACCAGCTCGATCTGAATTTCTGAATTGTTCTTGAGAGAGTTCAAGTAGGTTGAAGTCATAATGTAAATCTTAATTCAACAGTCTATTCAGTCACGACTTATTGGCAACGTAATTTTGATCTCTAGGCCACCAAATTGACTCTTGCGAAGCTCTATTGAACCATTAGCATTTTCAATGATTCGCTTCATGATTGTCATACCTAACCCACTTCCACCTGATTCACGCGAACGCGAACGGTCAAAACGCTGGAAATATTGGATCCCCGATTTGTATACCTCGTCCGGCAAGCCAGAACCAGCATCAGAAATTTTTAAGACTGCCTTGTTTCCGACGGTAGCTAATTCAATTAGCACTTCTGAATCCTCGGGAGTATGTCGACGCAGATTGGCAAATATGTTTGCCAACATTTGCTGCGCATAATTATGCGAGATATTGACCAAAATGCCTGGCTCAATATTTGTCTCTATTGGTCGGTTTGACTGCAACGACTTTAAATCATGGCTTAAATGGGCAACTTCACGTGAGAAATTAATAATTTCAAGTTCTATCGGCGCTTGATCTTCTAACTCAGCAATCAAGAGCAAGTCATTTATCAAAGATTGCATTCGTTCGATTTCATGGGCAATGCGTTCGTAATATTCGGTATTCTTGGTTGCACCTGATGCCTGATCCTGGTTAAGTAACTCGACATAACCCTTAATGACAGTTAACGGGGTGCGTAGTTCGTGTGATGCATCCCCAAGAAACTCTCTCATATTGTCTTGATTTTTCTGGAGTGAATTAACCACTTCATTAAGCTCGTTATCGCGTCGAAAGAGATAATTCGAAACCGCAATTCCGAGTAAAACCATAGCTAAGGTAAAGATAAATAGATAGCGGATATTTTGGCTCTTTGCGGTCTTAATGTCTGAAAGTGAAACTGAGAGAACTAAGTACTCGTCATCGGGTAACTTGACCGTTCTAATGCGGTTAATCTCGTCGGTTTTTAACGTGATGCCTTCAGAGACAGAGGCAGCTAAATCTTGATCACTTGGAACGCCCAGTAAATCTCCGGAACTCTGATTAAGCGAGGTAATTTCTCTTGCCGCCGAAATGTATGAAACGGTGAATTTAAGGTCACTCTGATCAGCTAGCAATAGCGCCAAGGAAAGTGGATCATCTTGGGTGATTACTAATTGATTAACTGCTGAATTCAGAATTGAATCAACTCGGCCAACTTCATTGTTTTCAGTGATACTTATCGCGAATAATCCGATCGCAGCTGAGATCAAAATAATTATGGCTGAGACTAGAGCCGTAAGACGAGTCTGCAATCTCATTAATCGGCCACAATCTGAAAACCTATACCGCGAACTGTTTTGATGCCATCAAAACCATCTAAATGTAATTTCTTGCGTAAGTAAGAAATATAGGTATCAACCACTGTTGAATTACTCTTAAAATCTATCTCCCAAACTTCAAAAAGTAGAGTCTCTTTAGTGACCACATTTCCACGATTTAGAATCAATTGTTCTAGCAGCTTGAACTCAGTGGGGGATAAGTCAACTGGTTGATCATTGAACTTAACTGAGTATTTCGAAAAGTCCATTGTTATAGGGCCACAAGTAAGGACTTTGACTTCGGCAACTTCACCTTTACTTCGCCGCATAATGGCTTTCACTCGTAAAACCAACTCTTCGATACTAAATGGTTTAGTCAAATAGTCATCTGCACCAATTCGTAAACCTTGATTAATGTCAGCCTTATCAGCACGCGCACTTAACATTAGTACCGGTACTGACATTCCTTCGGAACGTAACTTCTCTAGCAACGCCAACCCGTCGAGTTTGGGCATATTGATATCAAGAATTAGTAGATCAAATCTTTCGCGACGCAGGAACGAGAGCGCTTCGAGGCCATCGGCTGCTTGAACAGCGTTGATCTCAGAGAGACTTAGCGCCTCGCTAATTAGCTCTCGGACACCTGGTTCGTCATCGATTACTAGCACTTTTGGCCGTTCAGACATGTTGATAAGGCTAGTTCGTTGAGCACCTAAAAGGTAGGGCAGCAGGCTAGTTCACCTATTTCATTTGCGAAATCATTAAGATTCACAAGGTTTTCACAAACTTATCCCGCATCCTTATCACATTCCCGGGACGGGCTATCGAAAGGTCGAAGATGAAAAAGCGCCTATTACTAATCGTACTTCTTTCCACGGCGCTTGTTGCTCCGACAAATCCAGCATCTGCAGATACGCAGAGCGACTACCAATTAGCTCTGCAGGAATATCAAACAGCGTTAGCAAATTGGAATTTGGCTATTAAAGCTGAGCAAGAAAACTTCAGAACAGCAATGACAAATTGGATTGCAGCGATCAAGGCAGCAGAACAAGCGCGCAAGGACATAGCTACTAAATTTAAGAGTGATGCCGACGCCATCAAAGTCCGCACAATCGAAGCTGTGGCTGCAGCCGTTAATGCCAAAGGCAAGAAAGCCGCTAGTGCTGCTGGAAAAATCGAACTTGATTTAGCTATAGCGGAGCGAAATGATGCTTTGGCGGCCGTAGTAAAACCAGGCATGAAGCCAATGAAACCTAAACTTCTGCCAGCACCTTCTCCGCCAGCTAAACCAGCGAAAGCTCCTAAGCCGACCAAACCAAGCAAGAAACCGTTTGGGAAGAAATCTTCTGATTAATACTTGCTTTAAAGATGTAAAATACAGTTATGAATCAGATCCAGATAGAGCTGTTATCGCCTGATCAATGGCAGCGCGCGAAGGATCTTCGCTTGGCTTCACTTAGAGATAGCGCTCATGCTTTTGGCGGAGATCTAGAATTCGAAAGTGCCCAAAGTGAATCTGAGTGGCGAGCTAAATTTGAGAAATTAAGCTACATAGTTGCTTCAGTAGATGGAACTGATAGCGCAATCATGACAGTAGAGAATTTAGATGGTGACTATGGTGCTAAAGCCTGGATCGGTGGTTGTTGGAGCTCTCCGGAATATCGTGGAGTCGGACTTTTGAAAGCAATGATGAAATACGTCGATGAACATGCGCACGATAAGGGCTGGCAGCGTCATGGTTTAGGCGTTTGGGTAGATAACCACCCAGCTATTGCGGCATATGAAAGATTAGGTTTTGTGACAATGGGCGAGCCAACGCTAAGCAATAGAATCGCAAATAAGTTCTATATCCGAATGATTCGCGACGCAGTTACTTCTTAAAAGTTAGCCAATTAGCGAAGAGTCGCGCTTTTTAGATAGGTCATGTTCGCAGCCACTTGAACGATCTTTAGCGGCGCATGACTCACAGAGCAAAACCAGCTTATGACAAGCAATATTTGAACAATTTACAAAGATTTTAGTTGGCGCAGAGCACGATTCACACTCACCAATAGTTTTTGCTTTAGCAGAGAAATCCATCGCCATGCGATCATCGAAAACATAGAGCGAACCATCCCAGAGGCCATCATCGCCATACTTATTTCCGTAGCGAACAATGCCGCCCTTAACTTGGTAAACCTCTTGGAAACCGCGGGTTTTCATGACAGCTGATAGAACTTCACAACGAATACCGCCGGTGCAGTAAGTAACCACTGGTTTATCTTTCAGATGGTCGTACTTGCCGCTTTCAATCTCGGCCACGAAATCACGTGAAGTTTCAACATCAGGCACAACTGCGTTTCTAAATTTACCAATCTTGGCCTCAAAGGCATTACGACCGTCAAAGAAAACGACATCGTCGCCACGTTCGGCAACTAGTTCATTAACTTGTTCTGGACGCAAATGAATGCCGCCACCAATTACGCCATTCTCATCAACTTTGATTTCATCAGGGTGACCGAAGGCAACCAGTTCCTTGCGGACCTTTACTGATAATTTAGGAAACTCGGTGCCATCGCCAGCTGACCATTTGAAATCTACTTTACGGAAGCCGTCATACTTCTTAGTTTTCTTGACATAAGTACGAAGAGCTTCAATCTCGCCACCCAAGGTGCCATTGATGCCGTGCTTGGAAATAATAATTCGACCAGTTAAACCAAGTGACTCGCAAAGTGTGCGTTGCCATAACTTAACTGCGGCAGGGTCAGATATCGGCGTGAAGCCGTAATACAAAATGACCTTGTATAAATCCATGGGGCGATTGTATCTCGCCTACTTTGCTCTTAAGAAATCAGCAGATCCAGCGTCCATGGCTGGCCATCTACGGGAGCGCGCAGCTCACATTCAAATAGTTGCGCAGCAATACGCTGTACTTCGGCAGGAGTTGTCGGGTCAGTAGTTTGCTTAAGTAAGTGCCGAGTTAGTTCGCCGCGATATTTCTTGGACATATGAGTGACCACGCGTTGCTCGGCGCCATCTACTTTGAAAACTCTTACTTCAACCGTGTTTTGTGGATTTGTCGTCCAGACGCCTTTATAAGTGGAAGAGCGACAATCAATAATCAACTCACTAACGAATTTATCAGCTATGACAGAAATAGCTTCGCGCCACAATTTATTGTCTATCTTTTCTTTATAGCTAAAAATCATATCTAGAGGCCTAACTAAGCCAAAGAGTGCCGAAACAATTAGCACCTTTGAGTTGGCATGTTTTTGTTCTGTCGCTGTAAGAGTTTTCCAGTTCAGCCCTTGATAGAGAACTCCGTCGTAGATTTCAATGGTCGGCGAGGTTTTTGAAGAATCGTGACTAGCCGTGGCTTGGCTTCGAGTATCAGATAACTCAGCTGCGAAGATAAGTGAACTTAGCTCAAACTTTTCCTGGCTAGTCGCTGCCTTCTTCTTCTCACTGGGAGGTAACAGGATTAGCATTAGCCGATGCTATTAGAGAGGCCAAGAAAATGATGACCGAAGGCGACAAAGTTCGAGCTGAGATTATTGAGACGGGTGATTCCAAGATTAAATCTGCTCGAATTGTCATTGATGCCCCAGCTTCGAAAGTCTTTGATCTCTTGGCAAATCCCAGTCGGCATAAAGAAATTGATGGATCAAATACCATTCAAAATAGAATTAGCGGGCCAGAACGTTTGTCACTTGGATCGAAATTTGGCATGGCTATGCATCTGGGAATCGATTACCGAATTACAAATACCGTCGTTGAATTTGAAGAGAATAAGTTAATTGCTTGGCGCCACTTAGGCCGCTGGCGTTGGCGCTATGAGATTCGCGAAATTAGCCCAAATCAATGCCAAGTCACTGAGACTTTTGACGGCCGCAAGTCAATTTCGCAGAGCTGGCTAAAGTTTCGCAAGGCTTATCCCTGGACTCAAATGGTGGTTGCCAAGACTCTAGTGCGCTTAAAAGAGGTAATGGAAGCTCGCTAGAGACTGTGGGAAGATAGGGCTATGAATATGGATAACGAATCATTGGGCGCTGTAATGGCCTCTGAGATCGCAGAGACTCCGCAAGTATTTAGCCGGATCTTGAGCAATCTACAAGCGTTTGATCCAATCAAAGACATTTTGAGCGCAAATGAAATCTCATCAATTTTGATCTTGGCGCGCGGCACATCAGATAACGCAGCACATTTTTTAAAGTATCTAGTTGAAACCAAACTTGGCTTGCCTTGTGGCCTTACTTCGCCATCTTCGGTAACTATTTATGATGCCGAACTTCATTATCAAGGCGTTCTAGTTGTTGCCCTAAGCCAGAGTGGCCAATCACCAGATCTAGTTGCTTTTGCGAATTCGGCAAAGCGGGCAGGCGCTAAGTTAATTTCACTAACTAACGATGCTAATTCGCCACTGGCAAGAGCCGCTGATCATCACTTAGATTTACAAGCAGGTGCTGAGCTAGCCGTTGCTGCGACTAAGAGTTATTCAGCTCAACTACTCACCTCATATTTACTGGTAGCAACTTGGGCAAAATTGTCGATCAATGGTGATTCCTTGATTGCCGAAGCCGAAAAGTTAGTGAAGAACGCAGCTTTAGTTAGCCAAGCGGTTGATGCCTGTAGCCGTGAAAATGAAACTGTCGTTCTGGGCCGTGGTTTTGCTTATCCAAATGCTCGCGAAGCAGCGCTTAAGATTCAAGAGACCTGCAAAGTTTCGGTTCAAGGGCTTTCAACAGCTGATTATTTACATGGCCCGATCTCGGCACTCACTCCGCAAACCCAAGTATTTATCTTGGCACCAGCTCATTTGCCACTTAATTCAATTTCTGAAGCCACCACTCGAATTCGCGCGATTACTGGGCGAATTTTCTGGGTTGGTAACGGTGGCTCGCCTGAAGCCGGTGACATCGTGATTGCGGGCTCAAATTGCCATGATGAAATGGAATCAACCATTGTTGATGCAATTTCGTTACAACGCTTTTCGCTCGAATTCGCCAAAAAATCTGGCTTTGATCCAGATGCACCGGTGGGTCTATCAAAAGTTACGCTAACTCACTAGTAATTGAGTTCTGATTGATGAATCGTGATTATCTAGTTATCGTCCCAACTTATAACGAGATATCCAGCATCGGAATTTTACTGCCGCAATTACTCGAACTAAATCTAGATATCTTAATTGTCGATGATGGCTCTCCTGATGGCACTGCCGATGCTTGCCGAGCACTCGGCCTGGAAAGTGGTCGCATAGTTGTTGTCGAACGTAAGAAAAAATTAGGTTTGGGCAGTGCGTACAAAGCTGGTTTTAAATATGGCGAAGATCGTGGATATAGATACTTAATCGAAATGGATGCTGATGGATCACATCAAGTGAGTGACCTCCTAACTTTGATGGATTCAATGGAAAAGAGTGGCTCAGATTTGATAATTGGATCGCGTTGGATTTCTGGCGGCGCAGTACAAAACTGGGCCAGACGTCGAGAGTGGTTATCAAGATCTGCCAATGTTTATGCCAGATTGTTGTTAGGCGGCAAAGTTAAAGATATGACGGCCGGTTTTCGAATTTATCGAACGGAAAAGTTGATTCAAATTGATTTAGCATCCGTTAAGAGCGAGGGATATTGCTTTCAAATCGAGATGACCAAGCGCATGTCTCAGATTGATGGCAGTATTTTGGAAGTTCCAATTACCTTCGTAGAACGAAAATATGGCGTTAGTAAGATGTCGAAAAAGATAGTTTTTGAAGCTATTTATCGAGTAACCGCTTGGGGTTTAAGCGCGAAATTCCGAAAAAAACGCCCTTAATAGCCACTTGCGATTGGCCGTGATAAGTTCAGCGCACTTGAACTAAGCGGGTAACCGTGAAAATCAAGTGGCGTTGCGTTTAGCGAAATCCGGTTTGATTCCGGTGCTGTCCCGCAACTGTAAAGATCGCAAGATCTAAGCCAGGTCGCCTGGCGTGACGCCGAAAGTGTTATCCAACCTCGGAGGAAGGTTGGGCCTTTACGCGGAATCTTTCGTTTAAATGCCCCCTTTCTCCCTCAAAAGTTTTGAGGGAGTTTTTTATGTTCAAAAGGTTTGTGCGACCCATCGCGCTTTTAGTCACACTATTTTTACTGGCACCGTTTTCACCAGTTAACGCGGCTAGTACAGCCACAAAGTATCCGCTAACAATTTCTTCCGGTGGATACTCAACAACAATTGCCAAGAAACCAACTCGCATTATTTCACTTTCGCCAAGTGCGACCGAATCACTATTTGAAATAGGCGCTGGTAAGCAAGTTCTGGCAGTTGATTCACTTTCAAATTTTCCAAAGTCAGCACCAATAACTGACTTGAGTGCATTTGAGCCAAATGTCGAAGCGATCGCAGCGCTAAAACCAGATTTAGTAGTTCTTTCTGTCGATGCGATGAAATCTCTGGTGGTTAAAGAGGCGCTCGAGAAGTTAAAGATTTCGGTGTTGATGGAAAAAGCGCCAGAGAACTTAGCTCAGGCATATAAAGGAATCGAAGTATTAGGTGCTGTAACTGATCGCAACTCAGAGGCCAAGAGACTAACCTTCAGGATGGCTACCTTAATCAAGTCAATTCTGAAGCGCGCAAAAATTAGCGGAAGTGTGACTTTCTTCCACGAACTGGATAACACACTTTATTCAGTTACTTCCGATACTTTTATCGGCAAGGTTTACAAGGACTTTGGACTGATCAATATTGCGGATAAGGCTGCGGGTGCTGATTCTTATGGCTATCCGCAGTTATCGGCCGAGTATCTACTAAAGGCTGACCCAGACATTATTTTCTTGGCAGATGCTGAATATGGTGAAAGTGCGGCTACGGTAAAGGCACGTCCAGGTTGGTCTGGCATCACCGCAGTTACCAAAAAGAATGTTTTTGCACTCCCAAATGATTTTCCGTCTAGATGGGGGCCAAGACTTGTTGATTTCTATCGCTATGTTTCAGCCTCGCTTTCAAAGGTGAAGAAGTAAACAATTGAAAAAGAATCAGATCGATCGCGTGTGGCGTTGGCAGATTACTGCCAGCGCTGCCGCGGCCTTACTGATTGCTTGTTTGCTTGGTGTTGGCTTTGGTCCAGTTAATCTCAATTTTGGCTCAATCGTTAGAACTCTATTGGGGCTACCTAACGGTTTAGAAAATGAGGATCGCACTTTGTTACTTGAATTGCGACTGCCTCGAGTTGTATTGGGTGCGCTAGTAGGTGCAGCTCTGGCAACAAGTGGCGCGGTGTACCAAAGCGTCTTCAGAAATCCGTTAGCTGATCCATATTTACTTGGCGCTGCATCCGGTGCTGGCTTAGGCGCAACGATTGCAATCACAAATGGCGGCGGTAATTTGCACGCACTCTTGCCAATCTTTGCTTTTCTTGGGGGAGTATTGGCGGTAGCTGCCACCTTCTTGGTTGCGGGCCGATTATTTGCCGACCCCAGCACATTGTTATTGGCTGGCATCGCAGTTGGTTCATTTGCGACCGCATTTCAAACTTATCTACAGCAACGCAATAGTGCCGCACTACGGCCAGTTTATTCCTGGATTCTCGGACAGCTAACCGTTGCTAATTGGGATGTTGTCCGCTGGGCCGGCGTTTACATTTTTATCGCGCTATTCGTGCTGATCCGTGTTTCTAAAGTGCTTGATGCTTTGATGCTAAGTGATGAAGAGGCCTATTCATTAGGGGTTTCACCGCAGAAGATCCGTCTAATTGCTGTCGCTGCTGCCACTTTAGCAACTGCCACAGCAGTATCAGCAAGTGGTTTAATCGGCTTTGTTGGCATCGTGGTTCCGCACTTGGTTAGAGGGTTAACTAAACGCGCTACCAACCGTTCGCTACTTTCAATCGCTTTTGTTGGCGCTGCCTTCTTGGTAACTGCCGACCTAGGAGCGCGCACATTGCTAGCACCTGCAGAGTTACCTATTGGTGTTATCACGGCATTTGTCGGCGCCCCATTCTTCCTTTTCGTCTTACGAGCACGTAATCGAGGCAGTCAATGATTAACATCGAGAATCTATCCGTCCGCTTTGAAAATCGCGAAGTTCTCCAATCAATTTCTTTGGAAATACCGGAAGGCACCTGGAGTTGCTTGGTTGGCCCTAATGGCGCCGGTAAAACCACGCTATTGCGAACCATGCTTGGCATGCAGCCATATTCCGGTTCGATTAAATATGACGGTCGCGAAATTGCTAAAAACAAATCTCTAAACATCGCATTCGTGCCACAACGTCCATCTATTCCGGCAGCAATGAGTGTTGCTGAATATGTGATGTTGGGTCGCGCCAAGCTAGATGGTTGGGGCCAAGAATCTGCGCATAGCCGCAACATCGTTCACGAAATGTTAGAAGCTACTCAGTTGCTTGGAATGCAGGGACAACTTGTAAGTACGCTTTCAGGCGGTGAGATGCAGAGAGTATTGATTGCGCGCGCTTTAGTTCAAGAACCCGAGGTCATGCTTCTAGATGAACCTACAAGTGCCCTAGATCTTCATCATCAAATTGCTGTTTTAAACAAAGTTGAAGAGATCAAGGCAACTGGCGTAACCATTATTTCTACGATGCATGACATAACTTTGGGCGCGATGTACGCAGAGCGAATTATTATTATGCAGAGCGGGCGGGTTCTATTAGATGGCGAATCACAATCAGTTATTCACTCATCTGAATTACGCAGCGCTTTTGATGACCGCATCAGTGTTCACATGCTTGAAAATGGCCGACCTGTGATAATTGCGGCTAAGCGTGATAGCGGGTTAGACCAAGGGGTTATTTAGCACCTAAGCCTCGTAATTTAGGGGTTAGAGATGGCAATTCTCGCCCATCTGAGTAACCCTTTGCCTATGAGCGTGCTTGATTCAGATATCACCCTTTCACGAATTCGTCCGCCTGAGCTACCAGCTAATTTCCTCTCCCGACATCATCTCTTTGAGTTAATCGATGATCGAGCTCCTGGTTACACCATGGTGGTTGCCCCAGCCGGGTACGGAAAAACTTCACTCATGGCTGAATGGGCGGCGCAAAGTAAGAAAAAAGTTGTTTGGTACACGATGTCAGAAACTGATAGCGCTGTTGGAATTTCTAGATACTTAATAAGTGCGATACGTGAGGCATTTCCAGATTTCGAGCCTGATTCAGAAGCTAAAACAGTCACTTCAATTTTTCATGCGATCGCAAATCTTAAAGAGGATATTGTTTTAGTTCTAGATAATGTTGTTGATGCCTTTACTTACCAATTAAATACAACGCAATCTTACATGGATGCGATTCCAGATAATATTCACATATTTGCGCTTAGGCGAATTATGCCCACCGTCTCGCTTAAGCGATTTTCAAGTATAGGGCGCCTATCAGTGATCACTGCAGGCGACCTAGTATTTTCTAAAGACGAAATAAGAAATTTACTTCAAGTCACTGGTTCTGACTTAAGTGAGAAAAAAGTAAATCAAATTTCGGAACAAACCCATGGCTGGCCTTCGGCTGTTGCGATCTTGGCAGGTGGCGAAGAGAGTAAGCCAGAAATAGAAGTTGACGACAGCCTTGTGAAAACATTAATGCTGAGAAAGTTTGAAAAACTAGCAAAAGAGACTCAAGAAATTTTGCTTGCCATGTCTAGTTTTGAAGTTTTCGATTTAGATTTAACTGCCTTAATTATGAAGAAACCCGCTAATGAAGTTAATCTCAATAAACTAGCGGCCGAAGGTGTTTTTCTAATGATCGCTGCTGGCCAAAAAAGTACTTATATTTTTAATAACACTGCGCGTGAAGTAATAGATGAGATCGCTCGGGCAGATAGCGGTAATTATAGAGCTAATCAAATAGCGATTTCTGAACTCTTTCAGTCACGTAGTCAATTGAATTTAGCTATTTCGCACGCAATAAAGTCTGGTGATTCTGACTATTTGCGACAGATGTTTAAGCCGGCTTTACGCAAATTAATTACTCGCGGTGATGGTAAAAATATCCTCTATTGGAGCAGTTATCTACCGTTAGATAGCACCCGCAATAAGATATTTGTTGAGCTCGCAAATATCATGGGGCATTTAACTAGTTTTGAATTTGACCGCACGACTCAATTGATTAAAGAGATGCGTTTTGCATATAAAGAAACCCCGCTCTTTCCGTTCATCGAACGAGTTAATGCTGCTGCTTTGGCGCATGTCGCATTCTGTCGGGGTCGATTATCTGAATTTGATACTCATATGGAAGTAGTTTTTCGCGAACCGATTACAGAGCCTGCCATCGAGCAATCTGATCAACTAGGCATCTTGCGAATATTGGCAGCAAGATCATTTATCTTCGAAGATTCTGTTGTTTTAAATTCGATTGAATCTGAAGTGCATGAAATTATCAAAGACAGCAGATCGCCAGATGACTTATTTATCTGGCAGACAATTCGTGCCATGAAGTTATTCCTGGAAGGTGAATATCTGCAAGCTTTTGATGCTGCGTCGCTATCTGAGGAAATCGGCCAACGTAATGAATACGCAGGATTCTTTGGTTACACCGAAGCTATCTACATTAAAGCCCGCTGCTATTTAGAGTTTTGTGAATCTGAGAAAGCTACGGAAGAGTTAGAAAAGCTAGCCCAATTGGCACGCGAGTGGCAGCAATGGCCCTGGTTATTTATGGCCGAAAGTTATCTCGCTCGCACTTTGATGATAAATGGCAAAGTTGAGGAGGCGTTTGCGGTTGTGCGAGATCATCGGACAATCGCCTCCCAATTTAAAGGTGAAGATGGCTTGAGTTTGATTATTGATATAAATGAGCTTTTCCTTAGGTTCTGGGTTAAGGATTATGAGCGTTCTAGCCAAATTCTTAATCGCTTACCGAAGGATCTAATATTTACATACCAATATCGCCAGGCGCTTTCTGCGGTTTCAAAAAATGAAGTAAAGAAAAAATCAGTGCCAGAAATTTTAGCTTCCGACAGCGCTCGTGAAGTAATCTGGAAATCTTTAGTAGGTTGCGAGGCAAACATTGCGCAGGAAACTTTGGCGATGGATTCTCTCAAAGTCGGTCTCGATATAGGTGCACGGGTAGGCGCCAAAGAGACGTTTTTGAAGCAAGATCCGACAATTCTGGAACTAATTATTCGCAGTGCATCTAAACGGCCAACCGTTTATCTAGAAGATTTAGCACGCGCAGCGGCACAACGAATGAATGCACAGAACACCCAGAATAAGGGCTTGATCCAACCGTTGACTAAACGTGAAATAGATGTGCTTCGTTCATTGGCAACTGGTAAACCAATTACGGTGATCGGAAAAACGCTTCACATTTCGCACAACACAATGAAGACCCACTTGCGCAATGTGTATCGCAAGTTGAGTGTAAGCGGGCGTGAGGAAGCAGTGATGAAAGCGCAAACCCTATTTATCATTTAGGATAGCGAGATGGTTTCAGAACTGGATTTGGTGCAGGACACACTGGTTACGCAGCGGCTGGAACTACATCACATCAGCGGCGCAAACCTGATTACACTTTTTGAACAACGTGATGACTCACCAATTCTTAAAGATGCGAATTTTACTAATCCCTATAGAGTCTTAGTTGATTTTCAAGGTCCGCTTGCGTGGCGAGTACCTCAAGTAAAAACTTATCCGAGCTGCAATAAGTGGTTCGTAAGACAGATAGTGCTTAAGCAGAGCCGTGAGATTATCGGCAGCACCAGTTTTCATGGCGTGCCGGATGAAAATGGCATGATTGAAATTGGTTTAGGAATTGAGCCAAAATTTCAGAATAGAGGCTTTGCTAAAGAAGCGCTAATGGCAATGTGGACTTGGGCGATAGAACAACCTGGCGTTCACTCATTTCGATACACGGTCAGCCCAGATAATGCGCCATCAATAAAAGTAATTGAATACTTTGGTTTTCCTTTTACCGGCATACAAATCGATGAAGAAGATGGTCCTGAGAATGTTTATGAAATCTCCACTTCTGAATTTAAAGCGAAGTTTCTCGCCAATTAGTCGTGGTGTTGGCCAGACTTATGCTTAAAGCGGCCCATGAATTCTTCCTTTAGATCAAAGAAGTGACCAGTCTTAAGAGCTCCTCGCATTTGATCTACTAATCGCACCACAAAACGTTCGTTATGAATCGTGGCCAAGGTCGCGGCAATCATCTCTTTGCCGTGGAATAAGTGGTTTAAATATGCGCGGGTGTAATTTCGGCAGGTGTAGCAATCACATTCACTATCGATTGGGTTGAAATCTCGCTTGTAAGTGGCATTAGTTAAGTTATAGCGACCAGCCATTGTGTATACAGCGCTCGAGCGAGCAATTCGCGAAGCAAGCACGCAGTCGAAGGTATCAATACCGCTTTCAACCCCGATAAATAGGTCTTCTGGAGCACCGATACCAAGTAAATGCTTAGGTTTTTCTTCAGGTAGTTCGCTATTAACCCACTGCACAATGGTGCCGAGTGAGTCTTTATCTAGCGCCCCACCAATACCGAAACCATCAAATGAAATACCCGACGACTCAAGTGAGCCTAAATCTTTTGCCGCTTTGCGACGGAGATCTTCATATTGAGCACCTTGAATCACGCCAAAGAGAGCTTGGTATGTTTTATCGGATCTGCTTTCGGTTAGTCGCTTATGTTCATCTAAACAGCGAATTGCCCAGGCATAAGTTCGATCCATTGCGCGTTCTTGATAGCCACGAGTATTGTGCAAAGTAGTGCACTCATCGAAAGCAAACATTACATCGGCGCCAATTTGATGTTGTATCTGCATCGAAACCTCTGGTGTAAAGCGATGCATCGAACCGTTTAAGTGCGACTTGAAAGTAACGCCTTCGTCATCGACGTGAGCCAGGCGTTGCTTATTATCAGCAATCACATCATCGGCTCGGAAAGTTTTAGAATCCATGGCTAGAACTTTTTTAAAACCGACACCAAGAGAGAGGACTTGGAAACCCCCGCTATCGGTAAAAGTTGGGCCATTCCAATTCATAAATTTTGATAGGCCACCAGCTGCATCAAGAATTTCAGGACCTGGTTGCAAATAGAGATGATAGGCATTTGCTAAGAGCGCTTGAGCGCCAAGTTCGCGCATAGCCTCAGGTAAAACTGATTTAACTGTGGCTTTAGTGCCTACTGGAATAAATGCGGGTGTTTCAACTATGCCGTTTGGGGTCGTTAACGTTCCAGTTCGAGCAAATGAATTTTCAGCCGACTTTTCGATTTCAAATTTGAAACCAGGGCTCGCATCAATAGACATGACAGGTATTGTCGCAGAGTTATAGGCTCGCGGAATGCGCTATTTCACCGAGTATTTCGATTTACTTTCCCCGAAAGCTCGGCGCTTAGTACTGGGTGTGGGATTTAACGCCATTGGCGGGGGAATGACAATGTCATTGCTCTTGGTCTATCTGCACGATATGCGCGGCTTTACGACAACTTTTGGCGGTTTATTGCTGGCCTGGAGCGCTGCCATGTCGCTAGTAATCGGCGGTCCAAGCGGTGCGCTAATTGATCGTATTGGCCCGAAAAAAGTTATCTTGACTGGTTTATTTCTAAAAATCTGCGCAACTGCTGCTTGGGCATTTGTTGATAACAAAACAACAGCAATCATTGTGGCAACCGTAAGCGCTATTGGCGATAGCACTACCTGGCCGGGACAAACCGTGATGTTAACCCGGATGACCAAGCCAGAAGATCGGCAGAAGATTTTCGGACTTAACTTTATGTTGCTTAATTTAGGACTTGGCTTGGGTGGATTGATTTCTTCATTAATTGTTTCGAGCAGCTCTTTACGTTCTTATCAAATTCTTTATCTAGTTGATACTTGTACTTTCATAATCTTTTTTGCCGCGATACTTTCTTTAACTGGCCCCGAAGTTGGAAAATTTGTCGCAAAAGAAAATGAACCACAAACTGGTTCGTACTCAGAGCTTCTCAAAATTCCTAGTCTGATGCGCCTTTCGCTAGGCGGTTTGATTTTGATGATCTTCGGGTATGGCGCCACCATGTCGGGAATTCCGTTATTTGCTACCCAAGTTTTGGATCTATCGCCAAAATGGTTGGGTGTTATTTTTGGCGCAAATACCATCACGATTTTTATTCTGCAACCACTAGTTTTGAAATTTTTGGGCCGAATTTCAAAACCGCAAGCTCTGGTTTCGGTCTCCTTGATTTGGGCACTTTCTTGGTTATTCGTAGGTATTACGCCACTTGCACCACTTTTCGTAGCCGGCATTTTGCTATCAATTAGCCAAGTAGTTTTTGCATTTGGCGAAATGGTTTGGTCACCGACGGCACCTGCTCTTGCCAATGAACTTTCACCTGAGCATTTGCGCGGTCGTACAAATGCATTAATGGGAATGCAGTGGGGCGTCTCTGGGGTGATTGGGCCAGCGATTGCGGGAACCATGATCGATGCAGATTTGGGCATTCTTTGGATAGTCATGATGACCCTGGGAGCCATGATTCCGATCCAACTATTCCGGGGCGTGCTTCGGTAACTCGGGCTCGCTCAACCGAGCCGCCCAATTAATTTAAGTAAGTTGGATTAAGCGAGCTTCCCGGTTACTTCAATAAAGTTTGTTGAGCCATCAGAAAGTGTTACTGAAATTTCTTCGCCGCTTTTACCAGGGCAAGAAAGCCCCCATGAGAACTTGGCAGTTTCACCTGATGCGAGTGGTGTACCTGGGGCGCCCTCCATCTGGTTATCACCATCGAAGATATCTACGCAATCACCTGAAGTAGTTGAGCCCTTGACGATAAGTGTGGTCAAATCAAGATCAGCACCCGAACCATTTTCAACTGTTACATCAAAGCGTTCATTAGTTTGGTCAGGAAGCGCTCCGGCTGCAAACTTTCCTGGCGTGAAACTGGCAGGCGAGGAAAGTGTGTAAGTCACTTTGTCTGGAGTTACGACAGGGGCATCAAATCCACCAGTTGCTTGAGGGGCTTCCTCAACTTCGGTAACCAGAGTTTGATCATCAACTTGAGCAGCCTCATCTGCACCACCGCAAGCAGTCAGTGAAATCGCTAGAACTAATGCGATTCCGGCGGCTGCAGACTTTGAAGAGTTTAGTTTGAGCATTGGGGCCTCCAAGAGAAAATTCAGATCGATTGTTAATAAAAGGTTCGTATGAGTATAGAATAAATGGCATGCCTTTCAACTCAGAAGCTGACACACCAACTAGCGCGAGCCCGGTTATTGCCGGCCGCAGCCCACGTCAGATCGCCTGGAACCGCTTAAGGCGAAATAAAGTAGGAATGGCAGCAGCCGTGATCAGCATATTGATCCTTTCGATGTCGCTATTTGCGCCAATCGTTTGCCGCATATTGGGCATTAACCCAGATGAACTAAATCTCGAGGGCTTAGATAGAAGTGGAATTCCAACTGGTGATCTAGCGGGCTTTAGCAAGGAACATCCGCTGGGAGTTATTCCTGGAACAGGTCGCGACTTACTGGCCCAACTTCTTTATGGTTCCAGAATTTCCTTCATGATTGCGATAGTTACAACTATAACTGCGCTAACAATTGGTTTCTTTGTCGGAATCGTTGGCGGATATTTCCGAGGCCGCGTCGATGGCTATCTAGGGCGATTTACCGATTTTCTCTTGGCATTTCCTGCCTTCTTCATGATTGTGGCTCTTAGCGAACCTATGGTTTATCGCATTGAACAGTTTGGGATTGCCGAGGGCAACGGTGCTCGTGTCTTGTTCTTAATCATTTTCTTATCCTTCTTCGGTTGGCCGGGGTTCTCACGGCTAATCCGTTCCCAAGTTCTTTCGCTTCGTGAACGTGAATTTGTAACTGCCGCGCAAGCGATGGGTGCGACTCGTCGTCGCATTATTCTGAAAGAGCTTGTGCCAAATCTTTGGGCACCAGTAATCGTGGTTGTCTCGCTTTCACTTCCTGGCTATTTGGCGGCAGAGGCGGCCTTCTCATTCTTAGGCCTTGGGGTTCAGCCACCAGCATCGACTTGGGGCATCCTGCTTTCTAATGCCACCCGCTTCGTAACGGTAATGCCGAGCTTCTTCTTGATTTCAGCGGCATCCTTGGTGATAGTAGTTCTGGCCTTCAATTTGGTCGGAGATGCCCTGCGCGATGCGCTTGATCCTCGTGCTGATAAGTAGTCAGAGCAGAGCCCAGTCCAACCCAGCCAGTTCAGCATCTAATCCACCCAGCGAGACTACCGATTGCGGTGTTCTCATTTCGCACTTTTTCTGCTTGAATGACCTTTACATGTGCCTGAGCAAAGCCCTTGATTTGGCTGAGTAAAGGCGCCCCCAATCGAAAGGATTACGGAATGAGCCGTCGTCATGGTTTCAATCGTGCCGTAGTTGTCGCTTCTGCAAGTGCTTTGCTTATCGGAACCGTTGTGGTTGCCGGAACAAACGCTGCATCAGCTGCGACTAAACCAAAGACAGGTGGAGTTCTCACCTTCCTTGAGCACACACCTCGTCTTGATCATCTAGATCCAAGCCGTATTTACACTGGACGCGACCTAGCGTTCATGAACTCGTTCCACACCCGTACCTTGGTTGCTTACAACCCGGTTCCTGGTGCGGCAGGTGCAAACCTGGTTCCAGATTTAGCAACTAACACAGGTATCCCAAGCAACTCAGCTAAGACTTGGAAGTTCACGCTTCGTCCAGGTACCAAGTTTGAGGATGGAAAGACAATTACCTGTACCGACGTCCAATACGGCACCTCTCGCGTATTCGCGACTGATGTAATCAATGGTGGCCCAGGCTACTTGCTTTCATGGCTCGATATTCCAAAAGATAAAGATGGAAACTCAGTCTTCACTGGCCCATACACAGCTACAAAAGCTGGACTAGCTGCATTCAATAAGGCAGTTTCTTGTTCAAAAGATAATCGCACAATTACATTCAACTTGAACAAGTCAATTGCTGACTTCAACTACTTGGCTACTTATGGCGTCATCTCACCAGTTCAAAAGAAGAAGGACACTGGCGATAAGTACGACCTAAACCCACAAGCAACTGGTCCTTATAAGATCGTTGAGAACAGCAAGACAGAACTTCGTATGGTTCGTAATGCGCAGTGGTCAAAAGCATCTGACCCAGTTCGTACTCCTTACCCAGATGAAGTTGTAATTCAGTTCGGACTTGATGAAGAAGTAATCGATCAGATTATGTTGGAAGACACAATTCCAAATGCGATGAACTTCGGTGGACCACTTCCTACAAATAAGGACAAGTTCTTTACTGATGCAAAGTTCAAGAACCGTCGCATGAATAACTCAGATCCATACGCGGGCTATATCGCATTTAACGTAAAGGCAATGCCTTGTAAGGAAATACGCGAAGCGATGTACCACTCACGTAATGCGAAGGCACTTCTTGACTACGCAGGCGGCCCAACTTATGCAGGTTCATATGCAACCGGCATCATTAGCCCACTTGTAGCAACTGACTACGCGCCTACCAAGGTAACTGGTCCAGGAAGCCCAGACTTTATGCCTGAAGGAAATATCGTTAAGGCTAAGGCTCTAATGGAAATCGCAAAGACCAAGTGTCCTGCTGATTACAAGAAGGCAACCGAAGAGGGCATCACAATCGATACCTCTCAGTCTGTAACTCTTAACGACACTATTCCAATCAACGAGGCTGCTTACGCTCGCGCTGGAATCAAGGTTAATTACAACATCATCAAATCTGGTTACTACTCAACAATCATGAACCCTGCTAAGCAGAAAGATATGTCAGGTTCAGGTTGGGGTGCTGACTGGGCAAACGCATCAACAGTTATTCCAGAGCTATTTGCTTCATTCGGTGGATTTAATCTTTCACAGAACGATGCAGATCCTGCTTATAAGGCCTTTGAAGATAAGGTCAATATTGCGATGAAGACAACAGATCGCAAGAAGCAAGCAAAAATGTGGAAAGAACTTGATGCATATGTAATGAAGCAATTCTGGGTATTGCCAACAGTATTTGGTAAAGCTCAGGAAGTTTGGGGCTCAAAGCTCCAAGGCGTCTTCTTCTGGGTACCGCAAGGCAACCCTGCATATGGAAAGATTTGGATTAACGACTAATCCAAATCTTGACAAGTAAGCGCTTTTAAAGAGCGCAAATAGCAGTAGAGACAGGTACTTCCAGCGCTAGTTCAATTGGCGCTGGAAGTACCTTCTTACTGGTAAGTTCAACTTTTCTTTACGTGCTTTAACCAAAGATTTACGAAGGGACCGCAGATGATCTTAAAGATAATGGGACGTCGCGCCTTATTTGCCACTTTCACAATCCTGATTGTCTCAGCTGTTGTCTTTGGAATCTTCTCGCTGCTCCCATTTGATCCGGCCGCACTTACTTGTGGTCAGCGCTGTACCGATCAGATCGTTGAAGCAAACCGAGTTAAGTTAGGTTTTGATAAACCAATTTATGAGCAGTATTGGCTCTTTATCTCTGGAATTTTTCTGGGCCGTTCTTACGGCGCCGGCAGCGCTGCGTTCTCCTGCCCAGCTCCATCATTTGGCTATTCCTTTAACGAAAACGCATGTGTTACCGACATGATCACCGAAGCACTCCCAATCACAATCAGCGTCGCGATTGGTGCACTTCTTCTATGGTTGGTAGTTGGAATCGGATTAGGAATCGTTGCTGCTAAATTTAAAAATCGTTGGCCAGATACTGGCTCATCGGTCTTCGTACTTCTGGCAACTTCGCTGCCAACGTTTGTGACTGGCCTGGTGCTCTTAATCTGGGTATCCATTAAATGGAAGGTAATTCCGTTATCCCTTGAGGGATACACCTCAGTATTTGATAACCCAATTAAATTTGCGCAATATTTCATCTTGCCGTGGATCACCTTGGCGATTGCCTATGCTGCGATATACACCCGATTCACTCGCGCAGCCCTCTTGGAAACTCTGGGCGAGGATTACATCCGTACTGCTCGGGCTAAAGGCGTGGGCGAGCGCGTTGTATTCTTTAAGCACACGCTTCGTGCGGTGCTGGCACCATTGGTTACTTTGGCCGGACTCGATCTGGCTGGACTAATTGGCGGAGCGATTATTACCGAAACTATTTTTAACCTGCCAGGTCTTGGCCGCCTAACACTTAGTTCGGTTTATGAATTTGACCTACCTGTTGTTCTTGCGACCACAATTTTGGCCGCAGTCGTGGTTATCGTCATGAACTTTATTGTGGACATGTTGTACGCAGTACTTGATCCGCGAGTACGTGTCGCATGAGTGAGTTACTTCGTATCCAAGATCTGAAAGTTTCCTTTAAAACTGAAGATGGAATGGTGCGCGCCGTAGATGGCGTATCACTGACACTTAATGCTGGCGAAACTGTTGCTATCGTGGGCGAATCTGGTTCAGGCAAAACTGTTACAAGTCTTTCGGTAATGGGTCTTCACAAGAAGGGCCAGGCAGAAATTACTGGTTCGATTTCCTTAAGTGATCACGGCATCTTCAAGGATGTGGTCTCGCTAAAAGATGATGAGATCCGCGATATTCGCGGCCGCGCAGTTTCGATGATCTTTCAAGACCCAATGTCTTCGCTTCATCCTTATTACAAGATCGGCAACCAACTCGCTGAGGCCTATCTAGTTCACAATCGCGGAAAGAAAAAAGAAGCGATGGCTCGTGCTATCGAAATGCTTGATCTCGTCGGAATTCCAGAGCCGGCAAAGCGCGCCATTGAATTCCCACATCAATTCTCCGGCGGCATGCGCCAGCGCGTAATGATCGCTATGGCACTGATGAATGAGCCACAAATTTTGATTGCAGATGAACCAACTACCGCACTTGATGTAACAGTGCAGGCACAGATCCTCGAACTGATTTCAAAGCTTAAGAAAGAATTCAATATGGGTATTTTGCTAATAACCCACGACCTTGGCGTTGTTGCGCAGGTCGCCGACCGAGTCAATGTTATGTACGCAGGTCGCATCGTCGAAGAAGGCTCAGTAGATGACCTGTTCTATTCACCTCTAGCTCCTTACACACTTGGCTTACTTAAATCGGTACCAAGAGTGACTGCAAATAATGAACGACTCAAGGCAATTCCAGGTCAGCCACCGTCACTAATTAACTTGCCAGTTGGTTGCCCATTTGCGCCTCGCTGCGAATATAAGCAACACTCTTCTGAGTCTGGTTGTAACTCAACTAAGCCAGAGTTGATCGGTTTGTCCGTAACTCACCGATCCCGTTGCCATATTCCAGAGAAATTACGACAAGACTTATTTGCTAAAGAGCTAACGGGGTTGCACTCATGAGCGATGTAATTCTTAAAGTTGAAAACCTGGTTAAGTACTTTCCAACGGGTAAAGGTAAGCGCGGTGAAAAAGAGGTCGTTAAGGCTGTCGACGGGATCTCCTTTGAACTTAAAGCTGGCGAGACCCTTGGTCTAGTAGGCGAATCTGGTTGTGGCAAGACAACTGCCGGCCGCACAATTTTGAAGTTAACCGAGCCAACATCTGGAAAGTTGATCTTTGAGGATCAAGACATCACCGATTATAAATCGAACAAGATGCGTGCGATTCGTGCCCAGATGCAGATCATCTTTCAAGATCCATACTCTGCGCTAAATCCCCGCCAAACTATCGGCAAGGTTATTTCTGCGCCATTTGAGATCCAGGGAATTACGCCACCTGAAGGCATCAAGGCTGCTGTGCAGAACCTAATGGCACGTGTTGGTTTAAATCCAGAGCACTACAACCGTTACCCGCACGAGTTTTCCGGCGGACAACGCCAGCGAATTGGTATTGCTCGCGCAATCGCGCTAAAGCCACGTTTTATCGTTGCCGATGAGCCAGTATCGGCGCTCGATGTTTCGATCCAAGCACAAGTAATTAACCTGCTAGAAGATCTTCAAGAAGAAGATAAAATCAGCATGGTCTTCATCGCCCACGATCTCTCAGTTGTACAACATATTTCAGATCGTGTTGCTGTTATGTATCTGGGAAAAATAATGGAGATCGCGGCAACTGCTGATCTATATGCCAAGCCTCGTCACCCATACACAACTGCGCTTTTATCTGCAGTGCCAATGCCAGATCCACGGTCTGAACGCACCCGCAAACACATTATCTTGACCGGAGATCTACCTAGCCCAATAAATCCACCATCAGGTTGTGTGTTTAATACTCGGTGCTGGAAAGCTCAAGACAAGTGCCGCACCGAAGTGCCTCAGTTGCTACAACTCGGTGCATCGCAAGTGGCCTGCCACTTCCCTGAGAACTAGCAAGACCTATCCAAGTTCAGCTACCAGATCTCTACTCGCTCGCTTTGCGCCAGCCATAACTCGTCGCCTTCGGTAACTTCAAAAGCCTCATAAAAGTCCTGGAGATTGGCAACGATTGCGTTGCATCGGAACTCATTGGGCGAATGCGGATCTGTGGCAATACGGCGGCGTAATTCTTCGGCCCGCACTTTCCCGCGCCAAGCTTGCGCATAAGATAAGAAAAATCGTTGTTCACCCGTTAAGCCATCAATTACCGGCGCTTGTGAGCCCCTTAGAGCCAATTTATAGGCTTTAAATGCGATTGCTAGACCACCAAGGTCGCCAATGTTTTCTCCGACCGTTAGCGCCCCGTTTACCTGGATATCTGGGGTCTCCTCTGGCGAAAGCGCATCAAATTGTTTGATCAACATATTGGCGCGTTTTTCAAACTCAACGCGATCACTCGGTGTCCACCAATCGACCATGTTGCCATCGCCATCGAATTTAGAACCTTGATCATCAAAGCCGTGACCGATTTCGTGGCCGATAATTGCCCCAATTGCGCCGTAATTAGCGGCCATATCAATGGTTAGATCAAAGAAAGGTGGCTGCAGGATCGCGGCCGGAAAGACGATCTCGTTCTGGATCGGATGGTAATAAGCATTGACGGTCTGAGGGGTCATCAACCATTCAGTTTTATCAACTGGTTTTCCAATTTTGGCTAATTCTATGTCGCGGGCAAATTTGGTGATCCGGCCAATATTTTCAAAGAGACCATCGCGAGTAATTGTTAAAGCCGAATAATCGCGCCACTTATCGGGATAACCAATCTTGGGCGTGAACTTAGCTAACTTTTCTAAAGCTTTAGCTTTGGTTTCCGGACTCATCCAGGAAAGTTCAGTAATGCTGAAACGATAGGCCGCAATTAAATTGGCCACGAGATCGAGCATCGCAACTTTGGCCGCCTCGGAAAAATGGCGCTGTACATAGATAGAACCGATGGCCTCGCCAAGTGCGCCTTGGACAAAGGAAATTGCTCGCTTCCAACGAACTCGAATTTCTGGAGTGCCCGATAAAGTCTTGGCATAGAACTCGAAGTTCTGGTTTACAAATTCCTCCGGCAGGTAAGCAGCAGCGCCAGAAATCAATTGCCACTTCATCCATGCCCGCCAAGGCTTAGGGTCGAAATTCTCTAGAATCGCAGATAGTCCCGCAAAAAATGGCGGTTGTTGTACAACTACTTCAGCAAAAGCGGACTTTGGAATCTGGCCGTATTCAAGCCAAGTGGTCCAATCAAAGTGCGGGGTCAAGGCACAAAGTTCGGCAAAACTTAGCTTGTTATAGGTGAGTTCAACATCGCGATCTTTAACTTGATCAAAGTGATGTGCAGCAATCTGTGCTTCGAGATTGTAGATTTCTTCAGCTAACTCTGTACCGCCAGCTATCTGGGCGAGAGCAAACATCTTGGCGACATGGACTTTAAAGGCCTGGCGAATTTCTTCATATTGTTCTTCGCGATAGTAAGCCTCGTCGGGAAGCGATAAGCCACCTTGTCCCAGATAAACAATATTCATTTCCGAGTTCTTGGCATCGCCATAAATTCCAACGCCAAATGCGCCACCTAGCCCGCGCATTTCGAGATCGGCAATCACCTGGATAAATTGTGCTCGATTTTGGATCGCATCGATGGCGGCGAGATCTTCCAGCAGGGGAGTGATGCCAGCTTTGGCGATGGCCTCGGTATCTAGGAAGCAGTCATACAAATCGCGAATTTTCTGGGCATCACCTTTGCCGTTCGCGGTTTCAATAATTTCGCGGACCTGAGCTTCGGCTGCTAAGTGAAGTTGGTAAAAGATTCCATCGGATGAACGATCTTGTGGGATCTCATGGTTTTTTAGCCAAGCACCATTGAAGTACCGAAAGAGGTCATCTTGCGGGCGAACTGAGTTATCGATATGAGATTTGTCGATTCCGCTTGCTGGCAGCTTATCTATCGGTGTGGTCATGGTTCCCCTTGCTCATTTAGCGGTCTTTAAAAGTAGTTGAAGGTTCAACATTTAATCTACACTTAACCCTATGGCAGTTGAAAAAAGCGTTCAAGGTGAAAAATCGGCAAAGCAGAGCGAACCTAATTGGTTGACCCCAACCGAGATGGCAGCTTGGCGCAGATATATCGTGGCCAGCCGTCGACTGATCGAAGCGCTAGATACTGATTTAGATCAGCACGATTTATCAATGGCTGACTATGAAATTTTGGCGCAGTTAAGTGATGCCCCGGATCGCCGGATGCGCATGGCTGAATTGGCTGAAATTGCCATGCTTTCGCGCTCACGTCTTTCGCATCGAATGAAGGTTATGGAAGAAGCTGGCTGGGTTCGGCGCGAAGCTTGCCCAGATGACAAACGTGGATTCTTTGCGGTCATGACGGCCAAGGGCTGGAAAGCAATAGTGGCTGCAGCGCCAGATCATGTGGCTAGTGTGAGATCAAGATTTGTAGATAAATTAAGCAAGGCCGATCAAATTGTTTTGGCAAAGATATTTGAACGCGTCGGAAATGATTTAAGAGATGAGATTAAGTAATTAATCACTTTAAAAAATCTGCACAAAAAAATCCCCGCCACATAAAGTGGCGGGGATTTTTAATTGTTGATGACTACTTCTTCTTAGCAGCCTTCTTGCGGCGCTTTGGAGCAGCCTTCTTTGCAGCTGGCTTAGCAGCTGCCTTCTTGCGCTTCTTTGGAGCAGCCTTCTTTGCAGCAGCTGGCTTAGCAGCTGCCTTCTTGCGACGCTTTGGAGCAGCCTTCTTAGCAGCTGGCTTAGCAGCTGCCTTCTTGCGACGCTTTGGAGCGGCTTTCTTTGCAGCAGCTGGCTTAGCAGCTGCCTTCTTACGGCGCTTTGGAGCAGCCTTCTTTGCAGCAGCTGGCTTAGCAGCTGCCTTCTTGCGACGCTTTGGAGCGGCTTTCTTTGCAGCAGCTGGCTTAGCAGCTGCTTTCTTACGCTTCTTTGGGGCTGCTGCTGGTTTAGCAGCTGCCTTCTTGCGCTTCTTTGGAGCAGTTTTCTTTGCTGCGGCCACGTGTTACTCCTATCGGAATGGTTCGGATCCGTCACCCAAACCTGTTCGTGGATAAGCGTGACAGGTAAATGAAAAAAATGCCAACATTTTGCGCAAATAAATTGGCGCGTGTCGCAAATAACTTTTTTGATTTCTTTATGCCTTATCGCAATTTTTGGCAATTATTTTCAGTAACACTTTTCGCAAATTAATTAACTTCCACATTCGATTCTGCATAAAATTAAATTACTAAGCAGTTTTTCCATAAATTTCCGCAAATTTAAGAAATATCGTCCTCAGATGTCGCTTTTTCCCGTTTTAGGCGTTGCGCAACGGCAAATTCGTTGGTTTCAACGTCATATTTTCGGAATTTCACCATGAAAAATCCCAAAATTCCGACGATTACCATGCAGATAATGCCGCCAGAAGTTACCGAGAAGGTCAAGCTAGTAACACTGGCCATTCCGGCGGCACGCATTTGCCCCGCTAGTGGACCAACTGAATAGGACAGCAATTCGATTCCAGCTAAGCGGCCACGGTACTCATCAGGGATAGTTTGGTTCCAAATATTTCTGCGGAAGAGGGAGCTGACCATATCGGCGGCTCCGGCAGCTGCTAGGAAAATCAAAACCAGAATCAGTGAGTTAGATATTCCAGCTATGGCAATTGCCGCGCCCCATCCGATGGCCCCCCAAATAACTGCTCGACCATGGAAGCGATAAGTCGTGGTCCATTTGCTAGTTATTGTGATTGCGACTGCGCCAATTGTGCCGGCGGCGTAAAACAACCCCAGCGCCCAGGGCGCACCAAGTTGATCAGCCCAGAATGGAAATAGCGCATTTGGAAAGGCGAAGAACATCGCAGTTAAATCTATGAAATAAGTTCCCAATAAATCAGGTCGACTAAATGCATACTGCACGCCCTCCCAAAGTGAAGCCAGAGATGGCTTTTGGGCATCTTTATTGCTTGGCACATTTCCAACTTTTAATAGCAGAAGCAATGAAAGTACAAAGGTTGCGATATCAAAGGCATAGCCAACTGAAATCGAAAACGTGGCAATCAAAATTCCACCAATGGTTGGTCCGATAATTACCCCAAGCTGCCAACGTATCGTCATCAATGCACTAGCTGCTGGCAGATCGGCATGGCTAACTAATCTGGGCAAGATCGCATCTGCGCTAGGACGTTGTAACCCATCGACGGCGGCAAATAATCCAGTGACCACATAGATGACCCAGATTTTTGGCTCGCCGAGCAGTGAGTTAAAGAGCAAGATCGAGGTGCAGATTAGGGCGCCAAATTCGGCCGCCCAGATCATTTTCTTACGGTCCACGTAGTCAGCCAGCACCCCGCCATAGAGCCCAAAGAAAATTAGCGGGACTATCTCAATTGCGCCCAGAAGTCCGACTGCTAAATAGGAATTAGTTAGCTCTTTGATTTGAAATGGCGCGGCCACGTAAGTGACCATCGACCCCAAGTAAGAGATAAAGCCAGAAGCCCAGAGATAGCGAAAATCTGGATATTTCCTCAGCGGCGAAATATCCATCGCTAATTTACGCATTTGGCGAGTTTAACTCTTGCTCTACTTTACGGAAGAGCAATGTCAGATTAATGAAAGGTTTGCTCTGGCCCAGGGAAAATTCCACCAATTACGTCGTCTGCCCATTCTTTAGTTGCGTCCAACATTTCAACCCGCAAGTTGCGATAGGCCTTTGCTAATTTAGGGGCGCTCTTACCCATCCCCATTAAGTCAGTCCAGACCAAAACTTGGGCGTCGCAATTAACGCCAGCCCCGATTCCGATAGTTGGGATTTTTAGGGCCGCAGTTATGCGAGCTGCTAATTCGGCCGGAACTAATTCGAGCACAATCGCAAAAGCACCAGCTGCTTCGAGTTCTAACGCCGCCGCCAAAATTACTTCACCATCGGTACGCCCCTGCACGCGATAGCCACCAAGTTGATGAAGTGACTGTGGCGTAAGGCCCAGGTGGCCCATGACCGGAATTCCAACTGCTACTAATTTCTTTACTGTTTCTAAGTGGGCGCCTTCTAGCTTTACCGCCATTGCGCCAGCTTCTTTGAAAAAGCGAGTTGAAGTGGCAAGAGCTAATTCGGGTGAACTTTCATATGAACCAAAAGGTAGGTCGGCCACAACCATTGCTCGCTTTGATGCGGTGACAACTGCGCGAGTTAACGGGATCAATTCGTCGACCGTCACCGGAATCGTGTTTTCAAAACCAAGGAAATTATTGCCAGCGCTATCGCCAACTAATAAAACTGGGATGCCCGCCTCATCAAAGATCTCAGCGGTTAGCTGTTCGTAAGCCGTGAGCATCGGCCATTTCTCGCCCCGCGCTTTCGCGTTGGCCAGGTCGAGAATTGTGACGCGACGATGTTGGGCGCCGCCGTATAGAGAGGTCGCTTGAGCCATATTTTCTTACCTTCCTCGAAGCCAAAATGGTCCCCGGGTACGAGTAGAACTTTACCCGAGTACGCTTAACTTATGAAGTTGCGGGTAGCGCTAGCCCAGATCAACCCAACCTTGGGTGACTTAGCTGGCAATGCCGATTTAATCGCTCGCTATGTCGGTGCCGCCCAAGCTGAAGGTGCGACCCTCGTAGTTTTCCCCGAAATGGTTTTGACCGGCTATCCAGTTGAAGATTTAGCGTTGCGCCCATCTTTTCGCAGCGCATCGATTGCCGCGATTGCCGAATTAGCTAAGCGGTTAAAGCTCGAAGGCAATGGCGAAATTACGGCTGTGGTCGGATATCTAGATCAGATTGACGATGCCCCAAATCGCCAAGGGCAACCAGTAGGTGCGCCACAGAATGCCGTTGCCATAATTCATCGCGGCGAGATTAAAGCTCGCTATGTAAAACAACATCTGCCGAACTATGGCGTTTTTGATGAGTTCCGAAACTTTGTCCCAGGCACGGAAACTTTGTTGGTTCGTGTTGGCGGGATCGATGTCGGAATTGCGATCTGCGAAGATCTTTGGCAAGACGGCGGTTTAATTGATGAATTAGCTGCGCGCAAGCCAGGGCTAGTCGTGGTTCCAAACGGCAGTCCCTTTGAACGCAATAAAGATGATGTGCGATTAGCTCTCGTACAAAAGCGGGCCCGTGAATTTGGCGCACCATTGGTATACGTGAATATGACTGGCGGCCAAGATGATTTAGTTTTCGATGGCGACACCATTGTTGTAGCAGCCGATGGGTCAGTAATTGCCCGCGCCCCACAATTTGCCGATGAGTTAATTGTTTTGGATATTGCAGCCGCTGGCACAACTGGAAAACCAGATCTAGTTATTTCCGAAAGCGTTGATTCGCTAGTCAATTCAGTAGCCCCAGTAATCACGCCTCGATTAAGTGATGAAGCCGAAATTTGGAAAGCGCTTGTAAGCGGGTTACGCGATTATGTTTATAAGAATAAATTCCGCAGCGTGGCTCTTGGCCTTTCTGGCGGCATTGATTCGGCACTAGTTGCCGCGATTGCTGTTGATGCCATTGGTGCTAAGAGCGTTAATGGCGTGGCTTTGCCGAGCAAATATTCATCTGAACATTCGATCGCTGATGCGAAAAGTTTTGCTGACAATACGGGCATTCATTTCCGGATCGTGCCAATCGAACCGATGGTCGATGCCTATTTGAATTCACTGACTTTGAAAGGCTTAGCTGAAGAGAATTTGCAAGCCCGAGTTCGCGGCACGGCCTTGATGGGCATCTCAAATCAAGAGGGTCATTTGATTTTGGCCACTGGCAATAAATCTGAGCTAGCAGTTGGCTACTCAACTCTCTACGGTGATGCCGTTGGTGGCTTTGCCCCGATTAAAGATATTTATAAGACCGATGTCTGGGCGTTAGCTAAGTGGCGTAATGCCAAAGCAATCGCCGATGGCGAAGTGCCACCGATTCCGGAAAATTCAATTACTAAAGAACCCAGCGCCGAACTGCGCCCCGATCAAAAAGATTCTGATTCGCTGCCAGATTACGAATTGCTAGATCAGATTTTGTGGCGCTATGTCGATGAAGATCAGGGGATTGAAGCGATCATGGCAGCTGGCTTTGATGCGGCCACCGTTGCTCGCGTTATAAGCATGGTTGATACAGCCGAATATAAGCGGCGCCAATATCCGCCAGGTACGAAAGTTTCGGCCCGTGCATTCGGCAAAGACCGCCGCCTACCTATTACTTCACGCTGGCGCGAGGGCTCGCCAAGCTAGATTTATTGGCAAGTTTTGTAACACAGCCGTAACGCAGCTTTGGCAAGATGTATCCCATGAGCGCTTCCCCAGAACGTAGTAAACAAGAAGAGTTCGTTCTTGGCACTATTGAAGAACGTAACGTTCGTTTTATTAGATTGTGGTTTACCGATGTTTTAGGTTTTCTAAAATCTGTCGCAATTGCTCCAGCTGAATTAGAGAATGCTTTTGATGAAGGAATTGGCTTCGATGGTTCAGCTATTGAAGGTTTTGCGCGAGTAACTGAATCAGATATGTTGGCTCGACCAGATTCAGCCACGTTTTCTATCTTGCCTTGGCGCACTGAAGCACCGGGCGCGGCTCGTATGTTTTGCGATATCGCAATGCCCGATGGTTCAGCATCAATGACAGATCCGCGCAACGTTCTGCGTCGCACCTTGAATCAGGCTGCCGATATGGGTTACACCTGTTACACCCACCCGGAAATTGAATTCTTCTTATTTAAGAATCAACCAGTTGCTGGCGAAGCACCAGTGCCAGTAGATGCTGGTGGCTATTTCGATCACACGCCATCTGTAGTTGGTCATGATTTCCGCCGCCAAGCAATCACGATGTTGGAAGCTATGGGGATCAGCGTTGAGTTTTCACATCACGAAGGTGCCCCTGGTCAACAAGAAATTGATCTGCGCTATGCCGATGCTTTGAGCACTGCCGATAACATCATGACTTTCCGCCATGTGATTAAGGAAGTTGCGCTAGAACAAGGATTCCACGCTAGTTTCATGCCAAAACCATTTACTGAACATCCAGGTAGCGGCATGCATACTCACGTTTCACTTTTTAGAGGTGAAGAAAATGCTTTCTTTGATCCGACTGCTGAGTTAAATCTTTCCAAAGTTGGTCGCTCATTTATTGCCGGTCTGTTAAAGCATGCTCCTGAAATTACTTTGATTACTAACCAATGGGTCAACTCTTATAAGCGTTTACATGGTGGCGGTGAAGCACCTGCTGTTGCTAACTGGGGACAAAGTTCTCGTGGTTCCTTGGTTCGCGTTCCGATGTACAAACCAAAGAAAGAGAACTCGACTCGCATTGAATTCCGCTCGCCAGATTCGGCTTGTAATCCATATTTAGCTTATGCCGTAATGCTCGCCGCTGGCTTAAAGGGCGTCGCAGAAGGCTATGTATTGGCGCCAGCTGATTCAACTGATGTGCGCCCGCTGCCAAGTAATTTAAATGAAGCGATTATTGAGATGGAGAAATCTGATCTTGTTCGCGAAACTCTAGGCGCTGATGTCTTTGAATTCGTGCTTCGTAATAAGCGCGCTGAGTGGCAGGAATATCGCCGGCAAGTGACCGCTTTCGAACTTGATCGCTACCTACCAGTTCTTTAATCCATCACGAACTTGCTGGGTTGCCTGCTCAAGGGTTACCCTTCAACCATGTCAAAGTCAGCCTTTCCAAAGGCGCTCCTACTTAGCCGCCGTGGCGGGGACAAGTAACCGGTCCCCTCGCCGCGGGGTTTGTCGTACCGGTTAAACCAGTCGCACAAACCAAAGAAAAGTAGGAGTTATAAATGAACTTTCCAAAGCAAAAACCTTCCGCGATGCCAGTGCATCGATATTCATCTTTCATCCCAGTTGATCTAACCGATCGCACTTGGCCAACTAAGCAGATCAAAGTAGCCCCAAAGTGGTGTTCGGTAGATCTACGTGATGGCAACCAAGCGCTGATTGATCCAATGGATACGCCACGCAAATTAGCCATGTTTAAGTTGTTAGTCCAGATGGGTTACAAGGAAATTGAAGTTGGTTTTCCAAGTGCCAGCCAGACTGATTTTGATTTTGTGCGCAAGATTATTGAAGATGGCCTGATTCCAGATGATGTAGTCATTCAGGTTCTAACTCAAGCTCGCGAAACTCTTATTGATCGCACTTTCGAATCAGTTAAGGGCGCCAAGCAAGCGATCATTCACCTTTACAACTCGACCTCAACTCTGCAGCGTCGCGTTGTTTTTGGGCAAGATAAAGAGGGCATCAAAAAGATCGCAACCGATGCGGCGCAATATTGCTTAGACCAAGTTGCTACTGTGCCCGGAACCAAGATTTCTTTTGAGTACAGCCCTGAGTCATATACCGGTACTGAACTTGAGTTTGCTGTTGAAGTTTGTAATGCGGTTAACGCCATCTGGAAACCAACCCCAGAATGGAAAACGATTATGAACTTGCCGGCCACCGTTGAAATGGCTACCCCTAATGTTTATGCAGATTCAATTGAGTGGATGTGTCGCCACTTAGAAAACCGCGAGAACGTCATTGTTTCGCTGCACCCACATAATGACCGTGGCACAGGCGTCGCAGCGGCTGAATTAGGCTATTTAGCTGGTGCTGATCGCATTGAAGGAACTTTGTTTGGCAATGGTGAACGCACTGGCAACGTTTGTTTAGTGACCCTGGGCATGAACTTGGTTAGCCACGGCATTGACCCAATGATTGATTTCTCTGATCTCGATGAAACTCGACGCACCGTTGAATACGCTAATCAACTGCGCGTGCCAGAACGTCACCCATATGGTGGCGATTTAGTTTTCACAGCTTTCTCCGGCTCGCATCAAGATGCGATTAAAAAAGGCTTTGATCATTTGGCCATTGATGCCAAGGCCGCAGGTAAGGAAGTTAAAGACTTTACTTGGGCAGTTCCATATCTTCCGATTGATCCGCTTGATATCGGCCGCACTTACGAAGCCGTAATTCGCGTTAATTCACAATCTGGCAAAGGCGGCGTTGCCTACTTGATGAAAAATGAACATCATCTTGATTTACCACGTCGTCTACAAATTGAGTTCTCAAAAGTTGTTCAGCAAAAAACTGATACTGAAGGTGGCGAGATTACCGGTGATGTCATGTGGCAGGTTTTCGAAGATGAATATCTACCAACAGCTAATGATGATAAAAAGTGGGGGCGCTTCCGCCTGAAGGGGCTTTCGCAAACTTCAGTCCTAGATGAAGATGTGCAGCTATCTATTTCGATCTTAGATCGTGGCCAACTAGTTGAACTAAGTGGCCAAGGCAATGGCCCTATTGCCGCCTTCTGCAATATCTTGCAGGCCTATGGCGTCGATGTTCGAGTTCTTGATTATTACGAGCACGCACTAAGCGCAGGTGGCGATGCTTCAGCTGCTGCCTATCTGGAGTGCGCAATCGGCGATGAAGTTTTCTGGGGTGTTGGAATTGATCCAAATACCACCACCGCCTCACTAAAAGCCGTGGTTTCGGCGATCAATCGCGCAATTCGCTAACGGAGTCAGTTAACTCTTTTACCTACACTAGGCACGTGAGCCTCTATCGTGACGAAGCGTTAATTCTGCGCACCCAGAAATTGGGTGAAGCCGATCGCATCATCACCTTGCTAACTCGCGAACATGGTCGAGTTCGCGGTGTAGCAAAAGGGGTTCGTCGCACCATGTCTAAATTCGGTGCTCGCCTAGAACCGGGTAGCCACGTAGATATTCAGTTACACATCGGCAAGACTTTTGACACCGTTACTCAGGTTGAAGCGATTGCTAACTATGGCGAAGAACTAGCTAATGATTATCAACGCTGGACAATTGCCTCCGCGATTCTAGAAACCACCGAACGTTTCACCCCACAAGAACGTGAACCAGCTCTACAAGAGTTCAACTTAGTTGTCGGTGCGCTAAAAGTTTTGGCCGAAAAGCGTTATGACTCATCGCTGATTCTTGATGCATTTCTATTGCGCTCACTTGCCATCGGGGGATACGCACCTTCAATGACTAACTGTTCGCGCTGCGAAAAAGAAGGGCCACATCGTTACTTCTCACTTGTGGGTGGCGGCTCAGTTTGTTTAGATTGCCGACCTTCAGCATCTGCAACTCCGGCAGTTGAAACGTTAAAACTTATGGGAGATCTTCTTTCGGGTGATTGGGACAGTGCGAGTGCAAGTGAACTTCGTAATCGCCGCGAAGCAAATGGCTTAATTACCGCCTACCTACACTGGCACTTAGAACGCGGTCTTCGTAGCATGCCAATGGTGGAGCGCGTATGAGCAAGATTCAAATCCCTAATCATGTAGCAATCGTGATGGATGGCAACGGCCGCTGGGCTAAGAAGCGTGGCTTACCGCGCACAGCAGGCCACGAAGCCGGTGAAGCAGCTTTGTTTGATGTAGTTGAAGGCGCTATTGAATTTGGCGTTAAAGAGATAAGCGCATACGCATTTAGCACTGAAAACTGGCGACGATCACCCGAAGAAGTGAAATTCTTGATGGGCTTTAACCGTGATGTGATTCGCCGCCGCCGTGATCAAATGAATGAGATGGGTGTTCGCATTCGTTGGGTGGGCCGACCAAAGCGGCTTTGGCAGAGCGTGATCAATGAGTTAGAAGAAGCTCAAGAGCTAACTGCTAAAAATAAAACTTTAACTTTGAATATGTGCGTTAACTATGGTGGCCGCTCTGAGATTGTCGATGCAGCTACTGATCTTGCTCGCGATGTGAAACGCGGAAAAGTAAAGGCTGATGCCATCACCGAAAAAACATTCGCTAAGTATTTAAACCAACCCAAGATGAGCGATGTGGATTTGTTCTTACGTTCATCGGGCGAACAGCGCACCAGCAACTTCTTGCCTTGGCAATCAGTTTATGCCGAGTTCGTATTTCTAGATGTGCTGTGGCCAGATGTAGATCGCAAAACTTTGTGGCGAGCTATCGAAGAATATTCAAAAAGAGATCGCAGATTCGGAAAAGCGTAGCTTTTCCGAATTGAGAGCGTTAGCGGAAAAGCGTAGCCTTACCGAATTGAAAGCCTAAGCGGCTGGATGATCAATTGGTGTTGGCGCGGTTAGATAGGCGTGACAGAGTGCGCAGCGCGCGTTATCAAGCAGATACATTTCAATTTCATAGGTATGAGGACAAAATGACGCAGTTATTTCAATCAAGTGAGAACCACACGCTGGACAGGCACAGGTAGGAATGCCCCTAAAGTCGCCCATGATTCAACACTTCTGACAGAGGCCAAATATCTCTGCGGTATGACCGACTTCGCGAAAGCCAAATTCTTCAGCCATTGTTTTGGCCCACTTCTCGATTGCGCCACCTTCAATTTCAACGGTATCGCCGCAGCCTTTGCAGACTAAGTGATGATGGTGGGCATCTCCGCAGAGACGATAGATAGCCTCACCATCATCACGTCTTAGTACATCAACGATTTTGTCATTTACTAGGCTCTGTAAAGAGCGATAAACCGTAGTTAAACCAATGCTTTCGCCTTCACGCTGCATAAGACGATAAACCTCTTGAGCACTTGCGAATCCGCCAGCGCGCTCTAAAGTGCTAAGTACTCTTGGGTTTGAACGGCTCATTATCCGGCTGGCATTTCTTCGTCGTGATGATCTGCCTCATCATCATGTGTTTCTTCGTCATGATGTTCAGATTCTTCGTCGTGATGATCCGCGTCTTCATGAATAGCAGTTTCGCTGCCATGAGCGTGGGCGTCACCACTGTGTAGATAACTGACTAGACCCCACATCACGAGTACTCCAAATATGGTTGCCAGAATTGTTAGCTTAGAAGAATGCCGTGAGTGTGCTTCTGGCAAAATATGTGAAGTAGCTAAGTAAATTACGATTCCAGCAAATACTGCTAGATAGATCGCGATCACATTATTGCTAAGGGCAAGAGTTGTACCAAGTGCTGCGCCACTAACTCGAGCTATTGCATCTACGCCTAGCAACCAAATTCCTTTGCGACCCCATTTTCCACTTTTGATTAGGAATGAGACAGTATTTAAACCATCGCTAAAGGCATGCACTAGAAGTGCGATGAATACCGCAATTCCTAAATCAGAGCTAACTTTGAAGGCAACGCCAAGAGCCAGACCGTCTAGGAAAACGTGACCACCCATTGCCACTGCGCCAAGGGCACCTGCAATATTTGAAGAGTGCTCATGGTCATGTCCGTAATCTGATTCAGCAGGTTCATGCGACCCGAATAGTTGCTCATAGAAGTGAAGCAGTAAGAATCCGCCAATGAGTGCAACGGAAACGGCAGGAGCGTGGAAGATTTCCTGAGTTCCTAATTCAAAAACTTCAGGTAACAAGTCAAAGGCGACTAAACCAAGTAAAAGACCGGCAGAAAGTCCGAGAACTAAGTGAAGGCGATCCTTTGATTTAATTGCGAGAAAACCACCTGCGGTGGTTGCGATTGCTGTTAATGCGGCGAGTGCGATTGCGATATTCATGAAGGGAACATATCACAAATGAAAATGATTTTCATTTCCATATCTAACCCACTAGGCTCAACCCATGATCGCAATCGCCAGATTTGAGGTTCCGTTGGGCCAGGCTGCCCAGTTTGGGACTCAATTGAGCGTGGCCCTGGCTGCATTGGCTGCCGCCCCTGGCTATATAGATGGCGAAATTGGCCAGAACCTAGATGAGCTCGGGCTCTGGACAATCGTTACTCGTTGGCAAAATGTCGGTTCATATCGTCGCGCACTTAGTTCAAATCGTTCAAAGTTAGAAGCAATTCCAGTTTTAGCTTTGGCCATTGATGAACCAGGTGCGTACGAACTGCCGGTTACCGAGTAAAATTCGGCTTACGTAATTCAACCTTTGTTGCGTTGCGCCGACAGCCAGCCGGATGGATAAAACCATATTCACCGGCTCTTATTTGACCGGATGAGGTTTTAACCCAATGGCCGTAGATCGTCTAGAAAATATTGTAAGTCTGGCTAAGCGCCGTGGATTCGTTTTTCCTTCATCAGAAATTTATGGCGGCTTGCGCGCATCCTGGGATTACGGCCCACTAGGTGTTGAGTTAAAAAATAATATTAAGCGCCAATGGTGGAAGTCCATGGTGATGGGTCGCGAAGATATCGTCGGTATCGATTCTTGTGTGATCTTGGCTCGCGAAGTTTGGGAAGCATCAGGTCACGTCGCAACATTTAGTGATCCGCTAACCGAATGTACTTCGTGTCATAAACGTTATCGTGCTGATCATTTAGAAGAAGCTTACGAAGCAAAGCATAAGAAAGCTCCCGAGTCACTCGCAGATGTTAATTGCCCAGCATGTGGCAATAAAGGTCAGTTCACTACTCCAAAACAATTCAGCGGATTGCTAAAGACTTACCTGGGACCAGTTGAAGATGAATCAGGTTTAGCTTATCTACGCCCTGAGACTGCGCAAGGTATTTTCATTAACTTCGATCAAGTAATGACCACCTCACGTAAGAAGCCACCATTTGGTATTGGCCAGATAGGTAAATCTTTCCGTAATGAAATTACACCAGGAAACTTTATTTTCCGTACCCGTGAATTTGAACAGATGGAAATGGAATTCTTTGTTGTACCTGGTACTGACGAAGATTGGCACCAATACTGGATCGATTACCGCCTAGCTTGGTATAAAGATTTAGGCATTAATCCAGATCGTTTGCGTATTTATGATCATCCGAAAGAGAAGCTTTCGCATTACTCAAAGCGCACCGCAGATATTGAGTATAAGTTTGAATTCGCAGGTACTGAGTGGGGCGAGCTCGAAGGCATCGCAAACCGCACTGATTTCGACCTAAAGGCGCACTCGACAGCCTCTGGCAAAGATCTTTCGTACTTTGATCAAGAGAAGAATGAACGCTGGACACCGTTTGTTATTGAGCCAGCGGCAGGTGTTGATCGCTGCGCACTGACTTTCTTGATGGATGCTTTCACAGAGGACGAAGCACCAAATTCCAAGGGCGAGATGGAAAAGCGCACAGTGCTTAAGTTTGATCATCGCATTGCGCCTGTGAAAGTAGCAGTTTTGCCACTTTCACGTAATGCTGATTTATCTCCTAAGGCGCGTGATCTAGCAACAGCGTTGCGTAAGAATTGGAACGTTGATTTCGATGATGCTGGCGCAATTGGTCGTCGCTATCGTCGTCAAGATGAAATCGGAACCCCATACTGCATCACCATTGACTTCGAAACTCTCGATGACAATGCTGTGACAATTCGCGACCGCGACACAATGGCGCAAGAGCGAATCAGCATCGATCAGGTGGAGTCATGGTTAGCACCACGTCTGCTGGGTTGCTAAAACCGCTGCGTTTGCCACTAGCAACTGGCGATCATTTTATTGATCCGCCGGTGGTATTGGCACCTATGGCCGGAATCACCAACTCTGCTTTTCGCATGTTATGTCGCGAACAAGGAGCTGGTTTATTTGTTTCCGAAATGGTTACCGCTCGCGCGCTTCTAGAACGACGCCCTGATACTTTGCGCATGATCGCACCAGGAGCTGGCGAGTGGCCAAGGTCTGTGCAACTTTATTCAACTGACCCGCACACTATGCGCGCTGCAGTAACGATGATTGCTAAAGAGAATTTAGCTGATCACATTGATATGAATTTTGGTTGCCCAGTTCCGAAAGTAACTCGCAAAGGTGGCGGAGCTGCGCTGCCATATAAGCGAAACTTGTTTACCTCAATTGTGGGCGCTGCTGTTGAAGCGGCCAAACCATTTGGAATTCCAGTTACTGTAAAGATGCGCATTGGTATCGATAGCGATCATGAAACTTATTTAGAGGCAGCAACTTCGGCGGCGAACTTAGGTGTGGCATGGGTTGCTCTGCATGCTCGTACTGCTCAACAGATGTATGAAGGAAAAGCTGATTGGTCAGCCATTACGCAGTTAGTTGAGCACTTAAAGCCAACTGGTGTACCTGTTTTAGGCAATGGTGATATCTGGTCTGGCGCCGATGGCCTCGCGATGGTCGCTGAAACTGGATGTGCTGGCGTGGTTGTAGGACGCGGTTGTTTAGGTCGACCTTGGTTGTTCGCTGATTTAGTTGCTGCCTTTTCCGGAACCGAGAGCAAAGCTCTGCCGACACTTTTTGAAGTTCGCGAAGTTATGTATCGCCACGGTGAATTGATTGTGGATTATTTTGAAAATGAAGATCGTGGCTGTCGTGATCTGCGCAAACATATGGCTTGGTATTTAAAGGGCTTCCGCGTTAATAGCGAGTTACGTCGCCAGTTTGGAATGGTTGCTTCGCTAGCAGAACTACGTGGCTTGCTTGATCAATTAAATGATCAACCTTATCCAGTTGAAGTCAGCGAAAAACCCCGCGGACGCACTAGTCATGGTCGCCCAGTTACTTTGCCAGATGGCTGGTTATTAGATCCAAATGAAATTGTTGAGATCGAACTCGAAGATATGTTCTCTGGTGGCTAATGTTTCTATTTAAATTATTGCGTAGAGCGATTGCCTTTTTACTTCTCTTGGTAATCGTGGTTCCCGTATTTGCACTTGGGAAAACTTGGTTTGCCGCAAACAACCCCACCATACGTAATGGCGATGCCATCGTAGTTTTAGGTGCTGCGCAACTAGATGGTAGACCTGGTCTAGTTCTAGAAGCGCGCCTAACTGAGGCGAAGCGAATCTACGACTTAGGTTTAGCTAAGAAAATTGTTACCGTTGGCGGCGGCGCACCTGGCGATCGCACAACTGAAGCGGCCGCGGGGCGAATTTGGTTAATGCAAAACGGCGTCAAGTATGCAGATATCAAAGCCGTTGAAGTCGGTCGAGACACTTTGAGTTCTACGAAGGCATATGCAGCTGAATTACGCGATCGCAAGATTAAGAATGTAATCATTGTTACCGATCCATTACATTGCTTGCGATCGATGACTATGGCAAATGACCGTGGGCTGATTGCTACTTGTTCACCTGTTAGAAGTGGCCCTAATACTCTGGAAAAAAGCGGCTTTAAATACTTAATCCGCGAGGCAGGGGCTTATTTAGCCTATATAACGCTGGGCCGCCGCGGAGTTCAGATCAGTGACCGTTTACCTTCGGACAATATTCTCAATAAGGTAAAGCCATGAGCGAATTGATTGGTTACGCCGCGCGCGATCAAGAACGCTTCCTTGATGAACCAGCTAAGCGAGCTGGTCGCACCGAATTTATGCGCGATCGTGCTCGGGTAATTCATTCCGCAGCTCTTCGTCGGCTCGCTGCCAAAACTCAAGTAGCAGTTCCTTGGGAAAATGACTTTCAACGTACTCGACTCTCACATTCGTTAGAGTGCGCTCAAATTGGTCGCGAACTTGGTGAATCACTTGGCGCAGATCCTGATTTACTCGAAACTTCATGTCTAGCTCACGACTTAGGTCACCCGCCGTTTGGACATAACGGCGAAGAAGCTTTGGCCGAACTTGCCAAAGATTGCGGTGGTTTTGAAGGTAACGCCCAAAGTTTTAGATTATTAACTCGAATTGAAGCTAAGAGCGTTGATGCCAATGGAAAAACCGTTGGTTTGAATTTAACTCGAGCCTCGCTAGATGCGGCAACAAAGTATCCATGGGCCCGAAGTGAGAATCCACGTAAATATGGCGTCTATGACGATGATGTAGAAATCTATAAGTGGATGCGCGAAAGCGCCCCGGCAGGTAAGCGATGCATTGAAGCCCAGATCATGGATTGGTCAGATGATTGCTCGTATTCAGTTCATGATTTAGAAGATGCCATTGTGGCCAACCAAATTAAAGTTTCTAATTTCCGTAATGACTTCGCTGAGCTATTCAAAGTAATGAGTATTGATTACGGCAGTGATGCAACCGAGAATGAAGTTGAATCCGCGCTAGCTCGGCTAGAGACACTTTCTTGTTGGCCAAAGAATTTCGATGGCAGTCATCGCGCATTAGCTCGACTAAAAGACACCACCAGTCAGTTAATTGGCCGGTTTGTGCAATCAGCTGAAATTGAGACGCGCAAAGTCCATGGCGCTGGGCCGCTTACCCGTTACAGCGCAGACCTTGAGATCCCGCGTGATCAAGTTATTGAAGTTGATTTTCTAAAGGCGGTAGCTGGCCATTACTTAATTAATGCCGCAGCGTCGCAAGAGCGTTATGCCAAGCAGCAAACCTTGATCGGTGAACTAGTAGAGGCACTTTATGCCGCTGGCCCAAAGTACTTAGATTCCGTCTTTTTGGCTGATTGGCAACTCGCATCAACTGATGCCGAGAGACTGCGCGTGATTATTGATCAAGTTGCCGGATTAACTGACCCTGGTGCATACGCACTTCATGCCCGCGTTTGCGTGACTGGATAGACTGGTTAAATCATGAGCGGTCGAATTAGAGACGAAGATGTTGCCTACGTTCGCGACCATGCACCCATCGATGAAATTGTTGGCGACTATGTGCAACTTAAATCTGCTGGCGGAGGGCAGAAAAAAGGTTTGTGCCCTTTCCATGATGAAAAGTCGCCCTCTTTCCATGTAACGCCATCAAAGGGGTATTTCCATTGCTTTGGTTGCCAAACGGGTGGCGATGTTATTGCTTTTGTAATGAAGATGGATCATTTATCGTTTACTGAAACAATTGAACGCCTGGCTGATCGTATTGGCTACACCTTGCGCTATGACGAAAACTCTTCGGGCTCAGCAGCACCAGCTGGGCAACGTTCTCGATTAATTGCCGCAAATGCTGAAGCCGCTAAGTTTTATCAAGAGCAATTAAATAAATCTGAAGGCGCTTCATATGGTCGCGAACTTATGACTAAGCGCGGTTTTGATAAAGCGGCTTGCGAACAATTCGGAGTTGGTTACGCGCCAAATGAATGGGATTCATTAACCAAACATTTGCGCGCACTTGGTTTTACCATCGATGAGTTAGAAAGTGCAGGTCTTTCAAAAATGGGCGAACGCGGACCAATCGATCGATTCCGTAATCGCCTAACTTGGCCGATTAAAGATATCTCTGGTGATGTCGTTGGTTTTGGTGCGCGCAAACTAGCTAGTGATGCTGAAGATCAAGGGCCAAAGTATTTAAATACTCCCGAGACGCCGATCTACAAGAAAAGCCAAGTTCTATATGGCTTAGACATGGCGAAAAAAGATATTGCTAAGTCGCGGCAGGCCGTAATTGTTGAGGGCTACACCGATGTAATGGCCGCGCATTTAGCTGGTATTCCAACTGCGGTTGCCACTTGCGGAACTGCGTTTGGCGCTGACCATATTCGAATTTTGCGCAGACTTTTAATGGATGATGACGCTTTCCGTGGTGAAGTTATCTTTACTTTCGATGGCGATGCAGCTGGGCAAAAAGCTGCGCTTCGCGCTTTTAGCGATGATCAGAAATTTGTCACGCAAACATATGTGGCCGTCGAACCCGATGGGTTAGACCCGGCTGAACTTCGGCAACATAAAGGTGATCTAGCACTGCGTGACTTGATTGCTAAACGAGTACCGCTTTTCGAGTTTGCCATTAGAGCTGAATTAGCAAAACATAAGTTGGAATCTGCCGAAGGTCGCGTTAATGCTTTAAATGCGGCCGCACCACTTGTTGCCCAAATTCGCGATAAATCTCTACGTCCGGAATACACCAGATTGCTTGCTGGCTGGATCGGGCTAGAAACTGATGTTGTGAGCAAAGCAGTGGCTCGTGGTTTTAAGCCAACCGTTACTAATAATTCAGAATCAGTTACCGAAGAAGTTCCAGAACAAAACTGGCGTCCTGACCCAAATGATCCGCGACTAATGCTTGAACGCGAAGTTCTTAAAGCAAAAGTTCAGATGCCCGAACTTGCAAATGGTTGGTCAGAAATTGAAGCCGAAGCATTTACCCATCCCGCATATAAAGAGTTGCGCGCGGTCATTGATGTAGTTGCCAATGATCGCCCATTAACTATTGAATTAGTAACGAATGAAAATATGAAAGCACTCTTTACTGAACTCTCGGTTGAGCCAATTCGCACCGATGGCGAAATTTCACAAATTTATGTTTCTAGCATTATTGCCAGATTGCGTGAAGTCTCGGTCTCTCGAGCGATTGCAGATTTGAAATCTAGTCTGCAGCGCTTGAATCCAGTTGAGAATGAGGCCGAATACAACGCAGCTTTTGCCACTTTAGTTTCGCTGGAAAGCACTAGACGTAGCCTTCATGATTTAGCAGTAGGCGGCCTGTAATTGGCTGGTTTCAGCGGTCATTTTTACCGATCGCAATAATTACGCTAGAGTTTGGCCTTCGCAATCCCTGATAGCTCAATGGCAGAGCAGCCGGCTGTTAACCGGCAGGTTCTTGGTTCGAATCCAAGTCAGGGAGCTCTAATCGGACTCTCAGTCTAAACTAGCCTTCCTCTCATGCCTCAGGAGATAGGTTTTTTCACATGGCTTACCGCAGATTAACCCAGAAGAGCATCGCCGACTCTTGGCGTGCTCAAAGTTGGGCGATCAGAGTTCTGCGGGCGTGGTTATCTATTACTTGGATTTATGCCGGTTGGGATAAAGCCACAGATCCAGGTTTCTTAACTAAAGGTGCAACCGGTTTTATTGGTGATCAGTTAGCTGGCTACTCAACTAACTCGCCAATTAGTTGGCTCTTTAGCAGCTTAACCGAACACGCAACAGCAGTTGGGCTAGTTGTTATTTTCTCGGAATTCGCAATTGGAATCGCGACCTTGCTCTGGATTGCACCAACGAGTGCGGCCTTCGGCGGCTTCTTGATGTCAATTGTTTTGTGGTTGGCAAGTACATTTTATATTTCACCATACTTCCTAGGCAGCGATACTGCCTATGCGGTTCTCTGGTTAGTTTATTTCTTAACACTTGTAGGCAATCGCAGAACAGTAGATATCGCTCTTGATCGCCGAGGCGCAATACGAATTGGTGCTTTAAGCGTGGGAGCAATTGCTGCAGCGCTGGTAGGTAAAGCATTTGCAAAAGTCTCGGATAAACCCAACACAACAGTTTCTGGTTCTAGCCAGATTATCGAGTTGGCCAAAATAAACGTTGGCGAAACTCATCAGTTCGCTTTAGGCAACGGTATGCCAGCAATTCTCTTTCGCACGAAAACAGGGGTATTTGCTTATTCAGCAACTTGTACACACGAAGGGTGCACTGTTGCTTATCAAAGTTCAAATAAGAGTTTGTATTGCCCTTGTCATGGGGCAGAGTTTGATCCATTTAAAAATGGCGACGTCATCGCGGGGCCAACTCGTGATGCGCTGCCGACAGTCAAAGTGAAGATAACTGGCGACTGGGTAGTTCTAGCATGAGAGGTATCAAGATGAAATTCCAAGGAACTCAAAAAGTACTGGCTGGCTTTATCGCAGGAGCGCTAATTACTGGCGGAATTGCGACAGCTGCCACTTCAAACTCGGGCACTGTACAAGCGTGTGTTAATACGCGTACTCAAGCTATGTATTTAGCGGTTAATGGCACTTGCCCTAATTCGCGTACCTTGGTGAATTTAAGTTCTGGTACCGGAATTGATGCTAAATCAGTTGCCGCCGCGGTTACTCCTTCCGTTGTTTCAATTGCCGTAACAACTCGAACTGGTGGTGGCACCGGCTCTGGTTCTATTTATAAAACCAGCTCTACCGAAAGTTTCATCATTACCAACAATCACGTGATCGAAGAAGCAGTTACTAGCGGAACTATCGAAGTGGAGTTACTAAATGGTGATGTCTTGCCAGCCACTATCGTTGGTCGAAATGCTGCATATGACATTGCAGTTCTAAGAGTTAAAGCTGGAAATTTACCAGTGATTAAGATCGGAGATTCCGCAAAGGTTAGCGTTGGCGATCCAGTTATTGCGATTGGTTCACCTCTCGGGCTAGCAAGCACGGTTACTTCAGGAATCATCTCAGCACTTAATCGTCCGGTTGTAGCCGGAAGCGCAGGATCAGAATCATATGTAAATGCGATTCAGACAGATGCTGCCATTAATCCTGGTAACTCTGGTGGTGCGCTGGTAGATGCTGCGGGCAAACTAATCGGCGTTAATTCGGCGATCGCAACTCTTTCATCAGGTGGTACAAGTGGCTCAATTGGTTTAGGTTTCTCAATTCCGATTAATGAAGCAAAGCGTGTAATCGAGGAAATTATTGCTACAGGTAAATCAACCCGACCAGTTCTGGGCGTCTCCTTCGATACCACTTACAGGGGGATTGGTGCGAAGATTTTTAGGTTAACTCCTGGTGATGGTGCCGAGAAAGCTGGAATTCCAGTTGGTTCAGTGATTAAATTTATTGAGGGGTTCAAGATCACCGATAATGATTCAGCCATCGTACGAATCCGGGCAGCTTTGCCAGGAAGTACGGTTACGATCATCGTTGAACTGCCAAATAATGGTGGTTTAAAGACATTTAAGGTCACTCTCGGATCGGCGCCTTCAGACTAAGGCAGTCAGCGCTTATCGAAAAACTTTTTCGATAAGATCTAGCCATGGCTCAATTCAGATTACAGGTCGTGCTTCCAGATCGCCCCGGCTCGCTAGGTGCGGTTGCTTCGGCAATTGGTTTTGCGGGCGGCGATATTCGTGGCTTAGTTGTCATGAAATCTGAAGATGGCCGTGGCTATGACGACATTACGGTTGCGGTTCCAGGATCTGACCCAAGTGATTTAATTGAAGTGCTAACCGCAATTGGCGGCGTCGAAGTAATTTCGGTAACGCCAGTTAATTAGAGTTTAACTTCTCTCAATTGATTTGCTGATTGCTCTGGCTTTAGATCCATTATGAAAGCACCCATGGCAGATTCGGAGCCAGCTAAGTACTTAAGTTTTCCAGGCTGGCGGCGAACGCTAGTTATCTGCCAATGTAGTCGTAATACATCGCGACCAACTCGAACTGGTGCTTGATGCCACGTGGCAATGTAAGCCATTTCTATTCCGAAAACGCCATCAAGGCGATTTAAAACTTCGAGGGCGATTTCCGGGAAAGCGGCAGATGCAGCTTCATCTAGTTCAGCTAAATCAGCCACTGGGTTTAATGGCGCTACATGAATTTCAAAAGGATAGCGCGCAGCATATGGAACAAAGGCTACCCAGTGTTCGTTGCGCGCAATTATGCGCTCGCCATCTTTAATTTCACGAGCAACTACATCGTCAAGTAAAACCCGACCAGTGCGATCTTTATGCTCCTGTGCTGCTGACAACATTTTTTCAACGCGTGGCGGCAAGAATGGATATGAGTAAATCTGCCCGTGTGGGTGAGTCAGCGTTACGCCAACTTCTTCGCCACGGTTTTCAAATGGGGCGATATGAGCTATATAACTTTCTTTAGAAAGTTCGCGAACTCGATCTTTCCAGGCTTCTAGAATTATGCGAACTTGCGATGGCGACAGATCCTTTAAGGATTTCCCGTGGTCGGCAGCAAAACAGATAACTTCGCATTTACCTGCACTCTTACCTTCGGCAGTTTGAGTACTAACTATTTCAGGCAGCTCGAAATCTCCAGCTGGTGGGCGAAACGAAGGACCGCGGTTATCGAAGACAACTACTTCAAAATCTGATTCCGGAATTTCGGTTAACAGTTCGCCTGGATTCTCTGAAGTTGGGCAGAGCGGGCAAAGTTCTTTAGGTGGTAGAAAAATTCGATTTTGTCTGTGCGAGGCAACTGCTACCCATTCGCCAACTAGTGCGTCATAACGCAGCTCGCCAATTTGTGGTTGTGCTTCAGCAGGACGTTGATCCTGTGCTTCGCGACGTTGACCCTTGCTGTCGTAGTACCGAATCATGCGACCATCGGCCATTTGGCGATCAGTGCGCGTGATATCAGCTGGCAACTTGGCGATGCTCATAATGAAGTGAAGTCTACTGTGCCCAATTCAGAGTTCGTTCGATCGCCTTGCGCCAGTTAGCAAAGCCTTTCTCGCGTTCGGATGGCGTGGAAGTTGGCTGCCAGCGATGAAACTCTTTCCATTGCCCGAAAATTTCAGCGCGATCTTTCCAGAAACCAATTGTTAGACCCGCTGCGTAAGCGGCTCCTAGCGCAGTGGTTTCAACAATTACTGGTCGCGAAATTTCGATGCCCAATATGTCGGCCTGCATCTGCATGCAGAGAGCATTATTTGTTATGCCGCCATCAACTCTCATTTGATTCAAAGTGACACCACTATCTGCTGACATAGCATCCATGATCTCGCGAGTTTGATAACAGATCGCTTCAAGTGCTGCCCTTGCTAGATGCGCTTTCGTAGCTGCGCGAGTTAACCCGACAATCACGCCACGCGCATCACTGCGCCAGTGGGGAGCAAATAAGCCAGAAAATGCTGGCACGAAGTAAACCCCATCGGTATCTGGAACTGAGGCCGCTAAGTTTTCAATTTCACTGGCGCTAGATATCATTCCGAGTTGATCACGCAACCATTGGATTGCTGATCCAGTTACCGCAACTGAGCCTTCCAGCGCATACTGAACAGGTTCTTCACCGAACTTAAAGCAAACAGTCGTCAATAAACCATTTTTTGATCTGACAATTTCATCGCCAGTATTTAATAGCGCAAAGTTGCCGGTGCCATAAGTGGTTTTAGAATCGCCACGCGTAAAACAAAGTTGGCCAACCATGGCAGCCTGTTGGTCACCCAGAATTCCGGCAATCGGAACCGAAGTTCCGAATGGACCATTGGGATCAGTGGTAGCGTAAATTTCACCAGATGATCTAATTTGCGGAAGCGCCGATAACGGAATATTGAATTGATCGAGCAGTGCTTGATCCCAATCAAGTGTTTCTAAGTTCATTAACATAGTGCGGCTGGCATTTGTTACATCAGTTAGATGAACGCCGCCATGAGCACCGCCAGATAAATTCCAAAGTAGCCATGAATCAATAGTTCCGAATCGAGCTGTTCCGGCGCTAACTGAGTGTTGAACTGCGGCAACGTGAGTCATCAACCAATTAATTTTGCTAGCCGAAAAATATGGCGCAATCGCCAAGCCTGTTTTATGGACTATTTCGCCTCTAACTTGAGCGCTGAAACTATCTAGATAGGCAGTGGTGCGGGTATCTTGCCAAACGATTGCGTTAGCAAGCGGCTTTCCAGTCTGGCTATCCCAAGCGACGATTGTTTCGCGCTGGTTAGTAATTCCGATAGCGGCAAGCTGCGAGCCAATAATGCCCGCTTGTTTAAGTGCGCCAGAAATTACTTCTTGGGTGCGAGCCCAAATTTCAGCAGCATCATGTTCTACCCAACCTGCGTGCGGCATTATCTGGCGATGCTCTAATTGATGTTGACCCACTATCTTTCCCGCATGATCAAAAATCATAAAGCGAGTGCTACTTGTGCCTTGATCTAGGCTGCCAATAAATGATTCACTCATGTGGCAACCTTAATTCTTTATTTGATTCTTACAACCATCTGTAGCCGGTTTAGGCGTAGCGCTCTTAGTTGGCTTTGGCGTAGGAGCAACGCCTTGTAATAACTCAAAGTTAACTGGCAGTTGAGATGCCGCATGAGTTTTAGTCTGATCGCTAAATTGGATAGAGCCAGCCCAATTGCCAGCGGTGAATCCCGTTATTGAAAGCGTCCAGAGACCGCTTGCGGCACGCGTAACAGTCTGAGTTAGTTTTGGTTTATTTGAGGAAAGTGGATCAAAAGCAAAGCGCACAGTACCTGTAACAGCTGGTGAACCATCAGGGCGATTTACACCGATGGCAAATGTTACGGGCTTGCTGGTATCAGTAGCTCTTTGTTTAGAGATCAACATTGTGGTTGCTTCATTAACAGGCATCAAGTCAATTGGATCTGGTACCCAGGTTCCGGAAGTCAGATCGATAAAATTCTGCGCAGTGCCACGGAAAACATTTAAATCAACTCGATAACTAGGAACTCCGTACTTGCTTCCGATTCCACATGACGAGTATTGCCAAATAATCCATTGTGATTGACATGCGCTGGAAGTCCAGGAATGCACGTAACAACCAGCGGGCTTTAGCCCTGGTTGATTAATTGGGTCAAATGGGCTGATTGCGTATTGCGCAAGCCAGAGTGGATATTTACTGAGAGCTGAACTCTTATTCATCGCACCTTCAAGGAAGCTAGGGTAAGAGTAGAAAATAGGCTTACGACCAAGTTTTTCAGTGAGAATTCCCATGAAAGTCTCGGCCCATAAAGTTACTGAACTTCTAGAGGCATAAGCAGCACAACCGCCATTGCTGCCGACCTTTACACAATTGTTTTCAAGGTCAAGTGCATAAGGTAGATCGCGCGCAGTTAAACCACCGATAGCTGATACTCGCCAAATAACTTTTTGAGCTTGAGCGGTGGCATCTCGGATTATTGCCGCCCGGACACTTGTGTTTGGCAAAACTGCGTAATGGTAAAACCCCGTGTAAATACCCGCTGCTTGGGCGGCTGGGCGATCAATAAGTAAGTATTGAAGTGCTAACGCATCAGCATCATCGCGGGTATCAGATGCTTTAATCATGGCAAAGCGAATACCAGCTGAATACATTTTGGTGAAATCAATTAGCTTGCCGTATGGGTGTTGCCATCTTGAGATATCTACGCCATGAATTCGCCCACCTGGCCCTAGTGCTTCAACTGCGATCACAGGGTCAGTCTCTGAAATTTGAGCAGCTGGCTTTACGGTGATCTTTCTACTTGCTGAATAAATGACTTCGCTACCGATCGTTGTCTTAGCTCGATATTTAATTACCGAATCTTGTGCAGTAACTACGGTTTCTAGTTTCCAGGTTCCTAGTTTTGTAGTTTTCGTACTAAACCTAGTATCTGACCACTTACCTTCAATTTCGCTCTGTATATTTACAACTAGACCAGATTTTTTAGGTGATAAAGAACCATAAAAAGTTAAGAGCGGCTCAATCACATTTGGGGTCTGCTTGACCGTCATCGAGAGCTTTGAAGTCGCACCGCTGGCAGATGGCAACGAAATGGTTAGCGCAACCGTTGAAAGACCAACCAAGATAGCGATTAGCTTATTATTCATACGAGAATAATTTCCATTTCGATACCAAGGACTTCCTTGATAACGGATTTAAGAGTTGCAATCTGTCGGTCACGAATCTGCGAGTATTCATGAGCTGAGCCAAATTTGCGGCTATCCGAAAAATCCAAGCGAAGAGTTTGTCCGTCAAAATCGGCTAGTCGCGCATCGAAGAAGGAGATCCAGGCTATGCGGTCAATGCTTTCAAGCTGATCAAGAACCGAGTTCCATTGTTGACGTAACTGGGCAAGATCCATGCCCGAGATTCTAGTGTCTAGGTGCGCCGATCCACTTGTAGTAGTGGCCTGCTATTAAAACTCTCAGGTTTCGCGTGCGATCTGGCGCAATAGAAAAGTGTCCAGCAATACGTGCCACGATTTGTTCTACCGATTTCTCACTAACAAATCGAACCCGACCAATCTCTGCGTTGCTTAAGCCGGTGGCGACGAGGCGTAGCGTTTCAATTTGAGTATCTGTCATCGATCCCAAAACTGACGCAAAGGAGTTCTCATGAGGTGAACCATTGATATCAACCCAGACAACCTGATCCTTGCTTTCAGCAAAAGCCGTTGCTTTACGAATTGATTTGGCAATGACATCCAGATTGCTGATTGATTTTTTTAGAATTAGTTGGGACCCAATTGGCAGATCTTTAACTGTTATTCCGAGTAAGCGGATATCTGGGCAAGCGGTAGTGATAACAATTCCAAGTGTTGGATTTAACTTTCGCAATTTTTTTACCAAAGAGATCGCTTCTTGACCATCAAATTGAATATCTATGATTAACACTTCAGGTTGTAATGAACGAAAGAGATTTTCGGCAACCGCTAAATTATTTGCTTCGCCAATAACATTTATGGTGTGTAAGCGAAGAGCTGCGCTAAGAGTCGCTAGTTCAAATGCGTCATCATTGATCACGAGCACTCGGAAAGTCATGCTTAAAAGTAACGGATTTACCTATGTGAAGCCACTTTTATGATTAGGGATTGCCCTAGAAGGTTTTTAACCAATAATTAGCTTTAGATAAATTGTTTAATAGTTTGTGAAATAAAGCTAGGTATCTGCGTGGCAGTTATCGGCCCACCATCAGAAGCTTTTATCGCTGCGGCATTGTGAATGAAAGCAGCACTCGCAGCAATTCGCGCCAGTGTTGATTCATCATTTAATATCTCAACTTCATTCGTTGCCACAAGTGCTGCAACTATTCCTGCAAGTACATCGCCAGTTCCTGCAGTGGCTAACCATGGTGTTGCTTTTGGTAACTCAATTAATTGTGCACTGTCGGTCACATAGGTGATGGCCCCTTTTAGTAAAACTGTTACTTTCAATGTATCACCCGCTATCTGCACCCACTTGCGCGGATCGCCTTCAATTGCCTCGGCACTTACTTGAAACCCGCGTGAATTAAGTAATTTAGCAAGCTCGCCAGCGTGGGGAGTAATGAGTGTTGGCTGGGTTAATTGGCCTGCCAAATACAGAGCGCCAGCATCTAAAACCGTAGGCATCGTCTGTCGTTTCGCCAATACAAACCAACGATGGCGCAACCACGTTGTAAGCATTTTGTATTTTTGATCAGAAATTCCAGAACCCAATAACCATGCTGAAACTGGGCCAGGTTGAACCACAACTTCGGGGCAAGTATGTAGAACTAAATGTGCCAAACCAGATGAGGAATGAAAGCGAATCATGCCAACACCAGTCGCAGAAGCGGCTGCGGTAGAAAGCACAGCGGCGCCCGGATATTGAGCCGAGCCAGTTATTACGCCAAGAACTCCGCGCGAGTATTTATTATCTAAATCAGTTGGAACAGCGATGCATTTCTTCACATCTCGAGCAGTCCACTTCTTGTATGTGCGTTCTTCGCTCATCTTGATGCTCCCAATCGCTTTAGCTAACTAATTGCAAGGCTACTCTCAAGTCGCTAGTAGTAGAAATTCACTTTAATTCGAGCCTAAGAAATCTGAAAGTTTTCGAATTGCACCTTAGTTTTACTCTCGCTCTTACCGATTAACGCAATCATTACGCCGGTATGTGAATCAGTCATATCGCAAGAGATTTCACGGCCATCGAGAGTGTGTGAAAAACCTATTTCGGGCATACTGAAGGTGTAATCCTGATCATCGCCGCTTAGTTCGATCTGCAGCTTTGACATTGCGGTCGATATTGATGCTGTTGGTTGTTTACCTGACGCCGCTTGCACGCTTACTTCAAAAGTCTCAGTTCGCTTAATCTCGAGTGAAAGATATGCGCCTTCTTTGATGTAGGCGGCTAACCCAACTACATCGCCTTTTTTCAAGTCAGTTAAATCAATGATCAAAGAGCAATTGAAATTCCAAGCGGTTTGGCGAACACCTAGAAAAGTATTCTCGAATGAATTCTGTAGCTCCAAAGCCATCTTGCTATCGCCAGTTAAATTGAAGTGATCCCGCTTTTCATTGCGAATAGTTACCCACTTGATTGCTAGAGATTGGGCACTGAAATCTACGGCTACATCACTTTGCGGAAACTCGGATAAACCAGTTACTTCGTAGCTATCTTCTACGCGGCCAGTCTCTGGTGCAAAGAGTGGGCTCTGGTCATCAGCCGGCCAGGTAACTGGGAAGATAAATGTTTCGCGACCTAAGTTTCGATAGTAGCCACCAAAAGACCACTTAACATTTCCGCCATCATAGAAACCACCACGTGGGCGTGAGGCGAGGGCAACGCCCCACCAACTGCCATCTTTAAGTTCGACCATATCGGCATGACCAACATTGTGCACTGGATATGCCCGCGCCAAATGCTTATGGGTAAGTATCGGATTTCGTTGGCTGGATACAAATGGGCCAGTCACGCTTTTACTTCGCGCGATAGAAGTGGTGTGGAAATGCAGAGTTCCGCCTTCAGCAATTAGTAAGTAATACCAACCATTTCGTTTATACATGCGGGGCCCTTCCGGAAAGATTCCGCCGGTGCCATTCCAGAGAATGTGCTTTTCGCCAACTAATTCAAAAGTATCTAAATTAATCTCACTGATCCAGATTTCGGCGTCGTTTTCAAACCTAGGATTTGAACTATCTCTATTCGCCAAGAAATAAGCTTTATCACTATCGAAGAAAAGTGAGCTATCGATTCCGTAGGCATCTTCAATAAAGTGACATTTACTCCATGGCCCATTTATATCTGTGGCAGTTAGAACAAAGTGATAATCAGACCCTGGCCATTGCCGTTTTATTCGGGTAGAAGTTATATAGAAAACACCATTGTGATATCGAATGGTCGCTGCCTGCACGCCACCCGAGGGTGCGACATCAGATAGATCAAGGCCTTGTTCAGCACGATCAACGGCATTTCCAATCTGGCGCCAATTGACTAGATCGCGAGAGTGCCAAATCGGAATTGCTGGAAAGTATTCAAAGCTTGAATTAACAATATAAAAGTTATCATCAACTCTGATAATTGAAGGATCTGGATAGAAGCCAGGCAAGATTGGGTTCTGGGCTTGGCTCACAAAAGTATTATCCATTGAATTGGGAAGTTGAGTTAGCCTGATTCGAGCCTAGGGTTAACTCGCCCAATCTTGTTTTTGAGTTGTGACGGTTTTACCTGAAGTAATCGATTCTTCGATGGCTAAGGAGATCAATTTGTCTTGGCATCCTTCATTTAGCGGATAAGGCGCTTCTGCATCTCCGCTAATCCAATTCGCCATCTGCACCATTAGCTGGGCTATTGCGATCTCTTCATCCATAAATCTAAGCCCCGTGAATGGGTTTTTGAAAACCACTCTGCCATCAAAAGATAAGTGCTCGGTGTCGTATCCATCTAGATTCAAGTCATATCCCAATTGATACCTCTCGATTCGAGAAGTTGCTATCGCAGGTCCTTCAATTAAACGAATTACGGAATCATCAACTATCTCGCCTCTGCTACCGCGCACGACAATTCTTCGATGACGAAGTTGGTTATGCCATTGGTTATCTACAAAGTTGTAAACACCTGATTTTCCAGAACCGAAATCAATCAGTGAAATTGTAGTTTTTGCATCCTTTGGGTTCATATCGGCGTTGAACCCATTTCGCGATAGTGGATCTACAAGTGGTGCCTCGAATTGTCGAGTTGTTATTGTGGTTGGCTCAAAACCAGATTGTAAGAAACCACGCATTATCGAAACGGCGTGATATCCATGCGTAGAAGAAAGTTCAACTGAAGTTACATCGCCAATTACTCCAGATTTAGTAATTGCTAAGCGAGCTGAATGGCCTGGCAAACTCAAATATTGCTCGGCTACTTGCACCATCTGTGATGAACCAACCGCAGCCCACAATTTTTGTAAGCCTTCAACAGTTGGCGCAGGTGGAGTTTCACATAAGACATAGATACCGGCTTTTACTAGCTCTTCAACCACGCCGGGATTTGAATTCCAAGAAATACTACTAATTGCGTAATCAGGTTTGGTTTGGCTTATCAATTCGCTGGTAGAAGAAAAAGTAGGAACTCCATACTTCTCGGCCAGAGTGCTTCGGACTTCTTCTTTACGAGCGACCACGCCAACAAGTTCAAACTTCTCGGGCATCAATTGAGCAATTCGAATGAAGAACTCTGAGCGCCAACCTGCACCGATGATCGCGATTTTAGTCATGAGAAATAGTAATACTGAACCGAGTAAATACTTAGCGATCGGGCGCTAACTGGCCCGACCGTCTTAAGATCGGTGCAACTGAATCCAAGAAGACTCGGGCTTAAATCCAACCTTTTCATAGAGCTTCAAAGCGCCAGATTCATTTCCGGTATCTACGTTGAGTTCTAACGTGTCAAAACCTTTGGAAGCGCTGTAAACAATTCCTGTTTGTAGAAGTGCTTCACCGATGCCTAAGCCTTGATTCTCTTGAGAAACCCCAAGAATAGAAATATTTCCTTTATTTTCTTCGGCGTATTCATCATTGCACTGACAAAAGCCAACTGGCTGACCATTCTTAAATGCCAAAAAGACACCATTTGGATCAGTTGCTGCGTCGATGACAAGCTCACTCCATTTTTCTAACTCTCTTGGCGCAAACCCAAAATGTTTAGAGAATGAGTTCTGATGAATCGTGTGCCATAGCGCAACTTCACCCGGATTTGCTAAATCAATAGCCCGGATTTCAAGGCCTTCAATTTGTCTTATTGTCGGCACACTAGAGATACTCATTCTCATTGTGTAATAACGTCGCAAGAATTCAAAACCTTGACTTGCCCAGGCGCTTTGTAAACGTTTATCTAGGAAGTTAGCCCCTGGCCACATTTGCCAATCAGGGTGCTCTGTTCTAGCTAGCTCAATCGCCCAAATTACGACATCATCCAAAACTTCAACGCTTGGTTTTGCGTAAATGTCTGTGAAGTAACGGCTTGTGACCGAGTCCGGATGTAAGTTCAAGACAGCTGAGAAACCAGGTTCGTTATCAAAACTAATCAAGTGAGTGACGCTGGGATCAATGTATCCAGCAATGAAGTCAAGCGCCCCTTGCTCGCTGAACAAACTGCTTTGTTTATCGATACTTAACTCATGCTCGTTGGCAATTTCGGCAACCGCTTTAGCATCCGCCTCTGTGGCGATCCGAGTGGATGTAATCTTCATGAGTGTGCAACTTTCTCTTCATAGCGGCTTGGATCTTAAGTGGGGCGGGTCGGGTTCGTACCGAGGTAGACCAGTTTAGAGATCACACTAAAAAATTGTTGCATAAGTCCTATAGTGAATTTAAAATCTGAGGGCAGGTCTTCTAACTCTCGCTGCTGTTGGTCCTGCGAATCGTCTTGGCACCATTGGTTCAAGTCGAAGATTTATTCGTAATTGAAAGGGGTTGTGCAATGAGCGAAATTCAAATTATTGGAGTTAATGCCCTTGTTCTGGCCATCGCCTATTTTTGGGTGTATCCCCGATACGGAAGAAACGATGTCAATCGTATTGCCTCGCTGGATCTCGCAATTGGATTAGCAACACTTGGTTTGCTTGCTCCCTTCAACTGGAGCTCACCCAATGAATTCACTTTGCTACCCAGCTTGGACACCCCATGGTGGATTTTTGCGATTGTCACTTACGCGGTTTTAGAGATACCGCTTTTCACAATTTACTGCGCTCGGCGAGGACTTTGGAATGAATACAAGAAATCTTTTCGCAGACAATAAATGGATCCAATGAAACTTTGGTGGGGCGGGTCGGGCTCGAACCGACGACGACAGAATTATGAGTTCTGGGCTCTAACCAACTGAGCTACCGCCCCCAGCGATCAGCAACTTCTCAGTCTCTGATCAATAGAGATGTAAAGAATAGTGGGCGAGTGAATGATCTCCCAAACTTTTCGCTTGGCCGCACCTAGAATTCCAGATATGCGCATGAAATCAGGAATGTTTGCAGTAATCGCCCTTATAGCCATAAGCGCTCCAAGCGGAATCACGGCAGCTAATGCGGCTCCTATTTACGCCTTTCCAATCGTTGGCTGCAAAGCTACTTACGCCAAAGCGCACCATGATTATCAAGCAACCGATATTCAAGCTAAGGCTGGTTGTAAGTATGTGGCACCTACTAGTGGAACTATCACGGAGGTTTCTACGAAAGATAAATGGAGTTGGAAAAATAATTTTGGCGATACTCGAGGTGGTTTATCAGTAACTCTGGTTGGTGACGACGGGGTTCGGTATTACGGTTCGCACTTTAAAAGTATTGAACCAGGAATTGAACCTGGTGTTGTTGTAGTTGCAGGGCAAACGTTGGCATATGTGGGCTCAACTGGTTCTGCTCGTGGAACTAAACCGCATGTGCATTTTGGAATTTCGTGGCCGACGCCACCTGAATCAAATATCTGGTGGGTGCGTCGTGGCGTTTTATTTCCGTGGCCATATTTAGATGCCTGGAAAGCTGGCACTGATAAGTCACCATTTAAAGCTGTAGAGAAGATGCGCAAGAAGTTAGGCGATGTTCCACCTGCGCCAAAGAAATAACCCCCGCCGCTTTCGCGACGAGGGTTATTTGTAAACTAAGTGAAATTAGTTAGCGTTCACTGCATCGGCCTGAGGACCCTTTGGACCCTGTACGACCTCGAATGAAACTGACTGACCCTCTTCAAGGGACTTGTAACCGTTTCCTTGGATTGCTGAATAGTGAACGAAT
>Ga0208485_1000011_pt1 | contig 71577 bp, 64 predicted proteins | sample LakMenEpi27Jul12_FD_150707 | JGI IMG/M metagenome (GOLD analysis project Ga0208485, IMG submission 150707) | Freshwater microbial communities from Lake Mendota, WI - 17JUL2012 deep hole epilimnion (SPAdes) | ecosystem: Environmental > Aquatic > Freshwater > Lentic | place: Lake Mendota, Madison... | reverse complement strand
ACTTCATGTGAATCAACTGCTGCTGCACCAGATGCGCGTACTGCTTCTTCTACTTTTTGTGCGAGCAATGCCAAGTCATCATCTGTGACGGGTCTTCCTTGGCAAGCTTTTCTTAAACCATTAACAACTTTTGCTCTTGAAAACGGTTCAATCACACCACTTCTTTTCACAACACTTAATGTTGCAACTTCGATGGTGGTAAATCTGCGATCACACTCAGGGCATTGACGACGACGTCTAATTGCTGAGCCATCATCGGTTGCTCTGGAATCCACGACTCTTGAATCGGAGTGACGGCAAAAAGGACAGAACAATGCCTTACTCCAATCAAATATGGTGTGGATAACCCTAGGTTTCGCCCTGTGGATAACTGGCTCGTAGCCTTCGTCTTTTGGGCTGATCTTCTGTGGATAACTTGGGTTTAACCCCAACTAATGGACGTTTCCGCCGTTTCCACCACAAGATGTAGTGCAACATTAGTACTTTGAACTGACATATGCAATCACCGGGGCACCGCAAGTTGAGATATTGGTGTTTCAGGAGTTACAGGAGTGACGTTTTCGCAGGTCAAAGCCTTAATGAGAACTAAACCAGATTATGTATACGGCGTGTCTGAGCTTTGAAGGTGTGTCGCAAGAGACCTTCCCCACGTTCAAATTCGAATAAGGCAGCTCCTTTAAACAATTAAAGATAAGGTCAAAGCATGAGTTCAACTGGTTTCTTAACCAAAAAAGGTGTTCGTCGCAGTTGGTACTTATATGACTGGGCTAATTCAGCTTTTTCAACAACTGTAATAAGTCTTTTCATTGGTCCATATTTAACTTCCATAGCTGAAAACAGTGCAGATGCTGCAGGAATGATTTCACTATGGGGCTTTGAAATGAGACCTGGATCTTTGTATCCATACGCAATTTCTTTTTCAGTTTTCATGCAAGTATTTTTATTACCAATTGTTGGTGGTATAGCAGATCGAATCAAAAGTAGAAATGGTTTGCTCGCAGTATTTGCTTACATCGGTTCTATTTCTACAATTTGTTTGTATTTTGTTAAAGATGGCAGATTTGCTTTAGGTGCATTTCTGTTAATCGTGGCAAATATTTCTTTTGGCGCAGCTCTAGTTGTGGCTAACTCCTACATCCAAGATTTGGCATCGCCCGACAAAAGAGATGCAGTTTCCTCAAGGGGTTGGGCATCTGGTTATGCCGGTGGTGGCTTATTGCTCATCCTGAACTTAATTTTGTATGCAGGTTATGAATCTTTTGGTGTGACTCAAGCAGAAGCGGTAAGAATCTCTTTAATGTCAGCTGGCATTTGGTGGGCCTTGTTCACCATTGTCACTGTGAGAGGTTTAAGAACCCTTAATAGACCTGTGGGTGCTGTTGGATCTGAAGCCTTAACTGTTGGTTTTAAAGAGTTAAAAACCACCATTAAAGATGTAAGAAAGTATCCAGAAACTCTTAAATTTTTAATTGCCTATTTGTTTTACAATGATGGAATTCAAACAGTAATTGCTATTTCTGGAACCTATGCAATTCTTGAATTGAAACTAACAGAAATCTCATTAGTAATTGCAATATTAATTGTGCAAGTTACTGCACTTATTGGTGCACTTTTGTTGGCAAAACTCTCTGACAAAATCGGTGCTAAAAAAGTTATTTTGTTAACACTTTTGATTTGGACTCTCATGGTGGTAATTACTTATGCACTTCCTGCTGGGCAACAAAATCCTTATCTAGCAATTGCTGCAGGAATTGGATTTGTCTTAGGTGGAAGCCAAGCCTTGTCTAGATCTTTATATTCCCAAGTTATTCCCAGATCACGTGAAGCTCAATATTTCTCTTTCTATGAAATAAGTGAACGTGGCACAAGTTGGTTAGGAACACTTGCATTTGGAATTGCTTTTGGATTAACAGGTTCATACAGGCAAAGTGTGTTACTAATAATTGCATTCTTTGTAATAGGTGGTCTATTGCTGTTGAGAGTAAACATCAGACAAGCAATTACTGAATCAGGAAATCCTCAACCAAGAGTGGTTTAGGTCCTTTATTTACCTAAGGTGGCTCTAACTGCTTGGGCAACAGCAGGTGTTACTGCTGGATCAAAAACACTTGGCACAATAAATGAGGCATTTAACTGATCACTGCTTACCCGATCAGCAATTGCTTTGGCTGCTGCTACTAGAACTTCATCAGTGACATTTTTTGCTTGGGCATCAAGCAGTCCCCTAAAAATTCCAGGAAACGCTAAAACGTTATTTATTTGGTTTGGATAATCACTTCTACCAGTTGCCACCACACTGGCATGCTTTCGAGCAATTACTGGGTCAATTTCAGGATCTGGATTTGCTAAAGCAAACACAATTGATTTAGGTGCCATATGTTTTATGTCATCTTCAGTCAAAATGTCAGGAGCACTAACTCCTATGAATACATCTGCACCTTTTAAGGCCTCACCTATTGAACCTGTGAAACTGTTTTTGTTTGTATTTTCAACTAACCATTTAGAGTCTCTAGCAGTGCCAGATCCTTTATGAATGGCACCGGAATGATTGAAAACAATTAGGTCTTTCAGGCCTGAGCGAACTAACAGTCTGGCTATGGCTGTTCCAGCAGCTCCAGCACCAGTCATAACGACTTTGATGGATTCAATTTTTTTATCCACCACCCTTAAAGCATTGGTAAGGGCCGCTAGAACCACAATTGCTGTGCCATGTTGGTCATCATGGAAAACTGGGATATCAAGCAGCTCTCTTAGTCTTTCTTCAACTTCAAAGCATCTTGGTGCTGAAATATCTTCTAAATTGATGCCCCCATAAACCGGTGCAATTAATTGCACCGTTCTAACAATTTCATCCACGTCTTGGGAATCAATACAAACTGGCCAAGCATCAATGTCGGCAAATCTTTTGAATAAGGCAGCTTTTCCTTCCATCACAGGCAAAGCTGCAGCTGCTCCTAGGTTTCCTAAACCAAGCACTGCTGAGCCATCTGTAACCACAGCCACAGTGTTTCTTTTAATTGTTAATCTTCTCAAGTTACTTGGATCATCAGCAATTGCTTGAGAAATTCTTGCCACTCCTGGGGTGTAAGCGCGAGATAAATCATCACGAGTTTTTAAGGGAACTTTAGAGTTAACTTCTAGTTTGCCACCCAAGTGAATTAAGAAAGTTCTATCAGAAACTTTCTTAACTTTGGCACCTGCAAGTTTTGTAATACTTTCAGTAATTCTTTTGGCATGTTCTTCATCAGTGGCATTACAAGTAACGTCAACAACAATTGAGTTATGTGTTGATTCAACGACATCCAGTGCTGTTAATGCAGCACCAGCAGATGAAACAGCTGCTGTTAGGCCACCTGTGGAGTCGGCGGTGGCAGGAAGTTCAACACGAAGTGTTACTGCATATCCAGGTGAAGGTGTTGACATGTTTTTAAGTCTAGTCCCCAACAATTAATGGTTTAAATAAATTGAGGGCCCACCTTGGTGAGCCCTCAATTTCAGTGCTTATTTCTATCTATGACCTTTTATTGCTGCTTCCTCTTCAGGTGACATAACTAAGCGTTTCCTTGCCACCAATCCGAAGTAGAGCAAGCCCAAGATATAAACAATTGCAATCGCGATGATCGCTTGTCTATATGCAGGGTTAATTAATTGGCCGATAAAGACAACCAATGCCAAAATTCCAGCCACCCAAGCTCCAGCAGAACCTACTGGACTCTTATATGGTCGCTTTAAATGTGACATGTTCTTCTTTAGCAATAGGTAAGAAACCATTTGCAACATGTAGGCAATAACAGCACCCCATACTGCAATGTTTAATACCACTGCACCTGCAGTTGCACCGCCGTATTGTGCCCAAAGAAGAGCAGCAAAACCAACGACTGCACCAACAATTAATGCCACATATGGAGTTTTACGTTTTCCAGTTAGTGACAAACTTTGTGGTAGGTAACCTGCACGTGACAATGAATAAATGTTTCTACCGTAAGCAAACATAATTCCTTGAAGTGATGCAAATAGACCAATTAATGCAAAAGCTGCCAATAGTGCAGCAACATTTGCGTTAGGCAACATTGCACGGAAACCATCTAGTAGTGGTTCACCAGATGTGGCAATCTTGCTAGAACCTGTCACACCAGGGTTAAGCACCAAAACTAAGGTTGCTGTAATAACTAGTGTTCCCAATCCCAAAATTCCAGCTTTTGGAATATCGCGAGCTGGGTTGTGTGCTTCTTCGGCTGCCAATGGAAGTTCTTCAATTCCTAGGAAGAACCACATAGCAAATGGCATCGCTGCCACAATTGCCCAGAATCCTTTAGGTAGGAATGTTGAATTACCATCTGTTGGTGCGATATCAAACAAGTTGTCAACAGAGAACTTGCCACTAACTATCGCCATGATTGCAAACATGGCAAGAACAGCTAGAGAAGCAATTGCTACAACTATTGCAAACTTAAATGATACTTCAGCACCAGCGATATTTAACAACAAGAAGATTACATAAAGAATGATCCACCATAACCAAACTGGCAATGAAGTTCCAGTTAGTTGTGAAATAATTCCATCTGCATAACTTGCTGAGAAAAATACGATAACTGCTGTTGTTGCAACATATTCAATTGTTTCAGCGAAACCTGTGACGAATCCGCCCCAAGGTCCCATTGCTGAACGAGCAAATGAATATGCACCACCGGTGTGTGGCAATGCTGCCGACATTTCACCGATGCTAAAAAGCATTCCGTAATACATGATGACCACTAAAACGGTGGCGATGAAAAGTCCGCCCCATCCAGCTGCGTCAAGACCAAAGTTCCATCCGGAGAAATCTCCAGAAACAACTGCGGCTACTCCAAGTCCCCAAAGTGCTAGCAAGCCAGCATGTCTTTGCAAACCACGCTTATCGAAATAATCAAGTGCAACGTCTCTATAGGTTGCGCCTTGAGCTGATTTCTCTGCCACTTACCCTCCCGTTAAAGATCGCTTCCTGATGAAGCAAATCTCTAGTAGGTATTCATACTCCTACTTTGTGAACAAATGAAAGAGTTTTAGACAAAAAATTTGGACATATTTTCAACCCTTGTGAGGGAAAGTTTGTGCCTCGGGGCACAAACTACTTATTTCGAAGAGAAACGACCTTAAAGAGGAGGTAGGAAATCAGGGCACTGACCACTGAGGCAACCAGAACACTAAAGATGGCCAGGCTTTGCAAAGTCTCATCTTCAAAGGCAAGTTTGGCAATAAATATAGAAACGGTAAAACCAATACCAGCAGAGCTTCCGGTGGCAAAAATTTCACTCCATCTAACTTTTCCAGAAAGAGCTCCCACGTTGGTTTTCAAAGAAACAAATGTGAAGAGGAAAATTCCTAATGGTTTTCCTGCTACCAAACCAAAAAATATGGCCCAAGCAACTGGTGAATTAATGGCATTGCTGATGCTTTGGGAAGTAATCACTATTCCTGAATTAACAAAGGCGAACAGTGGAACGATTAAAAATGCTGTCCAGGGATGAATTTGGTGTTCTAACCACTCCACAACTGAGACTGATCCTTTGGCAATCTTTTTGGTCTTAATGACATTTTCAACTGTTGAGAGATCCATTAATTCTTCGGTGTCAATATATTCTTTTGAAACAAAGGGATTGCTTGGTGCAAGAAGTCCAAGTATTACTCCAGCAATGGTTGGATGAATTCCTGCTTCATAAAGACTAAACCATAAAATAACGCCTAAGAAGACATAAACAAAAATGTATTGAACTTTCAAATACTTAAGGGCTACCACTATTCCTACTACTACAAGTACTGCTAGTAACCAGTTAAGTTTTATTCCCACTGAAAAGAAAACAGCAATAATGAGGATTGCCCCAATATCATCAATTACTGCAAGTCCTAACAAGAACGGTCTTAAGGTGGCATTATTTTTAGTGCTCACCAAACTTAAAACTCCCAATGCCAAAGCGATGTCTGTGGCAACAGGTATTGCCCATCCAGATGGGTATGAATCTCCAGCAATCATCAAGTAAATCGCTGCTGGAATTAGCATTCCCCCAATTGCTGCAAGCAAGGGTAATAGGGCACTTTTTATATTAGAAAGATGGCCTGAACTTAATTCTCTTTTGATTTCCAAACCAACAACAAGAAAAAAGATGGTCATTAATCCATCGTTAATTAGATGACTAACATCCATTTCAAAGGCAAAGAATCCTAAATCAAAAGAAAGCTTTGACTTTAATATTTCAAAATAGTTTTTGCTTAGTGGACTGTTTGCAATTATTAGCCCCAGTATCGAGGCAAAAACTATGAGAATTCCTGATGAAGATTCTCGTTTAAAGAAGTCGGCAAATGGTGAAATTTTACTTACACTTGAATCTGAATTATCTTGAGAATTTTTAGCCATGACACCAAATCAAATCAGTGCCTGATTGGTTCATCTCTTTCAAATTTCCAATATTCAAAGAGCCATCCCCAAACTGAGAAAATTACTAGTCCTAAGCCTAGTAGTAAAATCCACACCGCAAAAATTAATCCTAGAAAAGTTATTCCTGTGGCTGCTGCCACGATCATGGGCCACCATGAATGAGGTGAATAAAAACCATAATCTGAAGGTGCTTCATTTTGCTCAGCTTGAGCGTTGTCCTCTGGCTGATAGCCCAGTCTGTTTTGAGTAAAGAGCAAATAAAAGGCAATTAAAACTGCTAATCCCCCGGTAAGCACCAAAGCAGTTGTGCCAACAGGTTCTCGGGAAACTACGAAATAAATTGCACCAACTACGAAGTAAAAAAGTCCGCCATAAAGAAATAAAAATCCGCCTGATTTCATTTAATTTCTTTTTCCTAACACTGGCCCACCAATGGTGTCATCTAGGAAGTTTTGTCTCACTGGTGCATCTGAGTCAGCTAATTCTGGATGTGCTGCATCAAAGGCTGGACGCTCAGAGCGAATTCTTGGTAGTTCATTGAAATTGTGTCGTGGTGGCGGACATGATGTTGCCCATTCCAAACTCATTCCCCAACCCCATGGATCATTTACTTTTACTAAAGGTGCACTGCGCCAAGTTTTGTAAACGTTCCACAAAAAGAACAAAGTGGAACCACCCAATAGGAAAGCTCCTACTGAAGAAACAGTATTACCGAAAGTAAAACCATCACTTGCTAAATAATCTGAGTATCTTCTTGGCATTCCTTTGATTCCTAGCCAGTGTTGAATTAAAAATGTCACTTGAAAGCCAATAAACAAAGTCCAGAAATGAATTTTACCGATTGAGTCATCCAGCATTCTGCCAGTGAATTTTGGCCACCAGAAATAAAATCCTGCAAACATGGCAAAGACTACTGTGCCAAATACTGTGTAATGAAAATGAGCCACTACGAAATATGAATCTGAAACGTGGAAATCAATTGGTGGCATTGCAAGCATTACTCCGGTTAGTCCACCGATTAAGAATGTGATCAAAAATCCAATTACAAATAACATTGGTGTTTCAAAAGAAATAGATCCTCGCCACATTGTGCCAATCCAGTTAAAGAATTTAACTCCAGTTGGTACTGCAATCAACATTGTGGTTAAAGCAAAAAATGGTAACGAAACAGCTCCCGTGACATACATATGATGTGCCCACACTGCAACGGATAAACCTGCAATTGCAATAGTGGCGAAAACTAATCCCTTATAACCAAAGACTGGTTTTCTACTAAATACTGGAATTACTTCACTAATAATTCCAAAGAAAGGCAAGGCAATGATGTAAACCTCAGGATGGCCAAAGAACCAGAAAAGATGTTGCCACAAAATTGCTCCACCATTAGCAGCTTCAAATACTTGGGAGTTAAAAGTTCTATCAACTTGCAAAACAATCAATGATGCAGCAAGAACTGGAAAAGCCATCAAAACTAGAACACTCGTTAACAAAATTGTCCATGAAAAAATAGGCAATCTAAACATCACCATGCCAGGTGCACGCATTGTCAAAATTGTGGTGATGAAGTTAACCGAACCAAGAATTGTTCCCAACCCACCTATAGCTAAACCAATAATCCAAAGATCAGCACCAACTGTAGGTGAGTTAACAGCATTAGAAAGTGGTGCGTAAGCAAACCAACCAAAACTTGCTGCACCATCTGGAGTCAAAAATCCTGCAACAACAATCAAACTTCCGACTAAATAAAGGTAGTAACCCAGCAGGTTTAATCTTGGAAAAGAAACATCTGGTGCGCCGATTTGAAGTGGCATAATTGCATTTGCAAATGCGGCGAAAAGTGGTGTTGCAAAAAGAAATAACATAATGGTTCCGTGCATGGTAAACATTTGGTTATATTGCTCATTAGAGATAAATTGCAAACCAGGTCTTGCTAACTCGGCTCGAATAACCATAGCCATAGCGCCAGCAAACATAAAGAATATAAATGAAGTTATGAAATAAAGATTTCCAATCACTTTTGGATCAGTTGAAGTCATCCACTTAACAATGGTTTGACCCATTGTGTTCTTTTTTACTTGATAAGCATGTGAAGAGACTGTTGGTTGATTCTCAAGAAGTGTCATTTACTTACTCTCCCTTACATGCTGGTAATTCTGGATTGCCTAAGCAATCTGGATTACCTTTAGTGTCTACTTTTCCTGATGTTAAGGCACCAACTTGACCTGCTGCTCTTAAATCAGCTAAATGTTGTTCGAATTCAGCTCGTGGCACAACTTTTACGTTAAATAACATTCGAGAATGATCAACTCCGCAAAGCTCAGCACATTTTCCAACAAATTCACCAGACTTTGTTGGAGTTAATTCAAAGGCATTTAATCGGCCCGGAATAACATCCATTTTCATTAAAAATGCAGGAACCCAGAATGAATGAATTACATCTGGGGAAGTTAGTTCAAATTTAACTTTCTCGTCAACTGGTAAATACAAAGTTGGTGGAAGAGCTGGAGTTCCTATTTCGTAAACGCCTGCTTCTTTGTAATTAAATGCCCATGACCATCTAAAGCCCACAACATTAACAGTGTGCTTTTGTTCTCCAGTTAATTTAATAATTGTGCTTTGATCTCTGGCCGTGAAATAGAAAAGTCCTAGCACGATTACAAATGGAACAATTGTGTAAAGAATTTCTAAAGGAATGTTGTAACGAGTTTGCTTTGGAACATCTGCGTCACTTCTACGGCGGTAAAGAATCAATGCTGCAAAAAGTAAACCTAGTACTAAGATCGCAACGCCAATTGCCACAATCCAAGTTCCTTGCCAAAGATTTAAAATTGTTACACCTTCAGCAGTGACAGGTTCTGGAAAACCAATACGAAGAGCTTCGTCTTGAGAAGCCTTAGAACAGGCAGATAGGAAAAGTGTTGAGGCTAGGAGTGCCAGACCAGCAACTTTGCGCACGAAAACCTTTTCTATTGAAATTGCACTGTATATATAGAGATTAGTGCACTCAAGGCTTCGTGAGGAAAACAAGGGCAAGTAACGTTTGACACATGTCTTCCAGCACAAGTGCACATACGCACAATTTCGACACTTTAAGTTCTCACCCAATTCATCCTGCCGCAAAAAAAGCCTTGAGTTCTCTTCCCGACTATGCCTACATAGACCCAACCAAGCTTTACCACGATTCACGATCTGCTCGACTACTTCTAGATAGTGCCAGAGCATCTATTGCTGCTCGTTTAAAAGTTAATGCTGATGAAGTCTCATTTATTCCCTCGGGAAATGCTGGTCTTGATTTAACAATTAGTGGACTAATTAATTCTTTGAACAATAAGACAATTGTTTATTCTGCTGTTGAACAAAAAGCAATAATTGAAAGAATTAAAAGTTTTGAAAGCGTTGAAATTTCAGTGGATCAATTTGCACGAGTAAATGAAAAAGAGTTCATTGAAACTCTTGAAAGAGTTAAACCAGGTTTAGCAGTATTGCAATTTTCTAACCATGAAGTTGGAACTCAGCAACCTATAAATCCGATTTACAAAAAATGTCAAGAATTAAATATTCCCCTGTTCGTTGATGCAACCATGACTGCAGGTTTAGTAAATCTAGGTTTGGATTGGGATGCCCTGTTGTTAAAACCTGCCACATGGGGTTCGCCAATTGGGATTGATGTTCTGGTTGTTAAAAGAAGTGCCAGATTTAAATCAATTCTTTTAGATGATGGTAGAGAAAATCATAAGTTCTCTAACAATGTTTCAATACCTCATGCTGTAGCAATCGGGGCAAGCTTTGAAGCAATAACTTCAACTCGTTCAGAAACAGCTAAAGCTTTAGGAAATCTCATAACAGAATTAAGGCAATTGCTTTCAAGTAATCTTGATATAACTCTCCTAGGAGACCCTGTAGCAAGACTGCCACATGTTTTGGCTGCAGTAATAAAAGATATTGATGCCGAATCTTTAGTTAACAATCTAAGTAAAAAAGGGTTTGCAATTTCTAGTGGTTCATCTTGCACCCCTGATCAAATTAAACCTTCCCATGTTTTAGCGGCTATGGGATTTGGAGAACAAACAAGTATTAGAATCTCTCTTCCCTTTGATGCTCAATCTTTGGATATTTTAGATTTTGTTTCAGCATTTATCACTTCGATTCAAGAAGTAAAAGCAGCTGCTGGAATTTAAAACGCAGGAGTTGTGTTCATAACTTCTGGTAAGAGTGAAATGTATTTTGCTCTACTAATTTTTATTACTCCCATTGATTTCAAGTGAGGGGTTTGCCATTGAACATCAAATATTCTTTCTCCCCCAGCTTCTTTTAATTGATTAACCAAATAGACCATCGCTGTTTTGGAAGCATCAGTTTGTTTATGAAACATTGATTCTCCGGCAAATAAACCATTGACTTCCACTCCATAAAGCCCACCTACCAGTTCATCTTTCTTATTCCAAACTTCAACAGAATGCACATAACCTAATTCAAACAACTTTTTGTAAGCAGTTTTTATATCTTTATTTATCCATCCTTTAGGTCTTTTATCATCACCGCAACCTTCAATGACGGCGTCAAAGTCTTGATCAAATGTCACAAAGTATTTTTTCATTGATTTCTTCAACGAACTTGAAATATTGATTTTGTTCAATGGCAAAATGCCTCTGTGTTGGGGTGACCACCAGCCAATTTCTCTTTTATTTTCTATTTGAAGGTGCATAGGAAATATTCCGTGCTTGTAAGAATCTATTAAGGTTTCAGGTTTTAAATCTGCCCCTAATGTGACTAAGTCATCTTTGGGCATTTGCTCAGGAGTAGGAAAATCCCAAACCGAAGCATCAAGCGGTGTGGGCATGAATTTCTACTTAACTAAATGTTTTTTTACTTCGCCTGCTGCAACATCACCGTAAAAGTCTTTAAATCTATTTACAAATTCTTCATTAGTAAATGAATACTCTTGGGTTCCAACAGTTTCAATGACATAAGTTGCTAACATAGATCCAACTTGGGCACATCTTTCTGGACTTAATCCCCAGGAATGTGCGGCAACATAACCTGCTCTAAATGAATCTCCCACGCCAGTTGGATCAATTCTTTCTGATTCAGGTGGGCACGCAACAGTGGCAATGGTTTCATTTTTACTTTGAATGCGGGCACCTTTTGCACCAAGTGTGGTAACCACTGTGCCAACGCGTTTCATTAATTCATCAGTGTTCCAGCCAACTTTTTTCTCAATCAAAGAAGATTCATATTCATTCATAAATAAATAAGTTGCGCCCTCAATTAGTTTTGTTATCTGCTTGCCATCCATACGTGCCATTTGTTGTGAAGGATCTGCAATAAAAGCAATTCCTCGTTGTTTAGCTTCTTCGGTGTGCTTAATCATTGCCTCAGGATCACTTGGGCCAATGAAAACAAAATCAATTTTTCCAACCCTATTAATTACCGGTCCAAGTTCAATGAGGTTTGACTCACTCATCGCTCCTGGATAAAAAGAAGCGATTTGGTTAGCAACATCATCTGTGGTGCACACAAATCTTGCTGTGTGTTTATCTTGACTGTAATGAATTGATTCACAATCAACATTGTGTCTTTCTAACCAAGATCTGTATTCAGCAAAATCTTTACCAACCGCACCAACTAAAATTGGTCGTAAACCCATCTTGCCCATGGAAAATGCAACGTTTGCTCCAACGCCACCACGTCTTATTTGTAAATCATCAACTAGGAAAGATAACGAAACATGATCTAATTTATCTGCAACTAAAGAGTCAGTGAATTTTCCTGGAAAGCGCATTAAATGATCTGTGGCTATAGAGCCAGTGATTGCAATATTCAAAGTCACAAAAACCAAGAATACTGATTATTTAACTAATTGGGAGATTTAGTGGAAAGAATCACCGCACGCACAGGATCCCCCGGCGTTTGGATTATCAATTGTGAAACCTTGCTTCTCAATGGTGTCAACAAAATCAATAGTTGCACCCATTAGATAAGGAACACTCATTTTATCTACTACAACTTTGACTCCACCAAAATCATGTGTGTCATCTCCTTCTAGGGAGCGATCATCAAAAAATAATTGGTAACGCATGCCTGAGCATCCACCTGGTTGCACTGCAATTCGAAGAGCTAAATCATCTCTACCTTCTTGACTAAGAAGGGTACGCACTTTTGTGGTTGCAACATCTGTTAATAAAACACCTTGAGTGTTTGTGGTCTCTGCTGACATGATTACTTCCTTTCCTTCACTATCTATATTGCCACGTTATTGCGACCATGTCCTGCTGACCCGCTCCGCGAGGAAAACCAGGGCCATAAATGGGTCTTCGGGTAATTCTTCGCCTTCTTCAATGCAGCCATAGGCCCCAACAATTCCAGCTGCTGCCAATTCTCTTTTCCCAGCAATTACTTGACCACAAAGTGCTAAACAAGAAATTGCACTTTCATTAGCAATTTCTGCAACACCGGTGATCACTTTTCCTCTTAAAGTTTGCCAATCAAGTTTTCCTTCACCAGTTATTACTAAATCACTATTTGTTATTTCATTTGCTAGATCAAAAGATTCTGTAACAAGTTCTAAACCACTAACCCTATTTGCACCAAGTGCCATAAGAGCAAACCCAATTCCACCCCCAGCACCTGCTCCAAGCATTTGAGAGGCGTCTTTGTTGTCTTTACGTTTGGGTGTGCTTTGCGCTAATTGCTCATGTTTTTTTTCTAATTCTTCAATTAGTTCTTTACTGGCACCTTTTTGTTCACCAAAACCTTTTGCCGCTCCACGGTTTCCCAGTAATAAAACATCAACATCTGTTGCTGCCACAAGTTCAACATCACCTAGTTTTTCTTTCTCAACTGTTTCTAAGATTCCAGCACCACCATCAATAGAAGCAGTTCCTCCTACTCCCACAAATATTGTTTGACAACCTTGTTGCACCGCAATATTTATTAGTTCACCAATTCCTTTGGAAGTGTATTTATCAGGAGTTCTTGGTTGTTTGGTTATAAATTGTGGACCAACAATTAAATGAGATTCGATGTAGGCAGTTTTACCAACCACCAAAATTGGTGCCGTAATTGTTGTGCCTTCTAAGCCGGTTATTTGATGATGATTTTTATTTCCGCCAAAGCCAAATTCGATGGCATCAATAAACCCAGGACCGCCATCACTCATGGGTGCTAAAAAGAAATCAGCTTTTGTGGTTTTTTCCCAACCGGTTTTAATAGCCAATGCTGCTTGGGCAGCAGTCAAGGTACCGGTAAATGAGTCAGGAGCAATAACTATGCGCACCTCGCACAGATTAGTAGAACGTGACAACATTGGTATATGGCACCAACTTGGACTGAACCTTCACCAACACCTTTGTTGCATCTTTTAGGAAATCTGTCTGACCCCGATACCGAAAAAGGTGTGGAATGCCCGGGAGAGTTACCTAAGGCCTCTGCTCCAGATTTAGTGCAACGTGCCCTTGTAGCAAAAGAAAAATTGGGTGATCGTTTATTTATTTTAGGTCACCACTATCAACGTGATGAAGTAATTCAATTTGCTGACACAACTGGTGATTCATTCAAACTTGCCAAAGATGCAGCAGCTCGTCCTAATGCTGATTACATAATTTTTTGTGGTGTTCATTTCATGGCTGAAAGTGCTGACATTCTAACCAGTGATTTACAAAATGTAATACTTCCAGATTTAGCAGCGGGATGTTCCATGGCAGATATGGCAGAAATTGGTCAAGTAGAAACTTGTTGGTCAGTGTTAGAAGATTTAGGTATTGCCAAAACAACAGTTCCAGTTGTTTACATGAATTCAACTGCCGCAATCAAGGGTTTCACCGGTAAAAATGGTGGCACAGTTTGTACCTCTTCCAATGCCCAAAAAGCATTAGAGTGGTCATTTAATAAAGGTGAAAGAGTTTTGTTCTTACCCGATCAACACTTAGGCAGAAACACAGCAGTAATGAAACTTGGTTTGAAAAAAGAAGATTGTGTAGTTTTTAATCCTTTAAAACCACGTGGTGGGTTAACTGATGCTGAACTTGTCAACGCAAAGATGATTCTTTGGAAAGGTCATTGTTCAGTTCATGCTCGTTTCAACATGAAATCAGTAATTGATGTCAGACAGCGAATTAAAGATGTGAAAATTATTGTGCATCCAGAGTGTGTTAATGAAGTAGCCGAAGCAGCTGATGTGGTGACTTCAACTGAAGGAATTATTAAAACAATAAAAGCATCTCCGGCTGGAACCAGTTGGGCTGTGGGAACTGAACTTAATTTGGTGCGCCGCCTAGCCAGACAATTTCCTGATAAAAATATCTCATTTTTAGATAAAACTATTTGTTACTGCTCAACCATGAATCGAATCGATCTTCCCCACTTGGTGGCCTCTCTAGAAAATCTAGTTTCAGGAAACGTTGTCAACCAGATCAAAGTTGACCAAGATACCAAGGCCTATGCCCGCATTGCCCTCAACCAAATGTTGGCATTGCCTGGTGTGTAAATAAATTCTGCTAATCTGGAAAACAATTATGAAATCTGAACCAACCCCTAAACGCAAAGACGCCGAAGCTGCGCGCAAGCAAGCTTTAAAAGTTCCTCGCGATTCCAAAGAAGCCAGAAAAGCAGTTAGAGAACGCACTCGTCAACAAAGAATTGAAACCCGTGTAGCCATGAACCGTGGCGAAGAATGGGCCATGCCATATAGAGATAAAGGACCAGTTAGACGACATGTCAGAAACATGGTTGATTCTCGTTGGCATTTCGGCGAATTATTTTTACCACTTGCACTTGTTGTCTTAATTTTGTCTTTGGTTCCAAATCCAACTGTGGCAAGAGTTGTTTATTTCCTATGGTTAGCCATGATGGCTGGAACAATTATTGATGAAATTATTCTAGGTTTCCAAATTAAAAGAGAAATGAACAAAAACTATTCAGATCCAAAGGAAAGAAAAGGCGCAGTTTTTTACGGTTTGATGCGAGCACTGCAACTTAGAAATCTAAGACTTCCTCCACCAGTGGTTAAAATTGGTGGAGCACCTAAAGAATTTAAATAATTTTTTTAAGCTGGATGAAGGCTCATGTTTTCCATGGCCAATTCAGTTCCATCCCAAAGTGAAACTTGGTGAACTCCACCATTAAGTAGAACTCTCCAATTAAGAGTTAACCAATCTTCAGCCTCAGCTCTTGTCTTAAATTCTGCAATCACTGCTTCTTTTGGTAAATCAGCAACAGGTTTTCCTGCTTCATCTAAATAGACCCAAGTAAATGCCATTTTGATTTAATCCTGCTTTCAGGGAAAATTCCAAGTGTGCCCCCGCGACAACTTGTATTCCCTATGTAAATAGTTTCACAACTCACTGGGGCTTTGCCATTGACTAGCAGGTGGTGTGCCCATGTAGGTTATCTTTCAAGCAAGAAACCTATTCCTTGTAAAAGGGGAAGCCGGTCAGAATCCGGCACTGTCCCGCAACCGTGGGTCATTCACCAGATAACTCTGGTGCCAAATGACAAGTCGGATTACCTAACAAGGAATGAGTCGTCCAACGCACCGTCGAGGAAAACGGGGCAGGCCGGATTGTTTTTCTAGATCCACCTTCCCTTTGTATCTTTTGATGCAAAGGGTTTTGTATTTAGATTTAGATTCTTAAGCCTCGCTCATTTCGCTCACCTACGGCCACAAGCACAAGGAGAAACGAATGAAGCAATTAAAAAGAAGTATCGCAAGTATTTTCATTGCAAGTATTTTCACTTCCCTATTTTCAATAACACCAGCAAACGCTGCTGATTATCGTTATTGGACTTTTTGGGTAACAACAAATGATTCATGGTCATTTGCTAATGAAGGTGCTGGCACATTAAAAGTAACTGATCAAATGGTTACCGGTTTTAAGTTTGCTATTACTGGAGCAGATAACGGAATGCCGCCAAGTCAGAGTGCAGTGTTTTCTCAACTTTGTCCAGATACTTCTGAACAAGCAGGAGTTTTAAGAGTTGCAGTGGTTGTTGACTACAACGATCAAGCAACAGCACCAGAAGGAGAAACTCCACCTGCCCCAAATGTTGTTAGTTGCGTAAATCTTTCTGAAGGACAAACCGCAGCTGATGCTTTAGTTGCAACAGGCCTTGATGTTAGAGCAAAAGATGGTTTTGTTTGCGGCATCAATGGTTATCCAAAAGAAGAATGTGGACTAGAAATAGCTTCCACAACTTCAGAACCAACAAAAGTTGTAACCGCTGAAGATACACCAACTGTGGATGTAGTTGCTACAGAAGAATCAACACCAAGTAATAGAAACTTGCAATTGATTGGTTTAGCAGCAGTTTTGACTGTGGCATTTGCAGTTGTTCTAAAAATGCGCAAACGAAATAACTAAATTGCCATCAAATAAAGCTCTTATGCCATCTGCCCCCCGCAGATGGCATAAGCCATTGTCCTTAACTGAGCGTCGCTTTTTACATTCCGGTGCTTGGTGGTTGTGGGCAATTTTCTTAGCGGCAATGGCAGCAGGAACCAGAAACATAATATTTTTATTTTCAATAATTGCAGTGGTCTTACTTGTTGTTAAATTTAGAAAAAGTGATGCACCATGGTCTAGATCCATCAAAGGCTTTGTTATTGCAGCAGTTTTAGTTATAAGTATTCGAATGGCGCTAGTGGTAATTACCCCAGATATTTTTGGTGACACATTGTTATTTACTCTTCCTGAAATAGATTTACCCAGCGTTTTTGCTGGTGTAAAACTGGGTGGAGAGATAAAAGCAAACACTGTTTACTTTGCATTTCAAGAAGGCTTAAGACTTGCCACAATACTTATTTGTATTGGTGGTGCTCAATCTTTAGCTTCCCCAACCAGGTTATTGAAATCTATTCCAGCAGCACTTTATGAAGTTGGCTTATCAATAGTGGTTGCTTTAACTTTTGCTCCCCAATTAGCCTTTGATGCCAAAAGGGTTCGTGAAGCACAATTTTTGCGTGGCAGAAAAACTAAAGGCATCAAAGCCTTAGCAAAAAGTTTTGTACCCGTTTTAGAGGGCGCAATGGAAAGAGCGTTGATGCTTGCCTCAGCTATGGATTCAAGAGGCTATGGCAGAAGAATTCACCAAACTCAAGCCACAAAAAGAATTACTAATTTATTAATGCTGGGTGGATTACTGGGAATATTTTTTGGCTTAGCCGGTTTGTTAGGTGTTTTTAGTCAATCAAATATTGGTGTAATTACTCTTCTTTTTGGAACAACTCTTTCATTTTTCGCACTTTGGTTTGCGGGAAAGAATGCTTCCCGCACAAATTATCGTCCAGACAAATGGCAAATCCCAGAAGTTTTAGTTATTACCTCAGCTTTTTTTGGATTAGTTTCCATGCGATTTACTGAAAGTTCAGTACTTAGCCCAACCACAAGCCCTTTAGTTTTTCCTTCCATTGATTTTGTGACACTGCTTAGTATTTGGGTGGCAGCCTTGGCCATTGTTTTCTCCCCTCAACCACCTTTAAGCAATAGAAGATTTAATTCTTTTAGTAATTCTTATGATCAATTACAAAAGAGTGCTGCATGATTAAATTTGAGAACGTAACCTTCAAATACAGTGGTGCCAATTTTCCCATCCTAGAAAATGTCAATCTAACTATTCCGGCAGGAGAACTTGCCTTAGTAGTTGGTAAAACAGGTTCAGGAAAATCAACTCTGCTGGGATTAATTAATGGTTTGGTGCCAAGTTTTACTGGTGGAGATTTCTCAGGCAACGTTTCAGTTAATGGGCGATCCATCAAGGAATTTCCTCCTCGTGATTTTGCAGATTTAGTAGGTGTGGTCAGACAAGATCCTCGAGCATCTTTTGTAACTGATCTCGTTGAAGATGAACTTGCCTATGGAATGGAACAACTAGGAGTTTCTCCAAGCACAATGCGCAGACGAGTTGAAGAAGTGCTGGATCTTTTGGGATTAGAGGATTTAAGAAATAGATCTCTTGCCACTCTTTCTGGTGGACAACGACAAAGAGTTGCAATTGCTTCGGTATTGACTACTAATCCCAAGGTTTTAGTTTTAGATGAACCAACCAGTGCACTTGATCCAAGTGCAGCCGAAGAAGTTTTAGCAGCTATTCAAAGATTGGTTCATGATCTTGGATTAACTGTGGTGTTAGCAGAACACAGATTAGAAAGAGTTGTGCAATACGCAGATCGAGTAATTGTTGTCGATAGAGATGCTGAAGTTTATGCAGATAGACCTGCCCAAGTTTTTGCCAATTCACAACTTGCTCCCCCAGTTGTAGAACTAGGTCGAGCAGCAGGATGGTCACCACTTCCTTTGACAGTTCGTGATGCTCGAAAATTTGCTGATGAATTAAGAATTCGTTTAGAGAAATCTAAACCAAGAACAAGGGTTAACACACCAGTTAAAAACCTAGTTAATGTACAAAACCTTAATTTTAATTATGGAAATATTCGTGCCTTAAGAAACATAGATTTAAATATTTCTGATGGAGAAATTGTGGCCTTGATGGGTCGAAATGGTTCTGGTAAATCAACTCTTCTTTCTCAACTAGTTGGACTCCTTGAGCCAACAGTAGGTTCAGTTTTAATTGATGGAAAAAATCCCAATGCCTTGCAAGGAAAATTATTAATTGAAAGTGTGGGATTAGTTCCCCAAGAACCTACCGATTTGTTGATTTCAGATTCTGTAAGTAAGGAATGTATTGCCAGTGATAGTGACTCAGGAGCAATTCCTGGAACAACTTTGAATATTTTTGAACAATTAACAACTGATGTTTCAGAAGATTCTCATCCCCGAGATCTTTCTGAAGGTGAAAAATTATCTTTAGCTCTTGCAGTTGTTTTAGCAGCTAAGCCTCCTTTGATCTTGTTAGATGAACCAACTCGTGGTCTTGATTACGCAGCCAAACGACAACTTGTTTCAAATCTTCAAAAACTTGGCAAAAAGAATCACACAGTAATTCTTGCCACCCATGACGTGGAATTAGCAGCTGAAGTTGCTACCAGAGTTATCTTGTTAGCCGATGGAGAAATTGTTACCGATGGTCCAGTGAACGAAGTGCTTTCAAGTTCTCCCATGTTCTCGCCACAAGTTTCCAAAGTTATGTCTCCTGCCCAATGGCTTACAGTTTCTGATGTCGCTTACGCACTTGAAGAATTGAAATGAAATTAATTAAATTTAATTCCTTAACAACGGTTTCAATGGGTGTGACAACCTTGATTGGTTTGATTGCTTTTTTGTGGCCATTTTTCTTACAAAAAGAATCAATGTTTGGCAATAACTCAGATAACGCATCAATACTTATTTTGATAATTGTTCCTCTAGTTTTAATGGTTGCCTTAGCTGATGTAATGCAAGGTGGAATTGATTCACGCTCATTAGCAATTCTTGGTGTGTTAACAGCAGTAGTTGCAGCCGTTAGACCACTTGGCGCAGGTGTTGCCGGATTAGAACCAGTGTGGGCAATCATCATCATTGGTGGAAGAGCATTGGGTGCAAGTTTTGGTTTTGTTTTAGGTGCGATCGGAATTCTTGGTTCTGCTGTTTTAACCGGTGGCATTGGTCCTTGGTTACCGTTTCAAATGTTGGTTGCAGCTTGGGTAGGGGCCGGTGCAGGTTTACTTCCAAAATTAACTGGGAAAAAGGAAATACTTTTAATTTCTGCCTATGGATTTGTTGTTGGTTTCTTTGCCGGACTTTTACTTAATCTTTGGTTCTGGCCTTTTGCTAATGGTTTATTACCTGAGATTTCTTTTGAACCTGGTTTAGCAATAACCGAACAACTATCACGCTGGATCAGATTTAGTCTTTTAACAAGTTTTGGTTATGACTTACCTAGAGGAATTCTTACCGCTGTCTTGTTATTTTTTCTAGCAAATCCTCTACTCAAAGCCATGCGACGAATGACAAAGCGGGCGAATTTTTCTAACGCTGTAGTCTTTAAGGCGTGATTAATTCGGTTCTAGCTCTTGGCTTTGATGACAGCAAAATTAATTGGTCAGAGCTAACCCCTATTGCTATTGAACATAAGAAAACTGCCACAGCAGAAGACATAAACAAGGCAATTGATGCCAATATTTCAATCGTGGGCGTTAATGTCTCCTCAGACATAGTTTTAGCAAGTGGATTAATTGGTGGATTTTTAAACATTGATGCTGCTTCTTTATTAGGAAAATCAAGTGTGGGACAAGACCAACAATGGATCAAAGACGCAGGTTCTTTAAGAGACCTATTAATTGTGACCAGAAAATTAAAGTCAGAGACTCAAGAACTAATTAGTCAAACACTAGGTGCTGACTCACTGGAATTATTCAATTCGTTAAACACCATTGCTCAAAGACAAACCCGAACAATCTTGGTGGGACCAGGAGCAATCGCTCTAGGTTTTATTGCCATGAGATCAAATTCGAAGTTAAAAGAGTCTTTGCTTGTTGCTAACACTCCAACTATTCCTTCATTAACTGAAGCAATTAAATTCATGGGCTGCAAAGTGATTATGAATACCAAAGAGAATATTCATCCCTTGGCTGAGCTTGCTTTAGCGGTAAGTGCTTTAAAAGCTAGCGAACTTTAGATTCAACAAAAGGTGGTTTTGTAACCACAAACTCTAAAGAATTTCCTCTCACATCAACAAAAACTTTGTCATTAATTTCTATCTTGGAATCAACTAATGCCAATGCAATACCTGATTTAAGTGTTGGGGAAAAAGTTCCACTTGTAATTTCACCAATATCTTTTTTATCAACATCTAGCACCCTCATATGACTACGAGGAATTGCTCGTTCCACAGCTTTAATGCCCACAAGTTTTCTTTTTATGCCATTTGCTTTTTCTTTTAACAATGCATCTTTTCCTAAGAAATTAGATTTCTCTAAATTAACTGCCCAAGATAAACCAGCTTCAAGAGGAGAAATATTCAACGAAATATCTTGGCCATGCAAGGGATAACCCATTTCAGTTCTTAAAGTGTCTCGAGCACCTAAGCCAACAGCCTTTGCTCCATATTTCTGTCCTTTAGAAATAATTTCATCCCAAATATTTATTGCCCCTTGTGCTGGAATTAATAATTCGAAACCCCTTTCACCGGTGTAGCCAGTACGACAAATTGTGATGGGTTGACCCATAAATGAAACATCTTTGAAAGCCATATATTGCATATCTGTTGGCAGTCCTAGATCATTTACTAATTCAAAAGATTTTGGACCTTGAATTGCAATTATAGCAATATCTTGATGAAGATTATTAACTTCAATATCTTTAGAAATATTGCCTTTGATTATCTCTAAAACTTTTGTCGAATTTGAAGCATTAGGAATTATTAAGACTTCATCTTTTGATCTTAGATAAACAATTAGATCATCAACAACTGTGCCGTCTTCAGAAAGTAAAGTTGAATATTGCGCTTGTCCTGGTTTTATGCGACTAATGTCGTTGGTCAAAATCTTGTTTAATTGCTCAGCCGCATTTTCACCAATTAGAGTTGCTGTTCCTAAATGGGAGACATCGAAAAGTCCAATAGCTTCTCGAGTGGCGTTGTGTTCTGCTAAAACACCACTGCCGGTGTATTCAAGTGGCATTTGCCAGCCGCCAAAGGGAGCAAACTTTGCACCCATTTCAACATGACGGATGTGAAGTGGTGAATTAATTAGCTTGGCTGAATCGCTCACAAAACAAAACGCTACTAGGCTATTGCCCATGCCAATTACTCGCCTCACTGATTCAAAAAACATTTCAGCAAACGAAGTATTGGTTGTGGGTTTTGCTCAAACAGATAATGGACCTGAATTACTCGACTCAGCAATTGCATTGGAACCAACTTCTAAAAGCGAAATTTCAGAAGCAATCAAATTAACTAATTTTTCAGGAAAGAAATCAGAACTTACTTTTTTAACAATAAAAAGTGGAGTCTTGTGTGTTGGACTTGGGAAAGTCTCAAAAACTCAACCACTAGAAATGGAAACACTAAGAAGAGCATCAGCTGTGGCAGCAAGAGCATTAGCTGGTAAACCCTCAGCCTTATTTGCACTGCCAACTAGCACAACAGTTGCCACTCACGCTGTAACTGTAGGAGTTGAACTTGGTGCTTACACTTTTACACAATTTAAGACTAAGACTGAAAAAACTTCAGAAGGTTTAAAGCAAGCAAATATTTTAGTAAAAGACTTATTTGTTAATAAGTCAGTATTTCAAGAGGCTCAAATAATTGCCGAGTCTGTGAAGAATGTGCGAAATTTGGTAAATACTCCACCAAGTCACATGTATCCAGAAACTTTTGCAGACTATGTTAAAAAATCTTTCAAAAGAAATGCCAAATTAACTGTAGAAATTTTGGAAGAAAAAGCTCTGAAGAAACAAGGATATGGAGCACTAATTGGGGTTGGTCAAGGATCAGTTAATCCCCCAAGATTTGTTCGCCTTGCTTACAAATCACGTGGAGCCGATTTTCATCTTGCTTTAGTTGGCAAAGGAATTACTTTTGATACCGGTGGAATATCTTTGAAACCTCCTTCTTCAATGCACACCATGAAATGTGACATGGCTGGTGCTGCAACTGTTATTGAAGCTTTTAGAGCCATAATGCAATTGGATTTAAAAATAAATGTGTCAGCTTATGCAGCGTTAGCTGAAAATATGCCTTCTGCAACCGCACAAAGACCAAGTGATGTTGTGACAACATTTGGTGGCAAAACAGTTGAAGTATTAAATACAGACGCCGAAGGAAGACTTGTGTTAGCGGATGCTTTAGGTAGAGCACAAAAAGATAAGCCAGATCTAATAATTGATATTGCAACCTTGACTGGTGCTGCAACTGTGGCACTTGGTTCAAGAACAGCTGGAATTATGGCCAACAAAGAAGAAGCTCGTGACCAAGTTTTTGCCAGTGCCAAAGAAACTGGTGAAGCTATGTGGCCCATGCAGATTCCAGAAGAAACTAGAACAATTCTTGATTCCAAAACTGCAGACATTGCAAATGTTGGTTTCACTCCAAATCCTGCCGGTGGAATGATGGTGGGCGCTGCCTTCTTACAAGAATTTGTGGATGAAAACATTGCTTGGGTGCATATAGATATAGCACCACCAGCTTTTAATGAAGGTGCTCCTTACGGCTACAACGGTTTTGGTGGCACAGGTGTTGGAGTCAGAACTCTTGTTCATCTGGCACAAAAACTTGCCAAAAATTAATTTGGTATTTAAATTCCCCCACGCATTGAAACCCGAAATTGCTGGTTTTGACTTGCGTGAAAGGATATAGATAGACAAGCCTCACGAGGGTGGAATCAGAAGAAAGGTTACAAGTGGCCTCATACGACCTAGTAATCCTTGGAGCAGGAAGCGGCGGTTATGCCGCAGCCTTACGTGGTTCCCAACTTGGTTTAAAAGTCGCACTAATTGAACGTGATGTTCTTGGTGGAACTTGTTTACATCGTGGATGCATTCCAACAAAAGCTTTATTACATGCAGGTGAAATTGCAGACAGTGTTAGAGAATCTGCCTCATTTGGAATTAAATCTAATTTATTAGGCGTTGATATGCCTGAGGTAAATAATTACAAAGACGGTGTTGTAAATCGTCTTTACAAAGGTTTGCAAGGTTTAGTAAAACATCGTGGTGTTGATTACATCACTGGTGATGGAAGATTCATTGGTCCTAACAAAGTTAAAGTTGGCGATCAAGAATTTGTTGGGACTCATGTTGTGCTTGCTACTGGTTCTTTTCCAAAATCACTTCCAGGTTTAGAAGTTGACGGTGAACAAGTAATCAACTCAGAACATGCTTTAAAACTAAATAAAGTTCCTGCCAGTGTGATAATTCTGGGCGGTGGCGTCATTGGTGTTGAGTTTGCCAGTGTGTGGAAATCTTTAGGTTCAGAAGTAACTGTTATTGAAGGACTTCCAAGATTAGTTCCTGCCGAAGATGAAGCTGTTTCAAAAGCTATGGAACGCGCATTTAGAAAACGTGGCATTAATTTCTCAACCGGTGTTCGTTTTGCTGGTGTTGATAAAACCAAACATGGTGTGGTGGCAAAACTTGAAGATGGACAAACTTTTGCAGCAGATTTAATGCTAGTAGCTGTTGGAAGAGGATCTGCTACTAGAAACCAAGGATTTGAAGAAGCAGGCTTGGAATTTGATGGTGAGCTAATCAAGGTTAATGAGAATTTACAAACAAGTATTCCCAATGTTTATGCAGTTGGCGATATTGTGCGCGGACCACAACTTGCTCACAAAGGATTCCAAGAAGGAATATTTGTGGCAGAACACATTAAAGGTTTGAATCCAAGAGTTATTGACATAACTGCTATTCCAAGAGTTACCTACTCAGAACCTGAAATTGCTTCAGTTGGTTTGAATGAAAGTGCTGCTAAAGAAAAATATGGTGCAGATCAGTTAAGAACTGTGCAATATGACTTGGCTGGAAATGGTAAGAGCCAAATTCTTAAGACTGCTGGATTCATTAAACTTATTGCTCTTAAAAATGGTGGCCAAGTGGTTGGAATTCACATGTTGGGATCAAGAGTTGGCGAACTACTTGCTGAAGCACAATTAATGTATTCATGGGATGCCTCACCAGAAGATGTTGCACCATATGTTCATGCTCATCCAACAATGTCTGAAGCAATGGGTGAAGCTGCCATGGCACTTGCCGGCAAACCGCTTCATACCCACGATTAAATAGAAAAGGATAAAGTATTTAAATGGCAACTAACGTAACAATGCCCCAACTCGGTGAATCAGTAACCGAAGGAACCGTTACTCGTTGGTTAAAAAATGTGGGCGATGTAATTAAAGTAGACGAAGCCATTGTGGAAGTTTCTACAGACAAAGTTGACACAGAAATACCATCTCCAGTTGCTGGAGTTTTATTAGAAATTAAAGCCGCACAAGATTCAGTTATCGCAGTTGGTGCAGTTATGGCAGTAATTGGTGAAGCAAATGGTGCAGCCCAAAGTGCACCACAACCAACTGCTCCAATTGTGCAAACTCCCCCGCCAGCTCCAACTCCTCCAGTAGCACCTGTAGTTGAAAAACCTGTCGCAAAAATTCCTGATCCTGTTCCAGCTGCACCAGTTGTAACTACTCCTGTTGCACCAACTTCAACAGGTTCAGCAACTGTGAATGTATTACTTCCTGCACTAGGTGAATCAGTTACCGAAGGAACAATTACTCGCTGGCTAAAAAACGTGGGCGACAGTGTTTCATTAGATGAAGCAATCGTTGAAATTTCAACTGACAAAGTTGATACTGAACTTCCTTCTCCTGCAGCAGGGGTAATTGCTGAAATTAAAGTTGCTCAAGACCAAGTAGCAGCAGTTGGTGCTGTGCTGGCAGTTATTTCTACATCCGCAAGTGCTGGAACACCACCAAAAGTTGTAGCACCAACACCAAGTGCACCAGTTGTACAAGCTCCTGTTGCTGCACCAAAAGTTGAAACAGTTACCACCCCACCAAGTGCACCAGTGGTTGAAGCACCAAAAGTTTTTGCAACATCAAATAATGCACAAGATAAATACACCACGCCAATTGTTAGACAACTTGCCAGGGAAAAAGGAATTGATTTATCCCAAGTAACTGGAACCGGTACAAACGGCAGAATTAAAAAAGAAGATATTTTGAATGCATCTGGAAACTCAGCAGCAGCACCAGCTCAAGTTGTCAGCACACCAACTCCAGTTGCTCCTGCTCCTGTGGCAACTGCTCAACCAGTTCCTACACCTAGCCAACCAGCTGCGCCAGTAAAACCTATTGCAGATACTGAACAACCTCTTAGAGGAAGAATTGAACAAACAACAAGACTTAGACGAATTATTGCTGAAAGAATGGTTCAGTCACTTCACATATCTGCACAATTAACCAGCGTTGTTGAAGTTGACGTAACTAAGATTGCTACTTTACGCAACAAAGTAAAAGAATCTTTTGTTGCTCGAGAAGGTGTAAAACTTTCGTTTCTTCCATTCTTTGCAAAAGTTTCAGTCGAATGCTTGAAAGAATTCCCAATAGTAAACGCCACGATTTCAGCTGACGCTTCACAAATTACCTATAGTGACGCTATTCATTTAGCTGTTGCCGTAGATACACCACGAGGACTACTAGTACCAGTCATTAGAGATGCTGGAGATCTTTCAATTGCTGGACTCGCAAGAAAAATTCAAGATGTTGCAAACAGAACAAGAGACAACAAAGTAACCCCAAATGAATTAAGTGGTGGAACTTTCACTTTAACTAACACGGGAAGCCGTGGGGCTTTATTTGATACCCCAATCATTAATCAACCACAAGTTGCAATTCTTGGAACAGGTGCCGTAGTTAAAAGACCAGTAGTAGTTAAAGGTAGCGATGGAAATGATCAAATTGCTATTAGACAAATGGTCTATTTAGCGCTTACCTACGATCACAGGCTTGTTGACGGAGCAGATGCTGCCAGATTCTTATCTTCAATGAAACTTAAATTAGAAGAAGCTAATTTCGAATCTGAATTAGGTTTATAGAAATATATGAAATTAGTGATAACCGGTTCCTCCGGTTTAATTGGTTCTGCATTAGTTAGAGAAGCTGAAAAAAATCAAATTGAAGTTGTAAAACTAGTTCGAAAAGCCCCGAAAGATAAGAGCGAAGTTCAATGGGATCCCAACAGAGCAATCCTTGATTTAGACACCATCGAAAAATCCACTGCCATAGTTCACTTAGCTGGTGCTGGTGTTGGGGATCGTCGCTGGACAAAAAAATATAAGAAAGAAATTTTAAACAGCAGGGTCAAAACAACTGAAACTCTTGCCAATGCCATTGTTAATTTAAGAAATCCCCCCTCAGTTTTTGTTTCAGGTTCGGCAATGGGTTATTACGGTGATACTGGAGATTTAGCTGTTGATGAAAATGCCAGCTTGGGCGAAGGATTTTTATCTGATGTGGTTTTTAACTGGGAATATGCAGCACAAAGGGTAAGAAACAACAATATTCGCGTTGTTCATCCCCGCACAGGTTTGGTGATGAGTAAGCGTGGTGGATTGCTTAGAAAAGTATTACCTTTATTCAGATTAGGTTTAGGCGGAAAATTAGGTAATGGAAAACAGTATTGGTCCTACATTTCCCTGGAAGATGAAATAAGAGCAATATTTAAATTGATTGATGATGTAAGACTTACAGGTGGAGTAAACCTCACAAACCCTAACCCTGTAACAAATCTGGAATTCACAAAAGCGTTATCAAGTGTGGTTAATAAACCAGCTTTTTTTCATGTACCCGCAATTGCATTAAAAATAGCTCTTGGTGAATTTTCAGTTGAAGCCTTAGGTTCCAGCAGAGTTTTACCATCGAAATTAAAAGCTGCTGGTTTTAAATTCAATCAACCCGATATCTTAAGTGCTTTAAACTCTGCTCTTAAATACTAATGTCAAAGAAAGTTAATGTTGCCATTATTGGAGCAGGCTTAGCAGGTCTTGCTTGTGCCAAGGAATTACAGAAGAACAAAATAGACTTTCACATCTTTGAATCCACTGATGGAGTTGGTGGAAGAGTCAGATCAGATTATGTTGATGGATTCACACTTGATCGAGGATTTCAGTTATATAACCCAAGTTATTCTGAAGGAAAAAGATTACTTGACTATCAAAGTCTTGATCTAAAACCTTTTTGCCCAGGTGTTGCCATTAGAGATGGTAAAAGACTAAGAATTGTTGTTGATCCCTTTAGAGATAAATCCTTTCGCTTAAGACTCATTAAAGATTTGCCAGGAAATCCTCTAAGCCAGCTTGGGCTAGTTAGTTACTTTTTGAAGTATTTAATTACTTCAGATGCTCAAATTGCAACCACTAAAGATATTTCAGCCTTGGAATCTTTAACTAAATCAGGAGTTAAGGGATCATTGCTAGAAAAACTCTTTCGCCCCTTTTTACAAGGGGTATTTTTGGAGTCAGAATTAGTAACTTCAAGAAAATTTCTAGATGTAGTCTTAAAAACATTTCTTCGCGGTACTCCCAGTGTTCCAGCACAAGGAATGCAAGAGATTTCAAATCAGTTATCAAAAACAATCAATAATGACAACATTTCATTAAACACCAAGGTTATTAAAATTGAAGGAAACAATATTTTCACCCAAGATGAAGTGGTGGAGGCAAATAAAATTGTTGTAGCAACTGATCCATCTACTGCAATTTCATGGTTAAATCTTGAAAAAAAGAAAATGAACACAGTCACGACTTGGTATTTCAAAGCAGACCAAAGTGTTAGTTCCTTAATTGATGCCAAACCTATTCTTTTTGTTGATGGACAAAAGTCTGGTCCGCTAACCAATGCTGTTGTTATGTCAAATGCAGCACCAAGTTATGCACCTGCTGGAGAAGTATTGGTATCGACTTCTGCGATTTCTCCACATGAGAATTCCGACTTATCTTCAGTAAAAAAACACTTATCTCATATTTTTGGTGTGAACACTCAAACTTGGGAACTAATTAAGGAATACAAAATTAAAGAAGCATTACCAGCTATGACTCCCCCATATTCACTGATTAGCTCTAACCAGATCACTAATGATTTGTTTGTGGCAGGAGATCATCGAGCAACCTCTTCAATCCAAGGTGCACTATTGAGTGGAACAAATGCGGCAACATTGGTTAAAGTTAGTTTGGGATTATGAGTAAAGAAAAATACATCGTTGCTACTTCCGGTGGTTTTGTTACAACAAAACGCTGGGGTGTGATGAGACCAGGGGCTACATTTCTTAAGGCACTTGAACTAACTAAGAAATCACGTCCCAAAGTTTGTTTCGTGATGACTGCAACTGGTGATGATGCCTCTTATATTTCTCGCTCATATGAAGCAATGAGTGATCTAAGTGTTGATGTAACTCACCTTTCTTTGTTTCCACAACCAAATGAAGACGTTGAGAAAAGATTGCTAAACGCTGATTTAGTTTGGGTTGGTGGAGGATCTGTAGCAAATCTTTTAGCCGTATGGAAACTTCATAAAGTTGATGAGGTTCTAAAAACTGCTTGGGAAAACGGAACAGTTCTTTCAGGAGTTAGCGCAGGTTCAATTTGTTGGTTTATTGGTGGCACCACAGATTCTTTCGGTCCAGAATTAAAACCGGTTAAAAATGGTTTAGCACTTCTTCCCTACGCAAATGGTGTTCACTACGACTCTGAAGTTCAAAGAAGACCATTGCTGCAATCCTTAATTAAGGATTCAACTTTTGACATAGCTTTTGCAACCGATGATCACACAGGAATTGTATTTAAAGGAACAGAACCAATTGAAGTTATTAGTGATATCAAATCAGATTCCAAGACTGGTCCAGCTGCTTACAAATTAGAAAAAATAAACGGCGAGGTGCAGGAAATGCGCCTCGCCGTTGGAACTATTTCTTAATTCTTACCTTTTGCTAACTTGCTTGGCCACCAGATTTTCTTACCAATACCAATGGTTAATGATGGCACCAAGATTGATCTGACCAAAATGGTGTCAAGTAACACACCAAAGGCCACAGCAAATCCAAGTTGAGCTAAGAACACAAGTGGTAGCACACCCAAGACTGCAAATGTTGCTGCCAACACAACTCCTGCTGAAGTAATAACTCCACCAGTAACTGTTAAGGCTTTTAGCGTTCCTGCTCTAGTTCCTAATTTCTTAGATTCTTCTCGAACCCTTGTCATTAAGAAGATGTTGTAATCGATTCCTAGAGCGACTAGGAATACGAATGCAAACAGTGGAAATGAGGTATCTGATCCTGGGAATTTAAATACATTCTCAAATACCAATTGAGATACACCCAAAGTCGCAGCAAATGACAACACGACTGTTGAAATCAACATGAACGGTGCCACAATACTTCTTAGCAATAGTGCCAAGATAAAGAAAATGATTACCAAAACTGTTGGAATAATTAATCTATTATCTCGAGCATTTGCTTCGGCAATATCTTCGTTCACAGCAGTAAATCCACCAACAAGTGCATCTGTGCTGACTGAATCGAGATTTTTTCTTAACTCAATCACAGTATTTTTGGCTTCAGCTGAGTCAGCGGCATATTCCAAAGTTGCCCTTATAAGTACCTGATTCTTAACAATCTTTGGATTTGGAAGTGGTTGACCTGGGATTACTGGTCCACTAGGAATAGGAAAAGCTGCTTCGACCCCTGGTGTGTCAGTTATTACTTTAAGTAATTCTTGAGTTTTAGAAGCTGGGCCAACTATGAAAGAAGGATTTCCTTCACCTGCTGGAAAATGTTTTCCTAAGACTTCTTGGCCAACTACAGAATCAGGTTTACCTACAAAGGTTTCAGTTTGTGATAACCCAGATGCATCAAGTTGAGTTCCATAAGCAGCAAAAATTAACAATGCAATACCAGTGATTAAACCAGCACGTTTTGTTTTCTTGTCAACATATCTTGCAACTTTTGACCAGATTCCTGAAAGTTTTTCATCTTTAGAATCAAAGTGAGGAATTCTTGGCCAGAAAATCCATCTGCCAAAGATAACTAAGAATGCTGGAAGCAACGTCAACATAGTAATAATTGCTCCAATAACTCCAATTGCTCCAACTGGACCAAGTGATCTATTGGCGTCTAATTCTGAAAGAAGCAGAACTAATAAACCAGCTGAAACTGTTGCACCTGAGGCAACAATTGGTTCGAATACTCCGCGTAGTGCTTTTCTCATTGCGGTGAATCTTGATTCAACCAAATGAAGTTCTTCTCGGTAACGAGCAATTAAGAGCAAACCGTAATCAGTTGCCGCTCCAATTACAAGCACAGACAAAATACCTTGAGCTTGACCGTTAAGGGTGATTATTTCTTCTTTAGCAAGAAGATAAACAACTGAACCAGAAATTGTTAAGGCAATCACAGCTGAAAGTAACGGAAAAATCCACAACAGTGGACTTCTATAAACAACAATCAAAATTAAGGCAACAACAATTAAGGTTGCTGTTAACAGTGTCGAGTCAATTGATCCAAAGGCGCCAAACAAATCTGCCAGAATTCCACCAGCACCTGTGACGTTAATTTGAAGCCCTTCAACTTCAGCTGCAGCTTCTCTCAATGTTTCTACAATTGCTGGAAGAGCAGGTTCACCATTAGGAAGTGGGGTGACAATTTTTTTATTTGAAATGTCAACGTTAATTAAGAGAGCTTTTCCATCCTCAGATGGAATAGGAAAAGATTTAGCCCCATTGACTAGATAATCCCTTACTAATTTGCCATCACCATCAACGATTTTTAGCCCGCCTATTTCTGCTGCATATTCATTTGCTTTAGCAAGATTCTCTTTTGTTAAATCACCAGTGACCACAACTAAGGCTGGTAGCGAATCTGATGAAGTGAATTGAGTGGCAAGCTCACTTACCTGTGAAGACTCTGCTGTTGTTGGTAGAAAAGCTGAATTATCGTTTTCTTGAACTTCTGAAAGTTTTCCAAATAATGGACCTGCAACACCTGTGACAGTTAACCAAATCAAAACAACAACGGATGCTAAAAATGTAAATTTCTTAGGTGCCTTTACTTTCTTGGCTTTTACTTTACGAATAGCAGTCCTTTTCTTGACGGCTTTTTTGCTATGTTTAGGCTTTGCAGCAGGACTCACTTATTTCACTCCTAGTTGTATTTAGCTTTTAATCAAGGTGCACTTTGTTGGTGACGCCGATTTGCTCTCATTAACAGTGTATTCATGAGCACCTAAATCGCATCTTTTGACATTCGCTAATACGATTAATACATGTCCGAAACTGAAATTATCATCCAAAACTGGGGTAATGATGTTGAATTTAAGCAATCTTGGGACCAACAAAGAGAACTACATCACAAAATAGTTTCTGAAAACCATCCAAATACCGTTGTATTACTAGAACACCAAAATGTTTACACCGCCGGAAGATCAACAAAACCAGAAGATAGACCAATAGATTCATCCCCCGTTTTCGACATAGATCGAGGTGGTCGAATTACCTGGCATGGACCTGGACAAATTGTTTGCTATCCAATTATTAAATTAGATGATCCAGTTGATGTTGTTGCTCATGTCAGAAGACTTGAAATATTAATTATGAATGTTTGTTCCAAACTTGGTTTAGAGACAACCCAAATTGAAGGAAGAAGTGGTGTTTGGGTTAAAGGAAATGGTTTTCTTGACAAGAAAATTGCTGCTATTGGAATAAGGGTTGCAAAAAAAGCAACTATGCATGGCTTTGCTTTGAACTGTAACAATTCACTTGATGGCTTCAGAAAAATTGTTCCCTGCGGCATTGCTGACTCGGATGTAACAACCCTTTCCCTTGAACTAGGAAGAGACGTCAGTGTGGCTGAAGTGACTCCCCTGATTGAGCAAGAGATAAGAAACGGTGCGCTGAAGCGAAATGTCTCAAAACGTTCTAAAGTAGAAGTGTCATGACAACTGAAATTGTGACCGGATTGAATCCGGAAGGTAAAAAGTTATTACGCATTGAAGCACGTAATGCTGAAGTTCCAATTGAGAAAAAACCCGACTGGATTAAAACCAAACTTAGAACTGGACCTGAGTACACCCGAATAAGGGAAATGGTTAAAAAAGAAGGTTTGCACACAGTTTGTCAAGAAGCAGGATGTCCAAACATATTTGAATGTTGGGAAGATCGTGAAGCGACATTTTTAATTGGTGGTTCAGCTTGCACCAGACGTTGCGACTTTTGTCTTATTGATACTGGCAAACCAGATCCACTAGATAGAACTGAGCCAGACAAAGTTGCATTGAGTGTAAAAACTATGGGTTTGAAATATGCCACGGTAACTGGTGTCACTCGCGATGACTTAGAAGATGAAGGTGCTTGGTTATATTCCGAAACAATTAAATCAATTCACAAACACAATCCTGGTTGTGGTGTTGAGATTTTAACTCCAGATTTCAGTGGGAAAAAAGAATTATTGCAACAAGTTTTTGATGCTAAACCAGAAGTTTTTGCTCACAACTTAGAAACTGTTCCTAGAATATTTAAATCAATTAGGCCGGCCTTTAATTATGAAAAATCTCTAGGTGTTATTACCTTGGCAAAAGAAGCCGGGATGATTACTAAATCAAACTTGATTCTGGGAATGGGTGAAGAAAAAGACGAGATAGTCACTGCTTTGAAAGATTTGGTTGCAGCAGGTTGTGACTTGATCACAATCACCCAGTATTTAAGACCTTCAGCACTTCATCATCCAATCGCTCGCTGGGTAAAGCCTGAAGAATTTATAGAATTAGGTGACTTGGCCAAGGAACTAGGTTTCGTTGGCGTAATGTCTGGACCATTGGTTAGATCTTCTTACCGAGCAGGTCGACTGTACAAACAAGCACTCGAGGCAAAGAATGGGAATAATTAGTGGCTAAGAATAAAGAACCAAAAGTTAAGAAAGAAAGATTTAAAACCTTAAAGCAAATCGGTCAAACATATTCCATAACCAGAAAATCTGACAGAGCTCTGCCATGGGTAATTCTTGGCACCTTAATTGGAACTGCTCTTCCCCTGGTATTAGTTGCCCAACTACTTTTTGACTCAACTTTTTCTAAATTAATTACAACTTCTTTAGCAATTTCAACAAGCTTGCTTGCCACTGTTTATGTTTTCGGTAAACGTGCTGAAAAGGCAGCTTATGCGCGAATTGAAGGACAACCTGGTGCTGCTGCTGCTGTTCTTAATACTTTAAGAAAAGGTTGGTTTGTAACTCCAGCTGTTGCAGTGACTAGAAATCAAGATCTTGTGCACAGAGTTATTGGACCTGTAGGAATTGTCTTAGTTGGTGAAGGATCCCCAAGTCGAGTGGCTCAATTATTGGAAAGTGAAAAAATTAAGGCTAAAAGAATTGCTGGTGATATTCCAGTTGCTTCCTTAATTGTTGGTAACGGTGAAGGTTTAATAACTTTTAAGAAACTTAACAAAACAATAATGAAAATGGGTAAAAAGATTTCTCCTGCTGAATCTAGAGAATTAAGAAATAGATTTGGTGCCTCGGGAGCAAGTGCTCTGCCAATACCTAAAGGTGCAATGCCTAAGGGTATGAGAATTCCTAGACGTTAATTATTTTTGTTTTAGCAAGACGATCATGCAGACCGCGACCTTCTGCATCTGCGAGCAGTGGCGGAATAACTAGCACAATAAGAACTGTTCGAATCAGGCTTTTAACAAAATTTGGGTTCTGATTTAGACCGATATCAACAACTTTTAAGCCCACAATTTTTTGTCCAAAAGATGCACCAATGAGCCAGGTGAAAAGTGTTATCTGGGTTGCAAAAATTACTAAGGTCCAAAGCGCGTTTGCCTGTGTTGCATATGCCGGAGCATTTGGCAGTAGTTGCACGACGAAAATAGCTGCTGCCCAGTCAAAAATTAAAGCCAGAATTCTCTTAAAAGTCACAATGTAAATCTAAGCCCTGGTCCAGAATCCCACCACAGGAACTAGCACCTGGAGGTGGTTGTGAAAATTTGTTACAAGCCCGAAACAATTGGGACACCAACTCGATACACCCCTTTAGTAGGTTATGGACTAACAGATTGATGGCCCGAGGTTGTGCCCTCTCTTCTAGAAACCAAAAGAAAGTTCTATCAGGAGGTTATTGATGTTTAAGAACGCCGCAGAGGCGATCAAGTACATCCGCGACAACGATATTGAATTCGTTGACGTGAGATTTATGGACTTGCCTGGTGTCATGCAACACTTCAACATTCCAGCCAAAGCATTTAACGATTCCATTTTCGAAGATGGATTAATGTTTGATGGCTCTTCAATTCGTGGTTTCCAAGCAATTCACGAATCAGATATGAAGTTAATGCCAGATGTGACAACAGCTTTTATTGATCCATTTCGCGAAGCCAAAACATTAGCAATGAATTTCTCTATTAGAGATCCATTCACCAATGAACCATATTCAAGAGATCCTAGAAACGTTGCTGCCAAAGCTGAAGCTTTCTTAAAAGCATCAGGAATTGCAGACACTGTTTATTTTGGTCCAGAAGCCGAGTTCTACATATTTGATGAAGTTCGTTTTGATAATCAACCACAAGGTTCATTTTTCAAAATTGATTCAATTGAAGCAGCATGGAACACCGGAAGAGAAGAAGAAGGTGGCAACCTTGGATACAAAACTCCATTCAAAGGTGGCTACTTCCCTGTTCCGCCGGTAGATCATTTTGCTGATTTGCGTGACATTATTTCTTCAACACTTATTAACTTAGGTTTTGAAGTTGAACGCGCACATCACGAAGTAGGAACTGCTGGTCAAGCAGAAATTAACTACAAATTCGACACATTATTAAACGCAGCAGATCAAGTGATGCTGTTTAAATATGTTGTTAAAAACGTAGCTTTCTTAAACGGTCACACTGCAACTTTTATGCCTAAACCAATGTTTGGTGATAACGGTTCTGGTATGCACTGTCATCAATCATTGTGGAAAGATGGCAAACCTTTGTTTTATGACGAAAAAGGTTACGCTGGATTATCTGACATCGCACGTTGGTACATCGGTGGATTGTTAAAGCACGCACCATCATTGCTTGCTTTTACTAACCCAACTGTTAACTCTTATCACCGTTTAGTTCCAGGATATGAAGCACCAGTGAACTTGGTTTACTCACAAAGAAACCGTTCAGCTGCAATTCGTATTCCAATCACAGGATCTAATCCAAAAGCTAAACGAATTGAGTTTAGGGTTCCAGATCCTGCATGTAATCCATATCTTGCATTTGCTGCAATGATGATGGCTGGTATTGATGGTGTGAAAAATAGAATTGAACCACCAACACCAGTTGATAAGGATCTTTACGAATTACCACCAGATGAAGCAAAATCTGTGCCACAAGTTCCAGGATCTTTGGATGCAGTATTAACTGCGTTAGAAAAAGACAAGGACTACTTAACAGCAGGTGGTGTATTTACTCCAGATCTAATCGATACCTGGATTGAATACAAGAGAACCAAAGAAGTGGACCCAATTCGTTTGCGTCCAACTCCTTATGAATACCAGCTGTACTACGACATCTAAATAGTCGAAAAAAACACCCCCGACAAGTAAATTGTTGGGGGTGTTTTCATTTAATGCCCCATTTATTCACACTTGTGCTTTAACCTGAAAAGTGGAAAAAGGAGAAGTAATGGCTAAACCGACAGTAAAACAAATTAAATCATTACAAGGCTTCAACAGAATTGCTGGAGTTTTTCATCTCTTGCAAATGTTTGCAGTCTTAGCATTGGCAAACGATTTCGCATTGCCAGTGACTGGTACTTATCTAAATGGACCTCCAGGAACTGCTTTTGGTTCACCTGTTGTGATTCTAGAAACTCCAGTAGGACTAGCAGTTGCGCTATTTCTAGGTTTATCTGCTCTTTTTCACTTCATTGTTTCAAGTGGAAAATACTTTAAGAGATATTCAGCATCACTTATGAAGAATCAAAACATTTTCCGTTGGGTTGAGTATTCACTTAGCTCATCTGTGATGATTGTTTTGATTGCTCAAATTTGTGGAATCGGAGACGTTGTTGCCCTGTTAGCAATATTTGGGGTAAATGCTTCCATGATTCTTTTTGGCTGGCTACAAGAGAAATACACCCAACCTAAAGATGGAGATTTACTACCATTTTGGTTTGGTTGCATAGCAGGAATTGTTCCTTGGCTTGGATTACTAGTTTATGTAATCGCACCAGGATCAACTTCTGATGTGGCGATACCAGGATTTGTTTATGGCATCATCATCTCTCTGTTCTTGTTCTTTAACTCTTTTGCTCTAGTTCAATACTTGCAATACAGAGGCAAAGGAAAATGGAGTAATTACCTTAGAGGAGAGCGTGCTTACATTGTGTTGAGTTTGGTTGCAAAATCAGCACTTGCCTGGCAAATCTTCTCAGGAACATTAATTCCTGCTTAATTAAATTTGGGTTGGCCTTCGAAAGTGAAGGCCAACCCTTTCTTATTTCCAGATTGTTATTACCTAACTCACACTTTCTCCCCAGGCGGTTCCCAGATTTCGGAATAATGTAGGAATCAAGGAGAATTTCATGAAAATTAATTTTGGCAAAAAAGATGGAATTTACCTGGCCATAATTGGCTTCATTGTTTTGATTGCTTTAAGAGTTATTAATAGCGACTCTGGCAGTCACATGATGGGTGACACAACCTCACAAAGCATGAATAATTCCCAAGCAGCCAGTGATTTACAAATGAACGAGTTTATGTTTGCCGAAATGATGATTCCTCATCATCAACAAGCTGTTGATATGTCAGATTTAGCTTTAAAGAAATCAACAAATCCAGGCGTGCTAGATCTTGCTAAAAGAATCAAGGACTCCCAGAGTGCAGAAATTATTCAAATGCAATCTTGGCTTGGTAGCTCAGAATCAAAATCGATGATGAGTGATCACTCGGGTCATTCCATGGGTGGCATGTTAACTGAAGAAGAATTTTCAAAACTAGAAAACTCTTCAGGAGTAACTTTCGATACTTTATTTTTAGAAGGCATGATTGTGCACCATGAGGGCGCAATTGACATGTCAAGAATGATCAAAGATACGACTAATCAAGAAATTAATTTGTTTGGAATAAATGTAATTGATGTGCAATCTGCTGAAATTCGTGAGATGAAAGAACTTCTAGAAAACCTCTAGAACTAGACTTTTTCTTCTCTCATTTTCCAAGGTGCACCATATTCGTTAACTAAATCTAGGTAAGGCTTTGGATCAAACCATTCAGGTCCCATAATGCTTGCTGGTTTCCAAGTTTTGTTGTGAATTAATTCCATGGCAACGACAGGATTTAAAGCGGTTTGCCAAACAACTGCTTGATCACCATATTCTTTCATTGACCATTCGTTATCAACAACGTGATACAAATATGTTGCTTTTGGTTTTCCTGCTTTATCTAAACCTTTGACTAAAACTCCTGCGCAAGTTTTACCTTTCATGCGCTCACCCAAGGTGGCTGGATCAGGCAAAGATGCTGTTAACAAATCTCTTGGTGAAACTGAAACTCCTTGCACATCTACGTTTTCCTTCTTATCTAAACCAAGTTTATTAATTGTTTTGAGAATTGAAATGAATTCTTTTCCTAAACCGTATTTGAAGTTAACCTTTTTGGCTTCAATTTTTTGAGGGATAAGCACAACTTCTTCGTGTTCTACGTTGACACATTCCACCGGTCCAATGCCTTCTGGAAAGTCAAATATTTCAGGTTCAGAAAACGGTTTAGTGGTGTACCAACCTTTGCCATCTTCCCAAACCAAAGGTGGGTTCAAACATTCTTCAATGGTGGTCCAGATAGAAAAAGACGGTGCAAATGAATCTCCTTCCACAATCAGGTTGGACCCATCAAGCACAGTTAGTTGATCAATTTGGCTAAATAGTTCATCAGAGGCGTACTTGGCCAAAACATCACTTAGTCCTGGTTCAATTCCCATTCCCACAACTGCCCAGATCTTTCTTTCAGCCCAATTCCAATCTCGAGCAAATTGCTCATCGCCAAGTTTCACGCCAACTTCGGTGTGAGGATACTTTGGATGTGGTCGAGACAAAGACATTGCCATATCCATGTAATTTGTATTTTCAATCTCGCAAGCTAAAAATATAGGCATTACAAATCGTGGATCCACAGCGTTAATTACAACGTCGGGTTTTGTATCTCTAATTAATTCTCTAATATCTTCTAGTTCTGCAGCATTTACTTCAGCAGCTTCAAATCGATCGTCATCAATTCTTTTGATTGCCATTTGTGCACGTTCAATAGAACGATCAGCAATAACCATGCTTGTTAAGAATTTTCGTCTTGATGCAATATTGGCGATTGCTCGCCCTACTCCACCCGCTCCGATAACGAGTGCTTTCATAAAAATCAACTCCTACTGGTATTTATTAATCTATACCAATAGTTTTATTTCTTTTCTTGACCCCTAATTTCTTCGATTAATCCCCACACAAGTTGCTTAATTTCATCTCTTATTGGTCTAATTGAAGAAATACCTTGACCTGCTGGATCTTTTAATTCCCAATCTAAATATTTTTTTCCAGGAAATATAGGACATGCATCGCCACATCCCATTGTTATTACATAATCTGAATCTTGTACAGCTTGCGTTGTTAAAATCTTTGGTTCGTTTTTAGAAATATCTATATTTTCTTCCATCATCGCAGCAACAACTGCTGGATTAATTTGATCTGCTGGCATTGAGCCAGCAGATCTAACTTCTATAGTTCCGTGCGATAAATACTGTAAGTAAGCTGCTGCCATTTGTGATCTGCCTGCGTTATGCACGCAAACAAAGAGCACACTTACTTTTTTATTCACGAAACTTTAGGCTTCTTGAATTTCATTTGGTAGATGTACATAACTAGCAATCCACCGACTAGTAGACCCACGAGTTGGGCCAAAACAAATCCGATCACAGAATCTGGGGAGATACCTGTGAACGAATTTGTTAAGGATCTTGCCAGGGTTAAAGCTGGGTTGGCAAAGGAAGTTGAAGGAGTGAAAAACATGGCAGCACCAATCCAGATTGGAACCCAAACTTGAGGTCCACCTCTAACATCAGAGCGGTTAACTGCGTTAAGCACGAAAATCAAACCAGCTGAAGCAATGACTTCACCGATTAGTTGGCCTGTACCCGCTCTTGCTTGGGTTGATTCTTGGAAAGAGTCTCCTCCGAAGCTGAAGTTAATAACCGAGACGCTGGTTATGAAGCCCAATACTTGAAACAGGATTAATTGCAAGGTTTCAGCAAAAGTTATTTTGCCACGAGAAAATGCCCACAGAGAAACAATTGGGTTAAAGTGACCTGGGCCAGTTTGAGAAAAAATTGATATTGCAATTGCTAAACCAAAAACGGTTCCAATGACATTGATGACAAGCATCAGGGCGCGATCATCGGTCAAACTTTGAGCCATCAGACCAGAACCTATGACTGCCACACCTAGGGTGAAAGAACCTAGATATTCAGAGACTAAGCCTCTAACTTTTTTACTTGCCATGAACTTCCTCCCAGAATTGTTCACTTACTTAAGCGATACTTTGCCACTGATTAGTTAATAAATATCGGGTGTAGAGATTGCATAAAGAAGAAACCAAGGTGAACAGTAGGTGAACTACCTCAAGGACTAGAACTTGTTACTAGTTATTAGCCGATTGAGTCTTCAAAAGGTAAGGCAGATTTGGACATGTGTTCTTGCTTAGCTTTTTTGGAGGTCACTTTTCTCATGTGGTGTTTGCGGCACAAAACTTCATACACAACTTCATCTGGTTTGGCATTAGTACCGGCATCACCCACAACTACTTGTTCACCTTCGGTGACCATAACTCCATTTACGATTCGAGCTTGATGGGTGGCTTTCTTGCCACACCAACACAGTGCTTCAACTTGCAAGATATTCATGCGATCAGCAATTTCCAATAAACGCTGAGCTCCTGGAAACAAAGCTGTACGAAAATCTGTGGTGATACCAAAAGTGAAGACATCAATTCCAAAATCATCAACCACGCGAGCTAACTGATCAATTTGTTCAACTTCATAAAATTGGGCTTCATCACAAATTAGATAATCAACAGTTTCACCTTTTGATAAAGCTTGAGTCATAAGTCTTAAAAAATTTGTTTCAGGTGTTACCTCAATAGCACTTGCCTGCAAACCCAGTCTGGAACTTAAAGTTGCTTCACCGGCTCTATCTTTTCTAGTGAAAACTAAACCACGTCTTCCTGCACTGGAATGGTTGTGGTGAGTTTGTAGGGCCAGGGTGGATTTACCACTGTCCATGGTTCCAGAAAAGAAAACTAACTCAGCCATGATTGCAATCTTGTCAGATGACAAGATTTATTCAAAACGCAATGCCTCTACTGGTTTTAACTTAGAAGCTGTTCGCGCTGGCCAAACACCAAAAACTACTCCGACAAACATGGAAAAACCCAGCGAAGCAAGAATCATCGACGGACTCAAGACAAAATTCCATTCTCCAAGTTGGGCTAAGAAATAGGCAACAATTTCCCCAATAATCACACCAATAATTCCGCCAACTAGAGACAAGACAATGGCTTCAATTAAAAATTGTGTAAGGATTTGTGATTGCTGAGCACCAATTGCTCTTCTAATTCCAATTTCTCTGGTTCTCTCTCTTACAGACACCAACATGATGTTCATGATGCCAATTCCACCAACTACCAAACTTATGGAAGCAATTCCACCTAACAATAGAGATAAAAATTGCTGAACCGTGCCTATTGCATCTAGTAATTGACTGGCATCAGTGATCACAAAATCTGCTTCACGCTCTCCTGTGATGTTGTGACGGGCCTTTAACAATGCAGTCAAATTAGCGGTAACTTCGGGAACAATTTCTTCATTAATAGTTTGAACCGTAATCGAGCTTAAATATGGAGGAACTGCCACATATTTGAATGCAGTTTCTAGAGGAATATAAGCAGTTCCTCTTGTTCCAAAACCATCTGCGTCATCTAAAATTCCCACAATTGTAAATTCTGTTGAACCAACTGCAATAGTTGAACCTATTGAGAAAGCATCAAGTTCTAAATCAGTAGCAAGAGTGGTACTTAAGACAATTAAACGAGCATCACTTGCTGTTTCTACATCAGGTAGAAATGATCCCACAAAAATATCTGGATCAACGACTGTTTTGTAATCAGAATCAACTCCCACAATTTGAGCTCTAGTTGATGCTTGATTAGAAGAAAGGGTTGCTCGACCAGAAACAGTCTCAGAAACTATTTCAATTCCTGGTTCTTTTTCAATTTCTCTTACATCATCAATTGTTAGTGAGGTACTAGTTGTGCCAGTAATATTTAGATTTCTTGCACCAAGTCCTTTAAATTGATCTTGAATTCCAGAGGTAGCTCCTTGAGCAACTGAAACAAGAGCAATAAGTGACATAACACCAATAATGATTCCCAGCATTGTTAAACCAGAGCGGGTTTTTGTGGCAAGAATTCTGGAAAAAGCTAGACGTGCAGCTATTAAAATATTCATGCAGCACCACGTTCGTCATTTATGATTTTGCCATCTTTCAAAGTAATTCTTCTTTTAGCTCTCTTAGCAATTTCTAAATCGTGTGTAATTAGAACTATCGTGATGCCTTCTCTGTTTAGATTCTCAAATAAATCCATGACTTGTTTGCCAGTGTTTGAATCAAGAGCACCTGTTGGCTCATCAGCCAAAATCAGTGAAGGTTGTGTCACCAGTGCTCTGGCAATGGCAACTCTTTGTTGTTGACCACCACTTAGCTCTGTTGATTGATGGGTATAACGATCAGCCATTCCTAATTTACTTAACATTTCCATGGCTTTTTTTCTAGCTTCTTTGGCGGGAACTCCCCTATAAAAAAGTGGGGTCGCAACGTTATCTAAAGCATCTGTTTTTGGTAGCAGGAAAAAGGATTGAAAAACAAAACCAATGGCGTAATTTCTTAAGGACGTTAATTTTTTATCATTCAAATTTGATAAATCTTCCCCAGCAACTTTAACTAAACCAGTAGTTGGTCTGTCCAAGCAACCAATCAGATTCATCATGGTTGATTTACCAGAACCAGAAGCACCAACTATGGCAACAAATTCGCCTTTTTCAATTCGAATATCAACCCCATCAAGGGCTTTTACAATTGAGGATCCTTCACCAAATGTTTTGGTAACGTTCAACATTTCAACAACAGTTGACATTATTAGTTATTTTGCCTGTTGTTATTTCTACTGCTTCTTTGTTCCGCAAATGGATCTTCTGAAGTTGGTAGTTTGCCATCAGCCGATTCTTTTCCAAGCACAATGTCATCGCCCACAGAAATACCACTTAAAATCTCTACTAATTGAGATCCAGTTACTCCGGTTTTAACTTCTTTATCTACTGGATTATTTCCAGTCTCTAGCACCTGAACAAATGTGGAATTACCTTTTTTAATTAAGGCTTGAATAGGAACAGCGATAGCAGCATTTTTACTTTGTAAAATAACTTTTGCTGTGACACTCATGCCAATGCGCCAAGTAGAAACTGGTGCACTTGGTTGAGTAAAGACACTAAATTGGGAAACTCCATTTGCATCTGTGGTGGCAACTTGACCAATTTGCGTTACTTTACCTAAATCACTTTCAGAACTATTTCCAAGTTTTAGCTCAACTGTTTGATCAAGGGCAACATTTGAAATATCAAATTCGCTAACCTTAATTGCTGCCAACATAGGACCAGATCCAATTGTGGCAATTGAAGTAGTTACTAGTGCACCTGGTGCGGTTAGAATTTCTCTAATTGTTCCATCTACTGGTGCCTTAACACTTCTTACTGTGCCATCGAAGTTTTTAAGAGTCGCAATAACTTCACCTTTTTTAACAACTGAGCCAGGAGTAATCTTTATTTCGGTTACGCTCCATTGTTTTGTTCCAAGATTTGATTGTGGAGAAACTGCTGTAGCTAAATTAATTCCATTTCGGGTAGTTAACGTTGATTTATTGTTTGTATCGATGTCGTAAGTAAATTCGTCAATCAATATGGCATCTGTGTAACGAATTCGATCACTACCAACTGGGGTCACATCAACTGTGGCGGTCATTCCTGCGCGTGCTGAAGCAGGCAAAGTTTTTGGTGTTGGAGTTATTAAGACTTGAAAAGTTGGAGTTGAGTCATTTGCTGTGGTGGAGCTGGATTTTATTGAGGAAATATATCCAGATGTCAAAGTGTCAGATGAATTGATTGCTACTGCAATTGGAAGTCCCACACTTAACTTTGTTGCTTGACTTTCGGTTACATCAATACTTATTAGTATTTTTCCTGCACCAACAGAGGCTACGTTGCCATTTATAGAAAATCCTTTTACTCCATTGATAGCTCTAACTCTTCCGGCTACTGGGGATTTAATATTTTGAATTGTTCCTTCATAATTTGTTAAAGTAAGTATTGACTGATTCTTTGAAACTAAAGAACCCTCGTCTTTACTGATCTTGCTAATGGTCCAGGTATCACTTAGTGAAACTGGTGCACCAGAACTGGTGGTACTAACCCCAGCTATTTTTGATAAAACTGCTGGTGAATCTGCATTAATAACAAAGGTATATTCATCAACTATTGATCCAGTAGTTGAGACACTGCTTTCAATTACTTCAGCTTTGGCTTTAACGGTTAAGAATGTGTCTACTACTTCTTTATTTGAATTTGTGTAGAAAAAAGCGCCCCCACCAATTACTGTTGCTAAGACTGCAACTATTCCAATATTGCGTTTACGCATTAATCCCTCAATCTCAAATTACCTATTTCTAAAGTAACACTTTGCATTTTGTGCTGCATTTTCAAGATGTGAACTTATTCAGAAAACAACAAAAACTTCCTAAAATTTGGCCTTAACTTCCATAATGTTTCGATTTGCTGCTAATCCTTTTCTCTCATACTTGGTGACAGGTCGCCAACTTGGACGTTTTGAAAGGGTGGAATTAGGCAAAACTTCTAGCATTTGTTTGCCGTATTCATCCCAATCTGTGGCAGCAAGTATCTCTCCACCGGGTTTAAGTTTTCTTTGCATCAGTTCCACAATTTCTTGTCTGAATAGTCGTCGTTTGTTATGTCGTTTTTTAGGCCAAGGATCGGGGAAGAAAGCAAAAATTGCTGAAAGAGAATTGTCTTTAACCCAATCTCTTAAAACCTGAACTCCATCTGAGTATGCAACTCTGATGTTTGTTAATTCTTCTTTGTGAGCATTTTCAACTAAGTGACTAATACTTGGGCGATGTACTTCTAAAGCGATAATTATTGATTCGGGATTTTGTTTAGCAAAACCAATTGTTGATTCCCCACTACCGCAACCTATTTCAAAAACAACTTCTTTATTGCCAAATAGTTCGTCAAAATCCCACGGACCATCAGGTAATTCAAACTCTTTAAAATAATTTTCTAAAGCAAAGGTTTGATTTTTTGTAACTCTGCCTCTTCGGGCATGAAAAGTACGTATAACTCCACGTTCGACCCTAAGTCGCGCATTCTCAAGCATTAGACAATAATTCTATTTATGTCTGTTCCCCACAAACCAGCCAGCACCGATGCAAAGTTACACGAGTTAATTGCAAATCGCTGGAGCCCAAGATCCTTTAATACTGAACACACATTGACTGATTCAGAAATAACTTCCCTATTAGAAGCAGCTCGCTGGTCACCATCATCGATGAATGCTCAACCTTGGAGATTTCTTGTTGGAAAAAGAGGTGACAAGAATTTCTCGGCTTTGGTATCAACCTTGAAAGATACAAACACCCAATGGTCGCCAAATTCCAGTGCAATTATTTTAGTAGCAGTTACTGCTGAGAATATTTCAAAAATTGAAATATTTGATGCTGGTTTAGCCGTTGCCGCTTTATGTTTACAAGCAACTGCAATGGGATTACATACCCATCAGATGGGTGGATTTAGTAAATCAAAAGTTAAAGAAGTCTTTTCACTACCTGACAATGTTGAACCAGTAGTTTTAATCAACGTAGGACAAATTAGTGATCCTACCAATTTAAGTGAAGCCCTTAAAGAAAGAGAATTAGCCCCCAGAAGTAGGAAAACATTAAGTGAGCTAACTCTTAAAGGTTTAGAGTGAAAAAATATATTCCTAAATGGTTATTTCCATCTAAAACAATTCCTGTTACGCCCTGGCGATCTAATCATTACTGGAAATCAAAACCCTCAACAATTTTAATTTTGGTTGTAGGACTTTGGCTCTTTGGAACAGGTGAAGCATTTTTAATTTCTGCTAATGCAGGTGTGTCCCCTTGGACTGTTTTTGCTCAAGGAATATCTGTGCAAACAGGTTTAAGTATTGGTTGGGCAACTTTTGTTTCAGGAGTTGGAGTTTTGGCGTTATGGATTCCTTTGAAACAAAAACCAGGATTAGGAACTGTTTTAAACATTATTATCATCTCTATTGCCATAGAGTTCATGACGAAATTCTTGCCAACACCAACTTCAAATGTCTTACAAGTTATTCAAATTCTGGTGGGTATCGCAATTGTTGGACTTGGTAGTGGTTTTTATTTAACTTGTCACATGGGCCCGGGACCAAGAGATGGCTTAATGACCAGGATTCACTTGATCACTGGTTTACCAGTTGGACGAGTGAGATTATTTATTGAAATTACTGTTTTAACTATTGGTTGGCTACTAGGTGGCCAAGTAGGTCTAGGAACAGTTCTCTTTGGTGTACTAATTGGTTATTCGGTGGCAACTTGGCTAAAAGTTGTGGGAAAAATAACAAGAAAGTAAGAACAAGTCTTCTTAAGGTAAGTTAAGAATCAATAATGAAAACAAAAAATCTATTCTTTCTACTCATAACACCACTTAGTGTTATTTTCACTCTCCTTATTAGCTCTGCCCTTTGGTCAGCTCCTGCACCTTTAATTCCAGATAGTGGCCCAATTGTTTACTTACTTAAACCAATATTGGTTTCTCTTGTCTATGTTTTAGGACTTCTTGTTGTTGCACTATTGATTAGTGGTGGAATATTTGTTCCATTCCAAGAAAATAACTCCAGATTTGCCGCTAAATTCTCATTAGCCCTTTCAGGTATTTCGTTTGCAGCCGCTGTTTTTACTCTTACTTTGGCACTTTCCCAACCACTTTCTGTTGTGGCCCAAATTGAAGTAATTGCTACTTACGGTTGGGATGTATCAAGTGTTAGGGCTTTGTTGTTGATTTCACTAATTGCCCTTGTTTCTTTTCTTGTGTTACAAAGACCAAATCTTGATCGAGTTGGTCTAGTAGCAACTTTTAATGTCATTGGTCTTTCTTTACCAGCACTTCTTTCACACGGTGGAGGAATTTCAACTCACCAATGGGCCGTTGTCTCAGGATTGATGCATGGCATCACTGTTTCTTTGTGGATTTCTGGTGTGGCAGCAATTTTCATAATCGTTTCGAATAAGCAATTAACACAAGATCAAAAGTCTCTAGCGCTACATAAATTTAGCTACCTGGCCATCGCATCCGTAGTTTTACTTCTAATTAGTGGTCAAATTAATGCTTTTACTCGATTAAACAATTATTCGGAAATCTTGTCTACAACTTATGGTCAACTCTTAATCCTAAAAGTTACCTTAGTTACTTTGGCTCTAATTGTGGCTGCAAATATTAGAAAGAGGCTTCAAACTGATATTAAAAAACTAGTTGGCCTTGAAGTAGGTTTACTTCTTTTCACACTTGGTGTTTCAGTAGTTCTTGCCTCAACTGATTTTCCTCGAACTGGAAATGCGGCTTTTACTTTAATTGAATCTGTTACAGGTTTTCCTGAGCCTAGAGAATTTAGTTGGAGTTATGCCCTCACCACTTTTTCACTTGAACCATTCACATTTACAGTGGGACTTTTTGCATTGGGACTTTATTTTTGGGGAGTTTGGACATTAAAAAGACGTGGCGACACCTGGCCAGTTTTTAGAACTATTAGCTGGACTGCTGCGGTTTTAATTGGAATGTATGTAACAAACACCATGCTTGGGCGATATGCGATTTTACTTTTTTCTGCTCACATGGTTGTGCACATGGTTTTAGCAATGGTGGTACCAATTTTACTTCCTCTTGGTGCACCACTTACTTTGATACTTCGATCTTTAAGTCCAAATGAAACTGTTAAAAACAAAGACTCTCAAGTAAGAAATTTACGTGACTGGATTGTTGCACTTATGAATTCAAGATATCTTCATACTTTGTCGCATCCAATAATTGCTTTTTTCTTATTTGCCGGTGGAACTTGGGTTTTGTACTTTTCTCCCCTTCTAACAGTTTTGATGAGAAGTCATTTGGGGCATTTATTTATGGATGCACATTTTGTTTTAGCTGGTTACTTATTTTTCTGGAATATTTTAGGAGTGGATCCAGCACCTAGAAAAGTTCCAGATGTTTTGAAACTTGGCATAGTTTTTGCTGCAGCTGTATTTCACGGAATGTTTGGATTCATAACCTACAGTTCAGATACTGCTCTTGGTGGTGGTTGGTTTAGTGAAGTTAAACCAAGTTGGCTCCTTGATCAAATAAAAGATCAACAACTTGGCGGTGGAATTGCTTGGGGATTTGGTGAATTACCTGCCATTTTGGTTTTGGGAATCTTGGTTTACCAGTGGGCATCTAGAGATCAAAGACTTGCCAGACAGGTCACAGATAAAGAAATTGACGATTACAACGCTTACTTAAAGTCTCTTAAAAAGTAACTTATTCCCCGTAAAAAATCTTTTCCATTACTAAACGTGCTCGTCTGGTAATTCTTCGATAATCCTCAATTAGTTGAGCATGAGATTTTTGATTCAAAGTAAAAGCTATCGCTGATAATTCATTGATATCTGTTGGTATTTGATCATTTGCTTTGGATCTTGAAAGCATTTGAGCATTTCTAATCCACGTGGCTAAAGTCCAAGCTTCACTCAATGATTTAGCATCACTTTCACTTATTTTATTTGCTTTTACACATGCTCTTAAGGCTGGCAATGTGGCAGTGATTCTCAATGATTCATCTTTTGAACCATGTTGCATTTGTAAAAGTTGCACAACCCATTCCACATCACTTAAACCACCTCGCCCAAGTTTGGTATTTAGATTTACATCTGCCCCTCTGGGTAATCTTTCTGATTCCATACGAGCTTTGATCCTGCGCATTTCACGTAAGTTATCTTCACTTACCCCATTTTCCGGATAACGAGTTTTATTAATTCCTTTTATGAACTTCTGCCCAATGACTAAATCTCCAGCAACTGGTAGTGCTCTTAATAAAGCTTGTGCTTCCCAAGGAGCAGACCATTTTTGGTAATAGGCCAAATAGGAATCAAGAGTTCTTACTAATGGACCATTTTTACCTTCTGGTCTTAAATCAGCATCAATTTCTAATGGTGGATCAATAGAAGGTTGCATTAATAAAGTTCTTAAACGATTAGCAATATCTAGCGCACACTTTTCAGCTTCTTGTGGATCGGCATCTTTTTTAGGTTCGTGCACAAACATCACATCAGCATCACTGCCATAACCAAGTTCAAATCCACCAAATCGACCCATGGCAATGACACATATGTTGGTGGAAACTTCTTTTCCACTTTCTTGCTCAACGGCTAAAATTGCACCTTTTAAAGCAGTTTCAATGACTGTTGCATAAACATTGCTTAAAGCAATTCCGACTTGCTCAGTGGTTAGTTTGCCACTTAAATCAGCAGTTGCTGTTCTTAATAATTCTCTTCTTCTAAAAGATCTTGCAGCTGAAACTATATTTTCAGCACTTTCATGTCGAGCAATAACAGAATTCATTTCAGCTTCATATTGATCAAGAGTTCTAGGTTCTAGTTCTTCTAAGTTTCCTAGCATCGAAACTGCATCTGGAGCGCTCATTAATAAATCTGTGGCATATCTACTTGAGGAAAGAAGTTTAGCCATTAATTCAGCTGCTGCTGATTCATCTCTTAATAATCTTAAAAACCAAGGAGTGCTCCCTAGAGCATCACTTAATCTTCTAAAAGAAAGTAAAGCAATATCAGGTTCTGGACCATCAGCAAACCAGGAAAGTAAAACTGGCAACAAAGTCTTTTGAATTACGGCTCTTCTAGAAACTCCTGTAGTTAGCGATTCAATGTGTCTAAGTGCAGATTCTGGATCCTTATAACCAAGGGCGTTTAGTCGTGAAGTTGCTTCAGAAATTGTTAAGCGAGCACTACCTGCATCAAGTCTTGCTACCGCGTTTAAGAGTGGTCGATAGAAAAGCTTTTCATGAATTCTTCTTACCTCTAATTGATGCTTTCGCCATTGCTTTTCTAGATCAGTACTTGATTCAGACATGTAGCCAAGTGATCTTCCAAGTTTTCTTAATTCACTTTCTTCTTCAGGTAAAACGTGAGTTCTAGAAAGTTTTTGTAATTGGATGCGATGTTCTAATATTCTTAAGAATGTGTAAGCAGTGGAGAAAGTTGCTGCATCTTCTCGACCGATATATCCCCAGCTTGCTAGTTGATCAAGAGCTTGCAAAGTGTTAGGACTTCTAACCATCACATCACTTCGACCGTGTACCAGTTGTAGTAATTGCACTGCGAATTCAACATCTCGAAGCCCACCTGGAGCAAGTTTTAGTTCTCTTTCACCAATGCGGTTATCAATATTTTCTTCTACTTTTTTGCGCATTTTTTGTACATCATCAACAAAGTTTTCTTTACTTGCTGCTTGCCACACAAATGGAGTTATTTCTTCTAGATATTTATTTCCCAGATCTAAATCTCCTGCACTAAAGCGAGCTTTTAATAATGCTTGGAATTCCCAAGTACTTGCCCAACGTTGGTAATAAGCAACATGTTGATCCACGGTTCTAACTAGTGGTCCGGCTTTTCCTTCAGGTCTTAATGCTGCGTCAACTTCCCAAATTTCTCCACCATCATTGGCAACACTGATGTATTGCATTACTTCGGTAGCAATTTTGGTGGCAGCACTAATTGCTGTTTGCTCATCAATCCCTGAAGTTGGTGAGGCAGTAAAGATTACGTCAACGTCAGAAACGTAATTTAGTTCTTGTCCCCCAGCTTTCCCCATGGCAAGAATTGCTAATTTAAATTGTTTTGCAGGTTCTGGATTCTTCTCTAACGCGGTATTTAAAGCACTTTGCAATATTGCATCTGCAGCATCTGCTAATTCTGCTGCCACCTCTCGAAGCGGCCATTTGTAACAAATATCACGGGAGGCTAAACCAAGAAGCACTTTTCTATATTCTCGAACTAGATTTGCTCTACTTGTTTTAGAAGCTTTAGTAAATACTTGAATTAATTCATCTTTGTTACTTGATTTGTTAATTGCTGTTTCTTCAAAGAAAACTTGCACATCTTCTGGATAAGTAACAAGATGCTCACCTAATCCATTAGATGAACCTAAGACCTGTAGCAGTCTTAAACGCGCATCATCATCTTTTAAGACTCTTTTTAGGTTTATATCCTGTTGGTCAGCAATTCTTACCAAAAGCAGTAAAGCGTTATCAGGATCTGCGACTTTACTTAAATCCTCAATTAGTAATTCATGATTGATTTCTGCTTTAAGTGTTTTTATTAACTCAGCTGATTTACTAGGATTGCTAAACCCTGAGCGAGAAAATATTCCGGTTTCAGTTACCGGGCGTTCTGTCATTTCTGTTGTTTACCGGCGTGATCAACCACGGTGTCAGCAAAAGCTAGACCTAATGCTCTCCAGGTGTTTTTCATTCCTTCGCCCAGTTCTTTAAATTGATTTTTTACTGAATCATCTGTTATTCCTAAAGTTTTCCTAACTTCGTCTTCGCTGAGTAACCAGTCACTCATAATGTTCCAGTCAGTTTCGGGATGAAATTGCAATCCCCAGGCACTTTTTCCTAAAACAAAAGCTTGCACTAAACAATCATCACTTGTGACAAGTAATTTGGCATTTTCTGGTAATTCCAATATTGCATCTTGGTGGTATTGAGGAACTGGAATTGCAACGGGTGAATCAACTACAGCAGATAGTAGTGAATCATTTTTTGCTTCCGGTAGGAATTCAACAAAACCAACACCGATTTCAGGTTTTTGGGTTTTGCCAACTTTTCCACCGTTTGCATCAGCTAGAAGTTGTCCACCTAAACAAACACCAAGTGTTGGAGTTTGGGATTTAATCACGTTTCTTAATAATTCTTTTTCTTGTTTTAGCCATGGCCATTGATCTTCATCGTGAACTCCACGAGATCCACCTAACACAATTACTCCAGCAAATTCACCAGGCTCAGTTGGTACAACGTCACCTTTAAATGGATAAATAACTTCAATGCCTACGCCTCGTTCAAAAAGCCATTCTTCTAAATAACCAATGGGTGCATCTAATTCGTTTTGCACAACCAATACAACAGGTGGTTTATCCATGAATAAAGCCTACTTTCAATCTGTTACTTAATCTCATCCAAGCGAGCCTTAACTAAGGCAAGTATTAATTTCTGGTCAATTTTCCAAAAATTAAATGCGGTAATCATCGTCTTTAGAGAACTGGCAGGTATCTATCAAGTTCCCATTGAGTAACTTGTTTGCGATATTCTTCCCACTCACTTCTCTTATTTCTAAGGAAGTAATCAAATACATGCTCTCCAAGAGTTTCTGCGACTAATTCACTTTTTTCCATAACTTTGATTGCTTCATCCAAAGAAGTTGGAAGTGGTGTTATTCCTAATGCTCTTCTTTCAGCATCAGTTAATGACCAAACATCATCTTCTGCCCCTTGAGGTAATTCATAATTTTCTTCAATTCCTTTTAGTCCTGCAGCTAAAAGAACAGAGTAAGCAAGATAAGGATTAGCAGCAGAATCAAGAGCTCGGTATTCAATACGAGTTGATTGACCTTTTGATGGTTTATACATCGGAACTCTAACCAAAGCAGATCTGTTGTTATGCCCCCAACAAACATAAGCTGGAGCTTCTCCCCCACCAGTAAGTCGTTTGTATGAATTCACATATTGATTAGTTACAGCGGTGAATTCTGGAGCATGTTTCAAAATACCTGCGATAAATGATCTACCAACTTTACTTAGTTGGTATTCAGCACCTGGCTCGTGAAATGCGTTCTTATCTCCTTCAAATAGAGACAAATGTGTATGCATTCCTGAACCTGGTTGATCTCTAAATGGTTTAGGCATAAAAGATGCACGAACTCCTTCAGAAAGTGCAACTTCTTTAACAACTAAACGAAAAGTCATTATGTTGTCAGCAGTACTTAAAGCATCGGCATATCGCAAATCAATTTCTTGTTGGCCAGGGCCACCTTCATGATGAGAAAACTCAACGGAGATTCCCATTGATTCAAGCATCGTGATGGCATTTCTTCTGAAGTCATAACCTGGTCCTGATGCTGATTGATCGAAATAACCAACATGATCAACAGGTTTAGGTGAAGCAACATTTACTGCATTCTTATCATTTTCAAATAAATAAAATTCAATTTCAGGATGAGTGTAAAAAGTAAAGCCCATATCGGCTGCTTTTGCCATGGTTCTTTTTAAAACCCAACGAGGATCAGCATAAGAAGGTGAACCATCAGGCATTTGAATGTCACAAAACATTCTTGCTACTCCTGGTCCTTCGCTTCTCCAAGGAAGTAATTGGAAAGTTGCAGGATCTGGTTTAGCTAACATGTCTGATTCATAAACTCTGGCAAAACCTTCGATAGCAGAACCATCAAAACCAATACCTTCAGAAAATGCTGCTTCTAATTCAGCAGGTGCTACTGCTACTGATTTCAAGGAACCGATCACATCGGTGAACCATAAACGTACGAAACGAATATCGCGTTCTTCAATTGTTCTTAATACGAAATCTGCTTGTTTATCCATGAAACCTATTGTGCCCCATGATTGTTTCTAATTTGTTACATAAATTTCAGACACGATTTAGCCTCGAATACACTTATAGATATGGCACTCACAGTGGCTTTAGCCCAAGTAAACCCTCGGGTAGGTGATTTAAGTGGCAATGCCGCAATCATTAGAAACTTCTCCAAAAAAGCAGCTGAACTAGGAGCATCCCTGGTTGCTTTTCCAGAAATGGTTTTAACTGGATACCCGATAGAAGATCTATCCCTTAGAAAATCTTTTCAAGATGCTTCCAAGAAAGCATTGAACCAATTAGCAAAAGATTTGGTACTTGATGGACTTAAAGACTTAACAGTTGTTGTGGGCTATTTAGATTCAACTGGTGAGAAAGCATCTTTGGGAGTTCCCGCAGGTGGACCACAAAATGCTGCTGCAGTAATTAGAAATGGTGAAGTAATTGCTAAATACATCAAACATCATTTACCAAACTATGGTGTTTTTGATGAATACAGATACTTTGTCCCAGGAACTGATAACTGCTCATTTGAGGTAGAGGGTGTAAAAGTTTCTTTAGCAATTTGTGAAGATATCTGGCAAGACGGTGGACCAGTTTCAGAAATTGCTGAACTTAAATCTGATCTACTTATTGTTATAAATGGCTCTCCCTATGAATACGGTAAAGATGACACCCGTTTACAACTTGTTCAAAAAAGAGCTAAAGAAATAAATGCTCCCCTGGCCTATATAAACATGGTTGGTGGACAAGATGAATTAGTTTTTGATGGTGACTCAATTGTGGTTAATACAGATGGATCAATTGCCAATAGAGCAAGCCAATTTGTGGAAGAAATAATTCTTTTTGAAGTGGAACCAAAGAAACCAATAAGTCAATCAATGGTCAGAAAAAGAAGTAATGATCTAGAAGAGGTTTATCAAGCTTTAGTCGTGGGCCTAAGAGATTATGTTTTAAAAAACAATATGGAATCAGTTGTACTTGGACTCAGTGGTGGAATTGATTCAGCATTAGTTGCAGCAATCGCTGTAGATGCACTGGGTGCAAATAATGTTTATGGAGTTTCAATGCCAAGTCCATATTCATCAGAGCATTCAGTAAGTGATGCCAAAGATTTGGCAACTAGAACTGGTTTAAACTATCGAAGTGTGCCTATAAAACCAATGTTTGATGCTTACCAAGACTCCCTATCTCTAACTGGTTTAGCAGAAGAAAACTTGCAAGCAAGACTTCGTGGAATGACTTTGATGGCAATTTCAAACCAAGAAGGCCACCTAGTTCTTGCCACAGGTAACAAAAGTGAGTTAGCTGTTGGTTATTCAACAATTTATGGTGACGCAGTTGGTGGCTTTGCACCTATTAAGGATGTACCAAAAACTTTAGTTTGGGAACTATCTAAATGGAGAAATAAACAAGAAGGCAATCCCCCAATTCCAGAATCAAGTATCACTAAAGAGCCAAGTGCAGAATTAAGACCAGGACAACTTGATACTGATTCTTTGCCAGATTATGAAAAACTTGATCCCATGATTAATGCCTATGTTGAGCAAGATCAAGGTGCTTTTGAAATGGCAACCAAAGGAATAGATAAATCTTTGATTGAAAAAGTGTTGAAACTTATTGATCAAGCAGAATACAAACGACGCCAATACCCACCTGGAACAAAGATTTCAGCCAAAGCTTTTGGTCGAGACAGAAGACAACCAATTACCAATAGTTGGAGAGAAAGTCTCTAAGAAATTACTCAGTTAAACTGTTAATTTCTTTCGAAGTTGCTCTAATTCACTCTTATCAGAAGTTGAAACACGTTGAGATATAACGCCTCGCTCTAAAAGCAGAATTTGAGAAGAAATCGCAGTAACAAAATCTAAGTTTTGCTCGACAATTAATATTGCATTGTTCTTGCCATAACTAATGAGACGATCCTTAATTTCATCGACGACTCCGTGCCACACACCTTCTGTTGGTTCATCCATTACAAGCAGTGATGGTTGACCAATTAATGCGCGAGCAATCCCAACCATCTTGCGCTCTCCGCCACTCATTGTTCCGGCTTTTTGATCTAAACGATCTGCCAATTTTGGAAAAATTTCTAACATCGGTTCTAGGTTCATGCGCTGATTTTTTGGTAATCGTGTTGCCCCAATAATCAAATTCTCTCGAACAGTTAAATCAGAGAAGACTGGTCGATCTTGTGGCACATATCCAATTCCTAAACGGGTACGAGAATAAGATGAGATTTTTGTTATATCTTTTCCATCATGCAAAATCGTGCCACTTGTTGGCTTATTAAATCCCATGATTGTTTGGAGAAGAGTTGATTTACCAGCACCATTTCGTCCAACAATTGCAGTCACGCCTGTTCTAGGCATTGCTAGTGAAATATCGAAAAGCACCTGACTTGCTTCGTATCCTCCACATAAATTCTTAACTTCTAAGTATTTTTCAGACACGAGTTAGGTAAACCTCTTTAACTTTAGGATCATTTTCGATTTCAGCAGAGGTTCCAGTAGCAATAATGTTTCCTTGGTGCAACACTGAGATGCGATCACAGATCTCTTTAATAAAATCTAGATCGTGTTCCACTATTAATATTCCACACTTTTTAGAAGCCTTTTTTATCAATATCGCAGTATCGGCACGTTCCTTTGGGCTCATGCCAGCTGTAGGTTCGTCAAGTAACAACAAAATTGGTTCAGAAGCCATAGCCATCGCAATTTCAAGCCACTGCTGCTGACCATGTGACAATGATTTAGCGAATTCATTCAAATACTCTGTCAGTTGAAATTCGTCAGCTAAAGATGTAATTTTCTCCTCAAACTTTGCCAGAGATTTATTTCTTAATTGACTCCAAATTGTTTCCTTGGCTTGTAGTGAAATTAAAAGATTTTCTCGCACTGTTTTTTCTAGATATATTCGAGCCAATTGGAACTTGATGGCCATCCCAGCAATTGCTCTATCTTGAGGATCTTGTTTTGTGATGTCTAATCCTTGAAGCAGTATTTGCCCCTCTGTGGCAATAGTTCTTCCACACACAGTGTGCAAAAGAGTAGATTTACCAGAACCATTTGGGCCAATTAGTCCAACGATTTCATTTTGATTTATAAAAATTGAGGCTTTATCAACCGCAGTTAAAGCGCCAAATTTTTTGGTAACAGAAATTACTTCTAAGAGTTTCATACAGTTGACTTCTTTCTTAAAGATTCACGAATCGTTGCAGGAAGTGATACAAGTCCTTTAGGTAAAAAGATCATGGCAATAACCAATAGCAAACCAACTAAAATTGGCCACAGACTTGGTAAGACTTCTTGCATTTTAGTATTAACTGCTTGTAATACGGCTAGAGCAATTAAGGGTCCAAAGAATGTGCCACGTCCACCAAGAACAACCCAGAGAACAATTGTTGTTGATAGAGCTAAACCAGTCATTGAGGAAGAGACAAAACTTTCTGTGACTGCAAATAATGCTCCACCAATTGAAGCCAGAACAGCTGCAAAGACAAAGACCACAATTTGAATTGTTGAGCGCTTATAGCCGAAAAACTCAGCTCTTTCTTCATCGTCACGAACAGCGTTCATAGTTAAGCCAAATTGTGAATTTACTACGAAGATGCATAAAAATAGAATTATTGCAAAGACTGTAAAGGCTAAAATAAATAAACCTATAATTGATCTTATTTCCATGCCAAATATTGTGGGAGATGGAATTCCTGGAATACCATTTCCTGATCCTAAAACTGTCCAACTATTTGCTAATCGCTCAAAAATATATGAAATCGCTAATGTTACTAATACAACATAAAGCTCACCAACTCTTTTTCCTGAAAAGAGAAAGATTCCGATAATTAACCCGGCAACAGCTCCGATGATTATGGCTATTAATAGCAGTAAACCAATGTCAGTAATTGATGAATTCTTTGTAATTAGTCCTACTGTGTAGCCACCTAATCCAAAAAGAGCAGCTTGGCCAAATGTAAAAATTCCTGCTTGACCCCAACACATTTCCACACTTAGCACCAGAATTCCATAAATTAGAATTCGAGTAATTACCTGTAGTAAGAAATTATCGCCTGATAAATATGGGAATAGGGTAAAGACCGGTATGGCAAATATTAATGCGATACCGATCTTTACCCTATTTTTATTGATTTTTTTTCCCTACTTTTTTACTTGCACTCTAAAGGCTTGATACTGCCCAAACTTTTTATAATTACGTTTGAACCGTCCGCCTTTGATTCGCCCAGATACATTTGCAAGTTAACATGCTTAGTTCCTGGTTCGAAAGATACAGGTCCACCGATTGATTGCTCTAGTGAAACTGAATCCATTGCCTTATTTACTTCTGCAGTGTCAAAGGAGTTTGCCTTTTCTACAGCTGCTTTCCATAAGTAAAAACTGCGATACCAAGCAGTTGCGTTGAAAGTTGCAGAGAACAATCCTGCAGCTTCTGGATGTTGCTCGTTAAACTTCGCAACTTGTGATTTTGTGAAAGGATCTTCTACAGAAAGATAGAAATCCTGAACTCCAATTAGGCCTTCAGCTTGGGCTCCAATTAGTGGATTAATACCTTCATCAAACAAGGTTCCTGCAATTTTTCCTTTGTATCCTCCATCAACTACACCCTTAATAAATGGTGCTGTTCCTGGAAGTACAACCACTTCAAATAACACATCAGCCTTGGCAGCAAGAACTTTGCTTACAAGGTTTGATGGATCTGTCATATCTAGTGGCACATATTCTTCGCCCACAATCGAACCGCCGCCAGCTTCAACGACTTGTCGAACTCGAGCAAGAATATTTCTTGGATATAAGTAGTCACTTCCTGCTAAGAAGAATGTTTTATTTCCTTCTGCAAGTAGGTGTTCCACTGTTGGATCCACTTGTTGATTTGGAGCAGAACCTGTGTTCCAAACGTTGGTGCTGCACTCGCCACCTTCATATGAAGCTGGCCAGATGTAAATAGTGTTTCCTTTATCAGCAATAACATCGCGTACTGCTACACGTGTAAAGCTGGCAACACCACCCACAACTACAGCAACTTTGTCTTGATTTACCAGACGGTTTGCAACTTGGGTTGCAATTGCTGCGTCAGTTGCGCTGTCAGCCAAAACCATTTCTAATTGGCGGCCTAATACTCCACCATTAGCGTTGATTTCATTGATTGTGAACTTGGCAACGGCCTCATTGGATTTTCCAACAATTCCGAATGCACCAGTCATGTCTGTCAAAACTCCAACTTTGACAGGTTCAGCATTTTCAGCAGGTGCAGCAGTATCGCTACCTCCTGATGTACATGCTGTAAGTATTAACACAGCAGCTAACGACGTTGCAATTGCAGCACTGCGTCGAAAGCGTACTTTCTTGAATTTACTCATTTACTTCTCCTTTTTCTTTTGTTTATCAATTTGAATTTCTTACTTCGACGATGAAACCGAGCTATCGCCCCCTCTGAAAAATTCCACCGGGTCTAAACCTCATAAAAATTATTGCTAGGAAAAGAATCAAAATTTGTCCTGTAACTGGACTGATGAATTGACCAATAATTGCTCCTGGCACTGCAATTAATGCAGCACCTGCAAGAGGACCAGCAAATTGTCCTAACCCACCAATCATGACTGCAATAAACATTAGTATTAAATTGTCATAACCTAAATTTGGATAAAGAGTTTGCAGTGGAACAATCATGGCTCCAGCAAATCCTGAAAGTGCTGATCCAAAAGCATAAGTACCGGCATACATCCACTTAGTGGAAATACCAGAAACAGAAACTAGATCTGGATTATCAAGAGTGGCCCGAACTTTAACTCCTAAATTGGTTTTAAGTAAAACATATCCAATTGAAAGTGCAAGTAACAAAGTCACAACCATAATCACGATACGCCAGACTGGAAGACTTGCTCCGCCAATATCTATGGAACTTTGTATCGGTGCATCAACGGGTGTGCCCTGTCTTGACATTCTGTTTCGAAGGGTTTCACGCATTACTAATCCAATAGCAAATGTTGCAAGCAAAGCACCTTGAGGATTTACATAAAAGCGGTGAATGATAGTTCGCTCCAGCACTAAACCAAAAAGACCAACCACAATTGGAGCAAGTAAAATTCCAATCCATAAATTACCTAAGTAAATTCCACAAAGATATCCCGTTACTGCTCCTAATAAAACGAGCTCTCCTTGGCACATATTGAAAACTTTCATCATCCCAACAATGATGGCCATTCCAATTACTAAAAGAATAAGAATTGAGGACAGACTCAAAACGTCAAAAATTCCACGAATTATCTGTGCACTCATCTCAACTTAGCCTTTCCCGCTGGAAAGAAAATTGATCTTGGACTTAATGGCTTGAATTGAACTTTCTTGCCAATCATGCAGTTTTTGATCAGGAAGTACGTCCCAAAATTCTGCTAAAGCATCTTTCATCTCAGTTGTTGCATCAGCCAAAGTTTCAATAACTGCTAGTCCACAAAAAGGTACGTAAGTTGGTGAATAACCACCTTCATGGGTCATAACTATTTTTCCCCCACAAACTTTGTCAGCTACTTTCTTTAACATTTTGGTCATCTCGCGATACCCATTCGCTGTAACGATCATTCTTCCAAGGGGGTCGGTCATCGCCGCATCAAATCCACAGCAGACAACAATAATCTCTGGCTTAAATTTTTCGATAGCTGGAAATGCAATTTCTTCTAAACTTCGAATGTATGCACCGTTACCACTTCCTGCTGGAAGCGGAATATTTATTGCGTAATTGGCACCATCGCCTTCGCCTTGCTCTTCAACATTGCCACTATTAGGTGGAAAGAGCCCATCTTGATGCATGGAAATTGTTAAAACATTTGGATCCTGATAAAAAATAGATTGTGTTCCATTTCCATGATGAACATCCCAATCTAGAACTGCTACTCGCTTTATTCCTAGATGTTTTTGCGCATAACGAATTGCAATTGCGGCATTAGCAAAAATACAAAAACCCATTCCAGTTTCAACACGAGCGTGATGTCCCGGTGGTCTGATTAATGCATATGCATTTGAGACTTCACCACTGACAACTGCTTTCATCGCAGCAATTGCACCACCTGCTGCCCATAATGCAATTTCGTAAGAACCAGTTCCAAAAGGACTTAAGCCATCTCCGGCATCTCCACCAAAAGGTGATGCACTCTTTTGTTTTATTAAATCAATGTAATCTTTTTTATGTACAAGTGTTATATCTTCAACACTTGCTTGAAATGCTGGAATTCTTTTAAGTTTTTTACTCAAACCAGAAACTTCAATCGCACTTGCTAATCTAACTTTTGATTCTGCACTCTCAAAATGTTGATAAGGTTGTGCATTTAATCCAGCAGGAACAGCGCCAGCAGAATTTCCTGTGTTGTGCCAACCATAGATTTCTTCCCAAACATAACCAGTCGGCATTTATCTAAGTCTCCGTATGTAAGGCAACAATTTTGTTCATTCTCCTCAGGGTCCCCTCTTGTGTCAAGCAAGTTAAAGGGGACTCTAAGTGCTCAATCTTAAATCTGCCACAATTAAGTCAATACCTAGATAAATCCGGGGACCAAGAAATTGGCTTCGAGAGGAAAATGGTTATGAGTCGCATTTCTGTTAATGACCTATCTTCTTTTAAACAATCCAAAAAACGTTTCACAGTTCTAACAAGTTATGACTCATTAACTGCTTCTTTGTTCGATGAATCTGGAATACCGGTTTTATTGGTTGGTGATTCTGCGGCCAATCTAGTTTTTGGTTACGACTCGACTGTGCCAATTACTGTTGAAGAAATGTTGCCGATCGTTAAAGCAGTTGCCAGATCAACAAAAAAAGCAATGGTTGTAGCAGATATGCCATTTGGGTCATACCAAACTTCCACATCAATAGCACTTGAATCAGCAACAAGTTTTTTGAAAGCTGGAGCCCAAGCTGTAAAACTTGAAGGAGGCCAAAGAGTTGCCTCGACTGTTTCTCACCTTGTTGAATCTGGAATTCCTGTCATGGGACACATTGGTTTAACTCCACAATCAGTAAACGTTTTTGGTGGATACAAAGTTCAAGGTCGTGGTGAACAAGCAGAATCTTTACTGCAAGATGCCAAAGCATTAGAAAACGCTGGTGCTTTCTCAATTGTCTTAGAAGCAATTCCAAGAGATCTTGCTAAACAAATAACAGAAGCTGTTTCAATTCCCACAATTGGAATTGGGGCAGGACCAGACACTGATGCTCAAGTAATGGTTTGGCAAGACTTAGTTGGATTAACTCCAGGACCAAAACCTAAATTTGTTAAGCCTTATTTGAATTTAAGACAAGATATTGAAAAAGCAATCAAAGATTTCAGTAAAGATGTCGAGTCAGGAAAATATCCTGACTCAGATCATTCTTACAACTAATTACTTTAAGGTTGCAAAAACCGAATCAAAGAATTCAGAGAATTTAACTGATTCCTCTAGCGGCAGCAACCATGCCTCTTGTCCCCTAATTTTCTTAGCAAAAGAATCAGCCATTAACTGATAAGGATCACATGCTGCAAATTCTTCAATTTTTTTGCCATCTTTAGTTTCAATAATTAATGTACTTGGGCTGTTGTGGGAAACAAATGCATCATTTCCACCAGTAGAGATCTTTCCTTCAGTACCAATGATTTCTAAAGTAATTACATTTGGAATATTCATCGAAGTTAAAGTGTTAGCTTTAACTCCCCCTATTGTGTAGGTAGTTCTTACGGTTTCATCACTTCCACCTGGATGCCAAGTAACTTCAGTTGCAATATCTTTTACCGGAGCAAAATCAGTTATCCATAAAGGTGCAACTGCAGAGTAAGGCCCAAGGTCATAAAGACTTCCACCACCAAGTGCTGGAATTGTTCTGATGTTTTCCGCATCAAGTCCGTCATAGGTGAAACTGGCATTAATTTCAGTTAGCTTGCCAATAACGCCTTGATCAACCAATTGTTTTATTCTCACGGTTCGTGGATGCCATCTATTCCAACTAGCTTCCATTAGAAGCTTTCCTGTTGATTGTGAAACTTTAATCGCTTCTTTTAATTCTTGAGCATTCATTGCTATTGGTTTTTCACACAAAACATGTTTGCCAGCTTGCATAGCCTTAATTGACCAAGGAATATGAAGTGAATTAGGTAAAGATATATAAACTGCTTCAACCTTTGGATCATCAATTAATTCTTGGTAATCGGTATAAAACTTTCCACTTGGAGAAAGCGCTTTTGCCCTATCAGCATCTTTTCCTGCCACTGCATAAATTTCACCAACAGTTGAATTCATTAATGCTGGATATAGAGCTTTCTTTGCAATTGAACCTGCTCCAATAAAGCCGAATCTAACTTTTTCCATTTATATTTTCCTTTTTATTTGTAGGCAACAACGTTAGATTTAATGGTGCCTAGGCCATCAATTCCTGTTTCAACAACTTGACCTGGTTTTAAATACTTTTCAGGTTTATGACCCATTCCCACACCTTCAGGAGTTCCAGTGTTGATGATGTCTCCTGCTTTTAATTCCATAAATTGAGAGATATACCAAACACAATGATCAATGCCAAAAATCATGTCACTAGTTTTTGAATCTTGTCTTTTTTCCCCATCAACAGTGGACCAAAGTCTGACATCTGTTGGATCGAATTCGTCTGTTGTGACAATCCAAGGACCAACCGGATTAAAAGTTGGGAAAGATTTACCTTTTACCCATTGACCACTTCTTTCAATTTGCCAATGACGCTCAGATACATCTTGAGAAATGGTGTAGCCAAGGATGTGCTCTTTAGCTTTGGCAGGAGATTCTAAATAAAGTGCATCTTTACCAATTACTACACAAATTTCTACTTCATAATCTGTCTTAACTGAGTTTGGCGGAATAACAATGTCATCAAAGCCACCAACAACAGTGTCTGGTGCTTTCATAAAAATCACTGGTTCTTTTGGAGGTTCAGCTCCTGATTCTTTAGCGTGCTTAGCGTAATTAAGTCCTACACATATTGCCTTTGTTGGTCTTGCAACTGGTGAACCTAGTCTGTAATCAGCAATCTTAACTTTTGGTCTAGTTGTTAGATCAAGTTTCTTTAATTTTTCAATTGCTCCATTGGAAAGTGTTTCACGATTAAAATCTGCAACTACATCATCTACAAAAACTGCTTCAGCATCACTTATAACTATGGCCGGTTTTTCAGAACCAAAATTTCCCAAGCGAGCTAATTTCATGTTTCTACCTTTCTATGCAAAGCCTAGTCTTTCGCTTAACTCTTTTTACAAACCAAATAGGGTGGTCTTTTTTCCTTTAATTCCTGGCTTACAAATGAAAGTCATCCCGGCTTGAGGGTGCTTTCCCATTTCGTTGTTATGAGCTGTTGTAATCACCAATTGGTCTAAATCTTTACCAGCAAAGGTGCATGATGTGGTGTATGAGACAGGAAGATCAATTTTCTCACTTAGTTTGTATTTCTCGTCATATCTTCTAACTTGTGATCCATCCCAAAAAGCAATCCAGAGTCCATCTTCGCCATCCACACACATTCCATCAGGTATTTCATTTTCCCCAAATTTAATAACAGTTCTTCGATCAGTTATTTCTTGACCATCGTAGGAAAAAGCATCAACGCAATGTTCAAGGGAATCAATAAAGTAAAAAGTTTGAGTATCTACTGACCAATCAAGTCCATTGGCAAGAGTTAATTCACTGAGTAATTTCTTTATTTCACTGCCATCTTTGGATATTCGATAAAGTCCACTTGCTTTAGGCACAAGATCGTAGGAAAGAGTTCCAAGAAATAAATCTCCTGTGTGAGAAACCTTGGCATCATTCCATCTAGATTTATGTGTATCTGTTTCTCTTTTTGGCAGTCCAGAAACATTTCCTTCAACATCTCTTAAAACTGGTCCATTTGATGTACCTAAAACATCTCCCCCGCCAATTCTGGGAATTGCAAAACCAACATGATCATCTAATTTGTATTCAGAAGTTTTACTTGTTTCAAGATTTTTACTTAACACTTTGCCGTTTAAAATATCAACCCATTGCACATGGTTGTTATTTTCACCACTTGCTGTTGGACCTTCTCCTAACCAGCAACGACGATCATCAAATACTTCAACTGAAATCATTTATTTAGGTGGGACTCTTAATCCACCAACTCCACCATCAACATTTAAACCAATTCCAGTTGTGGAAGAAGAAAGAGGTGAAGCTAAATAACAAATTGCATGGGCAATTTCCTCAGCAGTAACAAGTCTTCCCATAGGTTGTCTTGCAATTAATGCTTCTTTCATAGCTTTTGCATCCGAAGCTTGATCAAGCAGTCTTCCCACCCAAGGAGTATCAGCTGTTGCTGGAACTACACAATTAATTCTTATTCCTTCTCTTATGTGATCTGCAGCCATTGCAAGAGTTAAAGAGTGCACTGCACCTTTAGACGCTGAATAAATAGCACGTTGCGGAAAACCATCTGTTGCCACGATGGAAGAAACGTTAACAATTGCAGCACTCTTTGATTTTCTTAAAAATGGAATTGCTGCAGCACTCATTCGTGCTGTTCCTACTACGTTTACATCTAATACTTTGTGCCATTCAGCATCATCTCCAGCTGTGACATCTCCAATGGCACCTATTCCTGCGTTATTTACTAAAACGTCTAAACCGTTTTTGGCAACATCTGCCACAGACTTATTTACATCTTCTCTATTTGTGATGTCACAAATCAAATAAGTAACACCATTAATGGGATTTGTTGGTTGATTTCTATCAAAGACAAATACTTTTGCACCACGAGTTTGAAGTAATTTCGCTGTTGCTTCCCCGATACCACTTGCTCCACCGGTAACAATTGCTACTAAATCTTTAAAGTCACTCATCTTGTGTTCAATCCTTTCGTGGATCTATGTGAATCTTTGGACCAACACCAGCATTTGCTGGTCTTTTACCTGCTAAAACATCTGAAGTTTCTTTTAATCCCACAGTGGCAGCAACTATTGGAGTGGGATCAACTTTGCCACTGCCATAAATATCAATAGTTCCTGCTAATCCAGGAGAAGCCGACAAAATTCCTACCGCTGTAACATCTTTCAAAACTAAATCTCTTGAATCAACTGAACTAGGTACACCTGAAATTCCTATATAAACAACTCTTCCTCCGAGTTCAACTACTTGCAAAGCTTTATGTGGAACATCTTTATCAAAGGTGCAATCAATTACTGCATCAAATCCACCATCAACTTCTTCAAAATCTGTTGAGGTTGCACTTGCTCCAAGTTGTTTCGCTAAAGAAAGTGTTTGTGGATTTCTACCAATCACGTGCACATATGCACCCATGTATGCCGCTAATTGTGCAGTTAATAAACCAATAGTTCCTGATCCCCACACCAAAACTTTTTTACCAGGACCAGCTAAAGCAGCTTGTGCTGCTCTTAAAGAATTTCCACCTGGTTCAATTAATGCTCCTACTGTGTCATCAATTGAATCTGGCAAGAAATGTAATGCAGTTGCTGGAACTAGTAATTCTTCGGCTAATGCTCCTGCCCAACCATTTCTAATTCCAATTTCAAATCTATTTTCACAAACATGTTGGCGATTATTTAAACAGCGATAACATTTGCCACAACCAAGCATGGTGTCTCCTGTGACACGTTTACCAATAATTTTTTTATCAACACCATCACCAACGGAAGCAACAACTCCACACCATTCATGACCAAGTCTTAATGGATATTTTTCATGTCCAGAATGCAGATATGCCATTTCACCGGTAAAGAATTCAACGTCGGTTCCGCAGACCCCGACTCGAGAAACATCAACTACTACTTGACCAGGGCCAGCCACTGGTTTTTCGACTTCTTGCACGCCAGAAGTGTGTGGAGCAGTAACCACGAAAGCTCTCATAATGGAAACAATATAGATTGAGCATTAATAAGGCCAAACACCAAGTTGTCTCGATAGTGAGGTAAAAACTTCTAATGCGAAGTGATGCTTGGTACAAAGGTAAAGATAGAGACTCCTATATCCATCGTGCATGGATGAGACGCGGTTTACCAAATAACGCTTTTGATGGTCGCCCCCATATTGCAATAGCAAATACAGCTTCAGATCTTGCTCCCTGTAATTCTCATTTAAATGAAGTAATGGAATATGTAAAAAATGGAATTTGGGAAGCAGGTGGTGTTCCTTTAAATATGCCAGCTGTTTCTTTAGGTGAAACCCAAGTTCGCCCCACTGCAATGTTGTGGCGCAACATGTCAGCAATGGCAACAGAAGAATTACTCAGAGCAAATCCAATTGATGGTGTTGTGTTACTAGGTGGTTGCGACAAAACAATTCCGGCTCTATTAATGGCAGCAGCATCAGTTGATTTACCAGCAATTGTGGTTCCAGGTGGACCAATGCTTACTGGTACTTACAAAGGTAAAGCTTTAGGTTGTGGCACTGATGTGTGGAAATTTAGTGAAGAGCTGCGTGCTGGAAAAATGAGCGAAGAAGATTTCCTCAAATCAGAACAATCAATGATTAGAAGTCGTGGACATTGCAACACCATGGGAACAGCTTCGACAATGGGATGTGTTGCTGAAGCTTTAGGAATGACAATTCCAGGGGTTGCTGGAACTCCCGCACCTGATTCAAGACTTTTACAAAGTGCGCAAGAAACTGGCAGATTAATTGTGCAAATGATCAAAGATGATCGTAAACCAAGTGATGTGATGACAAAGGGTTCATTTATTAACGCCATCGTTGCCCTTGCTGGCATTGGTGGTTCCACAAATGCAGTTGTTCACTTATTAGCAATTGCAGGGCGTTTAGGAATTAAATTAACTTTGGATGATTTCGACAAAATCGGATCAAATGTTCCACTTCTTGCAAACTTGCAACCTGCTGGAACTCATTTAATGGAAGATTTCTTTAGAGCAGGTGGTTTGCTTGCCTTACTTAAAGAGCTAAAAGATCTAATGGATCCAAAAGCCATAACGGTTACTGGAAAACCTTTGGTTGACTATTTAGATGATGCTGAAATCTTTGATGAGACAGTTATCAGTAAAAGAAACAAACCGTTACAAGATTCTGCTGGAATTGCAGTGCTAAAAGGAAATCTTGCCCCACTTGGTGCAGTAATCAAACCCGCTGCTGCGAGCAAAGAATTACTGAAACACAAAGGCAAAGCTTTAGTTTTTGATTCCATTGAAGATTTTCATGCACGAATTGATGATCCAAACCTTGATGTTGATAAAGATTCAGTTTTAGTTTTAAGAGGCTGTGGTCCTAAGGGATATCCCGGAATGCCAGAAGTTGCCAACATGCCAATGCCCCAAAAACTTCTTTCCCAAGGAGTTCGTGACATGGTCAGAATTTGTGATGGTCGAATGAGTGGCACTGCTTATGGCACAGTTATTTTGCATGTTGCCCCAGAAGCAGCAGCATTTGGTCCATTAGCACTAATTCAAACTGGTGATGTTATTTCTCTTGATGTTGAAAAAAGAACATTAAATGTGGAACTTACTGATGAAGAACTAAATAGTAGAAAACCAAGTCAAAAGATGATTGATGCTTTAGCTAAACCAGATCGCGGTTGGCAAAAAATGTATGTCGAACATGTCAACCAAGCAGATACTGGTGCTGATTTAGATTTCCTAGTGGGATCAAGTGGATCCCAGGTGTTGCGTGAATCGCACTAATAACCTCAACCAAGAACTATTTGAGGATTTAAAGAAAGCACTACCCGATCAAATCTCAGATCAACTCTTTGACAGAGTCAGCATCGCCAATGATGCCTCCCACTATTTATTAACACCGACCTTGGTGGCCAAACCAAAAACAGCCCAACAAATATCAGAAATATTTAAGATCACCCAAAAACATGACTTTGGGATAACTTTTCGCTCTGGTGGAACTTCATTAAGCGGACAAGGGGTAACTGATTCTCTCCTTGTTGATACTCGCAAAAACTTTAAAGAAATAGAAGTCCTAGAAAACGGACTAAAAGTAAGAGTTCAACCAGGTTTAACCATCAACCGAGTCAATGCCAGTTTGAGAAAATATGGTCGAAAACTTGGACCAGATCCAGCAAGCGAGATTGCTTGCACCATCGGTGGAGTTATTGCCAATAACTCCAGTGGTATGGCTTGTGGCACAGAATTTAACACCTACAAAACTATTTCGTCCCTAGTTTTTGTGCTGCCATCAGGAACCCTGATTGATTCAAGCAACGCTGATGCCGATGAACAATTAAGAACAAAAGAACCTGAAATCTATGCAGGGCTTCTTGGTTTAAGAAAACGAATTGTTGAAAAACCCCATCTAGTTGAAAAGATCAAAAATGCCTATGCCATAAAAAACACCATGGGTTATGGATTGAATTCTTTTGTTGACTTTGAAAAACCAATAGACATCTTGACCCATTTGATTGTGGGTAGCGAAGGAACCCTTGCATTCATCGCTGAGGCCACCTTCAACACCTTGCCCCTCTTAACAAAATGTGCCACAAGTTTGCTCATCTTTGATGAACTTGAACTTGCCACCAAATCTTTACCCGCTTTGAAAAACACTGATGCAGCAGTAATTGAATTATTGGATATTTCTTCTCTCAAAGTGGCCCAAAGAGAACACATGGCTGATGCGGTGTTGAAAAACCAGGAATTCAAAAACCACGCAGGACTGCTCATCGAATACCAAGCAGAAACAGATCAAATACTTGATGGACTTATTGATAATGCTCACCAAGTGTTCAAAGATTTACCCATTAAGAATGGTGAATTAACTAAATCTGCTGCGATCAGAAATGAGCTGTGGCATGCCCGCAAAGGGCTTTATGCCGCTGTGGCAGGAAATAGACCAAGTGGAACCACAGCTTTACTTGAAGATATTTCGGTGCCAGCAAAACATCTACATAACACCACCACCGAACTATCTGGACTTTTAAACAAGCACCGCTACTTTGATTCGGTTATCTTTGGGCATGCCAAAGATGGCAATCTTCACTTCTTATTAAACGAAAAGTTTCATGATCCAACCTCATTGAAACGCTACGAAGACTTCACCCACGACATGATCGAGCTGGTTTTATCCCATGACGGTTCCCTCAAAGCAGAGCATGGCACCGGTCGAATCATGGCCCCGTTTGTGAAAAAACAATTTGGCGAAGAGCTCTACCAAGTCATGGTTGATTTGAAGAAACTCATCGATAAACGAAACATTCTCAACCCTGGGGTCATCATCAATGAGAACCAAAACATTCACATTGAAAACCTCAAAGAATCCTTACCTATTGATCAGGAAGTAGATCGTTGCGTGGAATGTGGCTACTGCGAAACCGTTTGTCCCAGCAAAGACTTAACCCTTACCCCTCGCCAAAGAATCACTCTTCGAAGAGCCAAGAAAGATGCTGAAAAAAATAATGATCAGGAATTGATAGATGCCATTGATAGCAACTATGACTATCAAGGACTAGACACCTGCGCTGTTGATGGCATGTGTGCCACAGCTTGCCCAGTACATATCAACACAGGTGACTTGGTTAAAAGATTAAGAAGTGAACAGCAAAGCTTTGCCTCCCAAAGTTTGGCAACACTAGCTGCAAATAAATGGTCAGCCACCACTACTTTTCTCTCTGGTCTTTTAACCACAGCAAAAAATATGCCTGCCCCATTAGTGGAATCAGTAAATAAAATAATTCGACAAATAAGTGGACCTAATTCTGTGCCAATGTGGAATAAGTCTTTACCAATAGGTGGAAAGCAGCGCACTTCTTTACAGGCCACAAATCCTGATTTGGTTTATTTCCCATCTTGTGTGAATTCCCTATATGGGCAAAGCGAAATTCAAGCAGCTTTTTTGAGCTTGTGTGAAAAAGCTGGATTAAAAGTTCTCATCCCTGAATCAATTGGTGATCTTTGCTGCGGCACACCTTGGTCATCCAAAGGATTAACCCAAGGCTATGAAGTTATGGCTTTGAAAACGAAAAAAGAAATCATGAAACAAGTAAAAAGAGAAAACCTGATGGTGGTTTCTGATGCCACATCCTGTACCCAAGGCCTAACCCAGATCTTTAGCGAAACCCAAATTCAGATTGTTGATGTTTTAGAATTTGTGGACACAAGAATAATGCCTTTGGTGAAACCAAAAACTAAGTTGTCATCCCTGGTGCTGCACCCAACATGTTCTGGGGTGGAATTAGGGATCAATAAGCACATGAATTCCCTCGCCAATTTGATAAGTAATCAAGTGATAACCCCGCTTGATTGGAATTGTTGTGGATTTGCTGGTGATCGAGGATTGCTTCACCCAGAACTAACCCAACAAGCCACCTTGAAACAGGCCCAATCACTCCAATCTGAACGTTTTGTGGCCTATGCATCCAGCAATAAGCCCTGCCAAATTGGATTAGGAATAGCCACTGGCCAAAATTATGTGCACCTTGTAGAACTAGTGGATCAAGTCTGCTGATCTAGTCTGTTACAAAGTCAGTATTTGGTTACAAAAATTGCTTAAAAAATGCCTATTTGGTAATAAAAATCCTTAATATTTCAAAACATAAAATGTTAAGAAAATAATGAAAAATATGTAAAAAAATGTCATTTTTTTGAAAAAAAATTGAAGTTTTTTTCAATTATTTTCCAAAAGATGACCACAATATATAGCGCATTTTGTGCACAAAAATAATAAAGTGCAAAAAAGAGGTTTGCCAAAAACCCCCTCTGACCTGCGAAAATGCACCCTTTTTGCACCTAAAATTAGTTAAGTAATTAACAAATAATTTGTGTTAAAAACATTAAAAATTAGTGCAAAAAAAGTTGCGACACGGCGCGTCGAAATACGCGTTACTTAATGACAATATGCATTTCTTCTGGAACGATTGTGCTTAACGTTCTTCTGTGATTTCCGGAACAGAAGACACTCGCCAGGAGGAATTGTGGCTAAAAGAAGAAAAAAAGCAGCAAAGAAAG
>Ga0208485_1000009_pt1 | contig 74108 bp, 68 predicted proteins | sample LakMenEpi27Jul12_FD_150707 | JGI IMG/M metagenome (GOLD analysis project Ga0208485, IMG submission 150707) | Freshwater microbial communities from Lake Mendota, WI - 17JUL2012 deep hole epilimnion (SPAdes) | ecosystem: Environmental > Aquatic > Freshwater > Lentic | place: Lake Mendota, Madison... | reverse complement strand
CGGTTAAGAGCTCCGGTCGTCCAGCTCGCACATTAGCAATTCTGTTTGGCGCAATTGCCCTTCTTGTCGCTGCCGTATTTATTCAAGGGGCAACTGCGGTTCGCTTAGGTCTCGATTTGCGCGGCGGAACCAGCGTCACGCTTCAGCCACGCGTGGGCGTTGGCGAGAGTGGCAAAGTTACCTCTGAGGCGATTGATCAAGCAGTTTCGATCATTCGTCAACGTGTTAACTCACTAGGTGTTGCTGAAAGCGAAGTAGCCTCTCAAGGAACAGGTGTTAATCGCCAGATTGTCATCTCAGTTCCGGGCGAAAGTGGGCGTCGGGTTATTGAACTAGTTGGCCAAACTGCAGAACTTCGTTTCCGCCAAGTACTGGCCGAAAGTTCCGGCGTGCCAACGGTTGCAACTGACGCTGCTGCAACACCGCCACCTGGAGTAAGTGCCGAATTAAATGCTCGTTATGCCGCGCTTGACTGCACTCTTCCAGCAAATCGTCAAGGAACTGGAACCGATGTAGCAACCGATGTAATTATTGCTTGCTCTACCGATGGTGGCGCAAAATATATTTTAGCAGGCGCCGAAGTTCTTGGTCGTCAAGTTTCTAAAGCCACTGCGGGTGTAGATACAACAACTGGTGGAAATTGGTTTGTTTCATTGACTTTTAATGGCGAAGGTACAAAAGCTTTCGGTGATCAAACTGCTCGAGTTGTTTCGTTAACGGCTCCGCAGAATCAAGTAGCGATTGTTCTTGATGGCCTAGTTGTTTCTGCTCCAAGAATTAATGAAGCAATCCGCGGTGGTAGTGCTCAGATCACAGGAAACTTCACGCAAGTTGAAGCGCAAGATTTAGCTAATGTTTTGAAGTATGGTTCATTGCCTTTGGCATTTGATCGCGGCGAAGTGCAGCAAGTCTCACCAACACTTGGCTCTGATCAACTAGAAGCGGGCTTGCTCGCTGGTGGCTTGGGTCTAGGGCTCGTACTGCTCTACTCATTGCTTTACTATCGCGGACTTGGGTTGTTAACTGTTGGATCTCTGGTAATCGCAGCTGGGTTGGTCTACCTGTCAGTCTTGCTACTCGGCGAATGGGTGGGCTTTACGCTCACGTTAGCCGGTATTGCTGGCGTTATTGTGGCTATTGGTATCACGGCCGACTCGTTTATCGTTTACTTTGAACGTATTCGGGATGAGTTACGCGAAGGCAAGTCACTGCGTACCGCAGTTGAAACTGGCTGGATTCGAGCTCGACGAACCATCGTGGTAGCCGACTTTGTCTCGCTCATTGCGGCAGTGTTGCTGTACTTCTTAGCTGTGGGCGGAGTACGTGGTTTCGCATTCACGTTGGGTTTAACTACCCTCATAGATCTCATTATTATCTTCTTATTTACTAAGCCAATGATGACTATTCTGGCGAAATGGAATTTCTTTGCAAGCGGACATAAGTTCTCCGGCTTATCGAAAAAGAGTTCAGGAATCGAAGAAAAGAATAACGTTCAAGTTTCAAACACAGGTATGGAGGCATAAACAATGGCACACGGAACCACGCTTGGTGCACGTCTCTATAGCGGTGAGACTTCTTTTGAGTTCATTGCCACCCGCAAACGTTGGTACGCGGTCTCCGCGTTACTACTCGCAATCTCAATCGGAACCATTGTTTTCCAAGGCCTGCAACTAGGTATTGAGTTCAAGGGCGGTTCCAGTTACACGGTTACCAAAGCTGAAGCAACAATTGAAGAGGCTCGGTCTGCTGTCGAATCAGCCGGCGTAACGTCCGAGGTAATTGTGCAGAGTGTTGGCAACGAGAAAATTCGTGTTCAAACAGGTTCGCTCTCAAATGCTGAATCAAATGCGGTTCAAGATGCGCTAGCTGCCAAGTTTGCGATAGACGTTGAATCTATCGACACCCAAATTATTGGTCCTTCATGGGGTGAAGAGATCACGAAGAAAGCGCTCTATGGACTTATCGCATTCCTGATCGCAGTAATGCTCTATCTCGCTATGACATTTGAGCCGAAAATGGCAATCGCTGCCATCGCGGCCGTGCTTCACGATGTAATCATTACCGTGGGTATTTATGCTCTAGTAGGTTTTGACGTAACACCAGCTACGGTAATTGGGTTCCTAACAATTCTGGGATATTCGCTGTATGACACGGTTATCGTCTTCGATAAAGTTCGTGAGAACACCAAATCGATTACGACAACTGGTAAATCTACTTTCTCACAGGCAACAAACTTGGCCGTAAATCAGACCATTGTGCGTTCTGTTAATACATCTGTTATTGCGCTGCTCCCAGTAGGCGCCATTCTTTTCGTAGGTGCGGGCCTATTAGGTGCCGGAACGCTGAAGGATCTTTCGTTAGCACTGTTTATCGGCCTAGCGATCGGTACCTATTCATCGCTCTTTATTGCGCCTCAGATACTCTCGGGTCTACGTGAGCGCGAGCCAGCGATGATTGCCCTCGCTAAACGAGTTAACGCACGCAGTGGAGGGTCAACTCCAGTTGTTGCTACTGAAACATTTTCTGAAGGTAGTCAAAATCGCGGTCCTCGTAACCAACCTAAACGAAAAGGCAAAAAGAAGTAGTCACTAGCTTCAAGTAACTAGCCACCGTGTTGTTAACTAGAATCCGTACATGGACACGCTGTTAGCGCCGGTGGTTAGTGCTTTAACCGAGCATCACCCTGGCGACAAATTAGAGAATCTTCAGCGCGCATTTTTAGTCGCTAAAAAGGCGCACACCGGACAACTTAGAAAATCCGGCGAAGATTACATAACTCACCCAGTTGCGGTAGCTGCCATCTTGGCCGAATTTGGTCTTAATGAAGCGGTAATCATTGCAGCCCTACTGCACGACACAGTTGAAGATACCAGTTACTCGTTGACGCAACTCCGCAAGGATTTCGGCGAAGAAATTGCACTGCTCGTTGATGGAGTAACCAAGTTAGACAAACTAACTTATGGCCCGACGGCAGAAGCTGAAACTGTTCGAAAGATGATTGTTGCCATGTCTCGAGATATTCGAGTTCTGTTAATTAAGCTGGCAGACCGCCTTCATAACGCACGTACCTGGAAGTTTGTCTCACCTGAATCCGCTGAGCGAAAAGCTCGCGAGACTCTTGATATCTACGCTCCGTTGGCTCATAGGTTAGGCATGAACGCGATTAAGTGGGAACTCGAAGATTTGAGTTTTGAAGTGCTTGAGCCAAAGAAGTTCTTAGAGATTTCACGACTGGTAGCCGAACGAAATCCAGCCCGCGTAACGTTAACTAATGAAGTAATTGAAGCAGTTAAATCTGATCTATTAGCCGATGGCGTTAAGTGCACAGTTACTGGCCGCCAGAAACATTTCTATAGCGTCTACCAAAAAATGGTAGTTCGTGGTCGGGATTTCAATGATATTTACGATTTAGTTGGTATCCGCGTACTAGTAGAGGATGTCCGTGATTGTTATGCGGTGCTCGGTGCGATTCATGCGCGGTGGTCACCAGTACCAGGACGTTTCAAAGATTACATTGCGATGCCGAAATTCAACCTCTATCAATCACTACATACCACTGTCATCGGGCCAAGCGGAAAAGCGATTGAAATTCAGATCCGTACTTACGATATGCATTCGCGTGCTGAATTCGGTATCGCAGCTCATTGGAAATATAAGCAAGGCAATGAAGCTAACTCTTCATCGCCTGAGATGCTGTGGTTGCGCCAGTTGCATGAATGGCAGAAGGAAACCGAAGATCCATCTGAATTTTTAGATTCACTCCGCTTTGACCTAGGTTCGCCTGAAGTCTTTGTTTTCACACCTAAGGGGAGTGTCATCGCACTGCCAGGTGGATCTACGCCAGTGGATTTCGCTTATTCAGTACACACCGACGTAGGCAATCGCTGCGCTGGGGCGAAAGTTAATGGTCGCTTGGTTCCACTGGAATCGAAGTTAAACAACGGTGATGTTGTTGAAGTTGTGCTGAATAAAGGAGAGCATGCTGCGCCTAGTCGCGATTGGCTAAACTTTGTAAAAAGCCCACGCGCTCGCTCAAAGATTAAAGCTTGGTTTAGCAAGGAACGCCGCGAGGAAGCTATTGAAGCTGGGCGCGAATCGATAGCGCGCCAGATGCGTAAAGCTGGCTTGCCACTCCAAAAGATTTTTGCGGGCCATGCTTTGCTAGAGCTGTCCCACGAACTTCATTACCCAGATATCTCTGCCCTATACAGCGCAGTTGGTGATGGACATGTGTCATCAGCCTCAATAATCGAGAAGTTAATTGCCTCGATGGGCGAGGAAGACTCGCATCCCGAAGCTACGGTTCCGACATTTCCGACTGGGGTTCAAACCACCAGACGGTCAAGTAGTTCCATTGAAGTTGCTGGTATCGGCGATGTTTATGTAAAGCTTGCTCGTTGCTGCACCCCAGTTCCAGGTGATTCGATTATGGGTTTCATTACCAAAGGAAATGGAGTCTCAGTTCATCGCGGTGATTGCATTAATGCTGCAGATCTCAAATCACATCAAGGCGAGCGTGTGGTTGAAGTAAAATGGTTAGCCGGAGCGGCGAGTGTTTTTCTAGTCAATATTCAAGTTGAAGCACTTGATCGAGCGAGATTGCTCGCAGATGTGACGCGCACGCTTTCTGAGCAACACGTAAATATTTTGAGTGCTTCGGTGTCCACATCAAAAGATCGCACGGCGATATCAAGATTTACTTTTGAGATGGCAGATGCGACACACTTAGATGCAGTTCTTAGCGCCGTGCGAAATATTGAGGGCGTTTACGATGTGTATCGCACTTTCAATAATTAACTAAGTAGTTATTAACTAAACTCCGCTAAATTCTTTTCAGCTTCAGCTAGCCAAACTCTACGAGCAACTGCGGAGTCAGCAGCCTCTTGCGCCTTCTTAGTATTTCCAGCAGCTGTTGCTTTAGCCGCAGCCTTCTCGTAATTGGCGATCGCTTCAGATAGTTGGCGAACTACATCAGCTGCACGTGCTTTGGCAGCTGGATCAGACTTGCGCCAAATCGTAGCCTCAGCTTCTTTGTACGCCGCCTCAACAACTTCGAGACGCGCATCAAGGGCCGCTCGCTTATCACGAGCAGTCATGCCGATCTTGCTCCACTGGTTTTGAAGTTCGCGGAGAGCTTTCTTCTGTTCAGTCAGATTTGTAATGGGAAGAAGGTTCTCGATCTCCAGGATCAGCGCATTGCGCTTCTCTAGGTTCGCACCCATTGTCACTTCGCGCTTTTCTAGGTCGGCATTCTTGGCGGCGAAGAAAGTATCTTGTGACGCTTTAAAGCGGGCCCAAAGTTTTGTGTCATCACTCATCTTGCCGCGACCGGCAGCTTTCCAAGCATCCATCAACGTTTTAAAGCGACGTGCGGTTGCCACCCAATCAGTTGAAGTAGCTAAGCTTTCCGCCTCGGCAACCAATTTCTTCTTGGCTTCAGATACAACCGCAGTTACTTCTTCAAGCGAAGCGAAATGGGTGCGTCGACGCTTATCGAACTTATTGCGAGATGATGAGAAACGTTTCCAGAGATCAGTATCAGTTTTCTTATCTAGTCGTGGTGCTGATTTCCACTCATCTAGAAGTGCTTTCAAGCGATCGCCAGTTACTTTCCAACTGGTTGATTCGGCAAGCGCTTCAGCTTCGGCCACGATCTTTTCTTTCTCAATTAAAACTTGTGCTAAGCGCTCAGCTTTCGCAATCTCTTCAGCAGCCTTTTTGGCCTCATATGCTCCACGATGATCTTCAATCAGTGGGGAAAGTTGTTCGACGGCAACAGCTAACGCTGCCAAATCACCAACACCATTTAACTCGCGAACTTGTTCGCGCAATTTGATTACAGCAGTTGTGGCATCCCCGGGAACCATCGCACCTGACTTGATACGTGCCGATAAGAGAGCTACTTCAGAAGCGATCGCTTCAAATTTACGTACGAAGTAAGCTAAAGCTTCTTCGTTGCTTTTTCCTGGATAGGAACCAACTGGCTTATCGCCTTCTGGGGTAATTACATAAACAGTGCCATCTTCGCCAACGCGACCGAATCGAGCAGGATCCCCAATTAGCGCTGAAGCTGCGGAGACAACTGCGGGGGATTGGGTTGGTGTAATTGGATTCTCGGTCATGGTGGATCCTTTCAGCGCGGTAGCACTTGAGAAATTCTCGTCAGGGCCTTCGCTATTGGGTTAATTGGCAGATGGCAGAACATTTGGGTGACGATGTACAAAAATGATCGAAATCATGACCGCACTACGTCGTTGGTTGGAAAGGTAAAGGTACCCTGTCCGCCTAGGGTATTTCCAATGCGTAGGTTCATGGCTGCTCAGTTGAGCGTGGAAGGGTGGGGTAGCGATGCTAGTTGCTGGCTTCCCAGCCAAAATGTACGCAACCAACTGCTGGGTGCTTGCTACCGGAGAAGGCTCTGAGTGCATCGTGGTTGACCCTGGGATGCCAGATGTCTCGATGGAGTTAGCGGAGCTACTTAGCAAGCATCGATTAAAACCAGTAGCAACTTTGATAACCCATGGACATTTAGACCATACCTTTTCCGTCGTACCCGTTTGCGATGGCTATGGAATTCCGGCGTACATCCATAGTGAAGATCGGAATCTTTTAAGTGATCCGACGGCAGCCATTACCCCTGAGTTTCGCACGATGTTGGCCGGAATGAGTTTTAGTGAACCCCGCGAAGTTAAAGAGTTAAAGAGTGGTGAAGAATTCGAGTTGTGTGGTTTAAAGGTCAAGGCCATTCACAGTCCAGGCCATACTCGAGGTTCACTAATGTATTTGATTGATGATCAAACTTTAATCAGCGGTGATGTTCTCTTTGCTGGGTCCATTGGTCGGACAGATTTGCCAACAGGTTCTAGCGACGATATGCAGAAAACGATAGTCAAGAAAATCCTGCCGTTGAATGATGAAATAAGGGTACTCCCGGGACATTATCAAGAAACTAGAATTGGCATAGAGCGCAAGACTAATCCGTATTTGATCGAAGCAGCGAAAGCGAGCAGATAATGAAGTTTCAAGCACCTAAAGGGGTAAGTGAGTATTCGCCTCCTCGCAGTAACGCTTTCGCTTGGGTACGCGCGACTCTGGAGAACACAATACGTTCTGCGGGTTATCAATTACTTGAATTACCGATCTTTGAAGATACTGAATTGTTTTCGCGTATGGGTGCGTCAACTGACGTGGTCTCTAAAGAGATGTATACCTTTGAAGATCGTGGGGGTCGTTCGATAACGTTGCGCCCCGAAGGAACTGTTGGAGCTCTACGTGCAGTAAATGAGCATGGGCTAGATCGTGGTTCGCTGCCCGCCAAGGTTTATTACTGTGGGCCGTTCTTCCGCGCAGAACGTCCGCAGAAAGGTCGATACCGACAGTTTTATTCAATTGGTATTGAGGCTATCGGAACACACGACGCAGCTCTAGACGCCGAAGTTATCGGAATTGCTGACACGGGTTTTAAGAAGTTAGGTTTAAAAAACTATCGCTTGGAAATGACTTCGCTGGGTGATGCTCAATCACGAGCAGCACAACGAGTTGATCTAGTGGCGTTCATTAACAAACTTGACCTAGATGAGGAAACCAAGGAACGTGCAGCGCTAAATCCCTTGCGGTTATTTGATGACAAGCGTGAAGAAGTGCGCGAATTAATGGCAAAAGCTCCAATTTTGTTGGACTACCTTTCACCGGAATCGAAAGCTAATTTTGCCGAAGTGCAACGTCACTTAACCGCGATGGGTATTGCTTTCACGATTAATCCTCGAATGGTCCGGGGTCTGGATTATTACACTGGCACCACTTTCGAATTCGTTCACGACTTACTGGGAGCTCAATCAGGCATCGGTGGCGGAGGGCGTTACGACGGCCTGATGGGTGAAATTGGTGGCCAAGATATAACTGGTATCGGATTTGGCCTTGGTTTAGATCGCGCACTTCTTGCGGTTGAAGCGGAAGGCGTAGTTATTCCGAAAATATTTGCGAGTGATTTATTCATTATTCCAATGGGCGAAGCTGCTAAATCTGCCGCTCTTAAGTGTGCAGCCGAGCTACGTGCCGTTGGCTTTAAAGTTGAATTGGCTTTCGGTGACCGTGCTTTGAAAACCGCGATGAAAACAGCCGATAAGAGCGGTGCTCGTTTTTCACTAGTAATAGGCGACGAAGAGATGGCTAGCGGGGTAGTTGAGGTAAAAGAGATGAGCAGTGGAACTACCAACTCGGTTAGACTTGACGCCTTAGCCGATGCTTTGAAAAAGGCGTCGGACCAATAACTCGAGTTGATGAACCAAAGGGAAGTCAGGTAGCTAAATTGATCCGTACTCACGGGGCAGGCGCAATCCGAAAGAGCCAAGTAGGCCAAACCGTCATCTTGGCTGGCTGGGTTGCGCGACGCCGCGATCATGGCGGAGTTGCCTTCATCGATTTCCGTGATGCCACAGGATGGGTTCAAGTAGTTATCCGTGATGAAGCGGTCGCAAACATGTTGCGCGCTGAATGGTGTCTAAAGATCACAGGTGTTGTTTCTGAACGTCCAGCCGGTAATGAAAATTCCAATGTCGCAACAGGTGAAATTGAAGTTATGGCCGATGAAGTTATCGTGCTTAGCGAAGCAGCGGCTCTGCCATTTCCAGTTGATAGTGGCGATGAAGCGAGTATTTCGGAAGAAGTAAGGTTGAAGTATCGATATCTAGATTTGCGCCGCGAGAAACCAGCGGCAAACTTGCGAATGCGTTCAAAAGTTACAGCTGCGATTCGCCGAGTCATGGACTCCGAAGAATTTCTTGATATCGAAACACCTTATTTGACTCGATCTACACCAGAAGGCGCACGCGACTTCCTAGTGCCAGTTCGCCTACAACCAGGTTCTTGGTATGCATTGCCGCAATCACCGCAGTTGTTCAAGCAACTTTTGATGGTTGCCGGCATGGAGAAGTACTACCAAATAGCCCGTTGTTTCCGCGATGAAGATTTCCGAGCAGATCGTCAGCCTGAATTTACGCAGTTAGATATTGAAATGTCATTTATTGATCAAGAAGATATTTTAACGATAGCTGAAAAAATTGTTTCGACAGTCTGGCGTGAAACCATTAATTATGAGATTCCTTTGCCGCTTAAGCGGATGACTTACGCTGATGCGATGGCCGATTATGGTTCAGATAAGCCTGATCTACGTTTCGGTCAGAAGTTAGTCGAGCTAACGCAATTCTTTAGCCAAACACCATTCCGAGTTTTCCAAGCACCTTATGTTGGTGCCGTCGTTATGCCAGGGGGAGCAGATTCACCTCGACGCGAACTTGATGCTTGGCAGGACTGGGCTAAGGCACGCGGAGCAAAAGGTCTTGCTTATATTTTAGTAAATGCCGATGGCACGCTCGGTGGCCCGGTAGCTAAGAATCTTTCGGAAGCAGAATTGGCTGGAATAGTTTCTGCTGCCGGTGCCGCTAATGGCGATGCGATCTTCTTTGCGGCCGGCGAACGCGCCGCTTCGCAGAATCTACTCGGAGCTGTTCGTAATGAAATCGGCAAGCGTTGCAACTTAATTAATGAGGGTGCTTGGGAATTTCTTTGGGTTGTAGATGCGCCAATGTTTGAACCAACTGATGGCGGTGGGTGGACTGCGGTTCACCATCCATTCACTGGACCTAAGCCAGAGTACGCGGGAACATTTAAAGCTGATCCGGCAACTGCGCTTGCTTACGCTTACGACATTGTTCTGAACGGTACCGAACTGGGTGGCGGTTCGATTCGTATTCATGATCGAAATATGCAGAAAGAAGTTTTTGAAGTAATCGGATTAACTGATGAAGAGGCCAATAGTAAGTTTGGCTTCTTGCTAGATGCCTTCAATTACGGACCGCCACCTCACGGCGGAATTGCACTTGGCTTAGATCGCGTATGCGCACTCTTAAGTGGGTCTGAATCAATCCGTGAAGTTATCGCTTTTCCAAAGACTGCATCCGGCGGCGACCCGCTAACTGGTGCGCCAACTCCAATTACACCTGCCCAGCGTAAGGAAGCGGCAATTGATTGGTTTCCAGAAGTGTCTGAAAAGAAGTAGTTCTACGCCCACGCGGTAGGATTTGGTTAAGAGTTAGTTGAAAGGGATCTTATGAGCGCAGGTGGAATTGCCTTAATTATTTGTGCGGTGTCGCTTTTTGCGATCGCTGTGGCAGTTGCCTACGCCGTAATTCGATTTGGTCGCTTGATCGATGAGGCTAAAGTTTCACTTAAGTCGCTAACGGAAGAAACAGTTCCACTGCTAGATGGAGTAACCCAGACCGTTACATTGGTTAACGGTCCACTGGAGAGCTTTAACAAGATAACTAAGAACGTTGAGAACATCTCTACTAAGGCATCTGAGGCAACCTCTAGTTTCGTCGAAAAAGGTGGTCCTGCCCTCAAGATTGCCGGTGCGTTAATGACTGCAGCCGGTGCATCGAAGAAGCGCAAAGCTAAAAAGACAAAGGCAGAGTGATCAGTACTCGTGGAATCTGCCGAGATACGTTCACGCTGGCTGCGCTTTTTCGAATCTGAGAACTCTCAAGGTTTAAACCACACCGTTGTTCCGTCGGCATCGCTTATTGCCGATGATCCGAATCTACTATTAGTTAATGCGGGAATGGTGCCATTCAAGCCATTCTTTTTGGGTGAAGTAACTCCGCCATATGTGCGGGCTACTTCGGTACAAAAATGTGTTCGTACCTTAGATATCGACGAAGTTGGCAAGACAACTCGTCACGCCTCTTTCTTTCAGATGTGCGGCAACTTCTCATTTGGTGATTACTTCAAAGAGGGCGCAATAGCCTTAGCCTGGGAGTTGTTAACAAAACCAATCGCTCAAGGTGGCTATGGTTTTCCGGAAGATAAGTTATGGGTAACTGTTTTCCACACCGACGATGAAGCCGCTGATATTTGGCATCACAAGATGGGTGTTCCAAAAGAACGAATTCAGCGTCGCGGAATGGCAGATAATTTCTGGTCCATGGGCGTGCCCGGTCCTTGTGGTCCATGTTCGGAAATCTATTACGATCGCGGGCCAGCTTATGGCGCTGAAGGCGGACCAACAGCTGATGAGAATCGTTATTTAGAAATCTGGAACTTAGTGTTTATGCAGAATGAACGCGGTGCCGGCACTAGTAAAGATGATTATCCAATCTTGGGAGAATTACCAGCTAAAAGCATCGACACTGGCCTTGGTTTAGAGCGAACAGCTGCACTGCTTCAAGGCGTTGAGAATATTTACGAGATAGATACCACGATGCAGATTCTGAATATGGCCAGCTCGCTGACTGGCATTCAATACGGCAAAGCCGAAAAGTCCGATATTTCGCTACGGGTTATTGCAGACCATGCCCGCACTTCGGCGATGTTAATCGGCGACGGCGTAACGCCTGGCAACGAAGGACGCGGATACGTATTGCGCCGCATGATGCGCCGCACTATTCGTAATATGCGCCTACTTGGGTCTCACGATCCAGTTATCTCTGAACTTACTAGGGCAGCCATCGGTGCGATGGGGCCGCAATATCCAGAACTAATTGCAGCACAAGAGCGAATCTTGGCAGTTTCAGTTTCTGAAGAAGAGAGTTTCTTGCAGACTCTTAAGAGTGGAACTCAGATTTTTGACTTGGCTGCGTCCGCCCTAAAGGCCAAGAAAGTTTCGACTTTAGCTGGTGAAGAAGTATTTAAATTACACGATACTTACGGCTTTCCATACGACTTAACTCTTGAGATGGCACAAGAAGTCGGCTTACAAATTGATACCGATGGCTTCCACCGGCTAATGAAAGAACAGAAGGATCGAGCCAAGGCCGATGCTCGCGTTAAGAAGTCGGGTCATACCGATTTATCTCAATACAAGCAGATCGCCGACGGCAGTGGTTTATCTACTTTTCTTGGCTATGCGCATACCGAAGCTGAGGGAAAGATCAACGGTCTTCTAGTAGATGGTGTTATTGCTCAAAGTGCCAAGAGTGGCGAGGAAGTAGAAGTTGTTCTTGATCGCACGCCGTTCTATGCCGAAGGCGGCGGACAGTTGGCTGATGCGGGCTTAATCAAGCTAGCAAATGGCGCGATTATTGAAATTGATGATGTGCAGGCACCGGTAAATGGTCTATCAGTTCACCGTGGCCGAGTTCTCAGCGGCGAAGTTGAAGTTGGTCAAAGCGCACTCTCCACAATTGATCAAGAACGTCGCGATGCGATTTCTCGTGCTCATACAGCTACGCACATGGTGCACAAAGCTTTCCGCGAAGTTCTGGGTGAAACCGCTACCCAAGCTGGTTCCGAGAATTCGCCGGGCCGCTTTCGTTTTGATTTTCCAGCTACTGGCGCGGTCTCAGAATCAGCACTTGATGAAGTTGAGTCACGAGTTAACACCCTGCTGCTTGATAACCTCGAAGTAACCGCACAGAGCATGTCGCAAGCTGAGGCAAAAGCCATTGGTGCGATGGCGTTGTTCGGCGAAAAGTATGGCGACACTGTTCGCGTGGTTAGCGTCGGTGATTGGGCTCGTGAACTTTGCGGCGGAACCCACGTATCGCGTTCAGGTCAACTAGGTATCGTAAAACTACTTAGTGAATCTTCAATAGGCGCTGGCGTTCGACGTGTTGAGGCTTTGGTTGGCGTCGATGCCTACAAGTTCCTAGCTCGCGAACATTTGCTTCTTAATTCTCTCACCCAGATTATTAAGGGGGCTCGAGTCGATGAGCTACCTGAGCGGATTAATGACTTATTGGAAAAGATAAAAGAGATTGAAAAAGAGTTAGCAGCAGTACGTTCTGCTCAAGCCTTAGGTACTGTTTCGGCAATAGCTGAATTAGTTACCAAAGTTGGCCAGATCGATTTGATCACTTCAGTTTTACCTGACGGAATATCCGGCGATGATTTACGCACAATCGCACTTGATCTTCGCAATCGTTTTGCGACTTCGGTTATTGCGCTCATAAGTTCGGCCGCTGGCAAGTCGGTCTTAGTGGTGGCTGCGTCAGATTCAGCGCGTGCACTTGGGGCTAAATCTGGCGCGCTAGTAAAGATTGGTTCCGCAGTTCTCGGCGGTGGTGGCGGCGGAAAAGATGATTTCGCTCAAGGCGGCGGTACGGATGCCAGCAAGTCAGTCGACGCGCTGGCCGCAATTACAGCTGCAGTGACAGCGCTATAACGCAAATGCTAAGAGGTCGCCGGATCGCTTTTGATTATGGTGATGTGCGAATAGGTGTGGCGATTTCAGATCCAGATTCTATTTTAGCATCGCCATTAACCACACTTTCGAACGGGGATCCAAAACTCTTTGCGCAGATAGCAGAGTTGATAGTCGAACATGAACCAGTCGGTATTTATGTAGGTGACCCAATTAATCTCTCGGGCCAATCCAGTAAATCAGCTGAAAAAGCCCTAGCTTTTGCCGAGAAATTACGTTCTGATTTCAAACTGCCAGTAGCGCTGGTTGATGAGCGCCTTTCGACAGTGTCGGCAACAAATGCAATGCGACAGAGTGGGGTCAACGCTAAGGATGCTCGCAGCAAAATAGATATGGCCGCAGCGGTAGCAATTCTTGAGCAAGCTTTAGCAATAGAAAGGGCAAAAGATGTTTAATCGTAATTCGATGAAGCGTTTAAGCCTCGCAGGCATTGTGATCCTTGCGTTCACATTTGGACTACGCGAAATCAATCAAACTGGTGGGGGATACGCGAATTTTCCCGATCGAATTATCTCAAATACAGAAAAGAGCGTTTTAATATCTATCCCCACAGGCGCAACAGGAGCAGAGATTGCCAAGATTCTGCAAGCGGCAGGGGTCGTCGCCTCCGCAGAAAGCTTCTTTAGAGCAGCAGTTGCTAATCCCAAAGCTGCGTCCATTCCGCCTGGAACACATTCTCTCACTTTGAAGATCAGTGGAAAAACTGCGCTTGAACAATTATTGGATCCCAAGCGAATTACGGATCTAATCAAAATAACTGAAGGAGCCTGGAACTCTGAAGTCTTTGCGCAAATGATGGCTACCAAGAATTGGTCAGAGAATCCGGTTAAATCGGCGAAGCAAGTGGTTTTGCCTGAAGGAATTACCGCACTCGAGGGAGTTCTCTTTCCGGCACAATATAGTTTTGGCGAAGGAACCAGCCAGGTAGCGGCCCTGCAAAGCATGGTGAATAGATTCAAGAACGCTATTTCCGCCATTGATTTTGTCGATCCGGCCGGGAAATTGAGTACACAGCAATTAGTCACTGTAGCCTCGCTGGTTCAAGCCGAGGGCGACACTAAAGATTTTGCGAAGATTTCTAGAGTCATAAGAAATAGATTGGCGAGTGGCATGCCATTGCAGTTTGATTCCACTGTTCATTATCTAAAAAACACGCGCGGTCAGATATTTCTAAGTAATAAGTCCACAAAATTAAAATCGCCATACAACACTTATCAAAATTACGGATTACCCCCAGCACCTATTGGAAATCCTGGTTTAGCCGCTCTTAAGGCAGCTATCGCGCCAGCTGAAGGAGACTGGCTATTTTTCATTACAGTAGCGCCAGGAGATACGCGTTTCACGAAGTCGTTTTCAGAGTTTAATAGTTGGAAGTCGCTTTACCAAAAGAACCGTGAGGCGGGAGCATTCGAATGAGAATTTTTAATGGCGCTGTTCTAGGTTCGCCTATTTCGCACTCACTTTCACCCGTGATTCATCAAGTCGCGTATGAGTGTTTGGAAATCTCGGCAAAATACACAGCTGTTGAGGTTAAAGGCGGCAGTCTGGCTTCGTATTTAGAGTCAACGCCACCTGAATTAAACAGTTTTTCCTTGACGATGCCGCTCAAAGAAGAGTTGGTTGATTTAGGTTTTCCAACTTCTGAATTAGCAAAACGTATTCGAAGTGCGAACACCCTTATAAAGGTAGGCGATTCCTGGAAAGTTGAAAGCACAGATGTTGTAGGTTTTCAGCAAAGTGTGGCGGCAAAGACAAATGCAACTTTTCAAAATATTCTGGTTTTAGGCGGGGGTGCAACTGCTCGAGCGGCGATTGCCGCTTTTGATAGCGTTGGAGTCTCAATTGATGTAGCAAGTCGTAGCGAGCATCGCAGCGCCAGCTTGATTAAGTCGGCCCTCTTCGCGCCAGTGTCCGTAATTGGCTTTGACGATCAAATTATTTGGTCAAAGTATGACTTGATCATAAACACTTCACCTGCTGGAGCCGCTGACGCACTGGTTGGAAAGATCGCAGGGGCGAGTGCGCTTTTATTTGAATCACTTTACAATCCCTGGCCTACCGCGTTAATGGGGTTCTGGCGGAACGTAGGTCTGGAAAGTATCGATGGTTTAGATCTTCTGGTTCATCAAGCTATCTCGCAGATTGCGATATTTGCGGGCACGTCAGTGAAACGGTCACAATTGGCGCCTCTCATGCGTGAGGCCGCACTAAAGCGCTTGTAAAAACCTTTTACACAGTAATTAGGATCAAGCTGGCCTACCCAAAGTGAGTGACTACTTTGCCTAGTGTGTATTTAGAATTATTCGCACTAGTTGTCTGCATCGTTTGGGCTGCAGTTATTACGTACACAGATTTACGCACCTATCGAATAACTAATTCCTCTCTCGCGTTCGGTCTGGGTCTGATCTGGCCATCGCTATTTCTACTGGATCAGAATTTTCGAGTTACATCAGGGTTTCTCGTTGTTTCAATCGCCGCTTTAACGGCTGGCCTAGTCTCGTTCGTAGGAATGGGCGATGTGAAATTGATTCTTTTCATCGCTCCTTGGTTGCGTTACGAGAATATGAGCAAGACCCTGCTTCTGCTTATCGCGGTTTCTTGGCTTCATTTGGTGGTGGTTTCGCTAATGCTTCGTGGCTTTCCTAAACGGATAGCTTTCGCACCAGCCATCTTGCTTGCCGCAGCACTTAATATGGCGACATAGAAGCCAATCATCTGCGAGAATTATCCCATGCGTTGGTTAACTGCGGGTGAGTCTCATGGTCCAGCTCTCAGTGCAATCATTGAGGGAATTCCGGCGTCGGTTCAAATTACGACTGCCGATATTGACTACCACCTTGCCCGCCGCCGTCTAGGCGTTGGTCGTGGAGCCCGGCAGAATTTTGAAGCCGATAAAGTCACCATCCTTGGTGGAATTCGATTGGGTCTAACTCAAGGTGGGCCGATTTCGATTCAAGTAGCAAACTCAGAGTGGCCAAAGTGGGAAAAAGTGATGTCGGCTGACCCAGTTCCAGAAGAAGAGATCAAAAATTTAGCACGTAACGCACCACTAAGCCGTCCGCGACCTGGGCATGCAGATTTAGTCGGAATGCAAAAATACGATTTCGATGATGCTCGTGCAATTTTGGAACGCGCTAGTGCTCGCGAAACTGCTGCGCGTGTTGCGCTTGGCGCTGTTGCTCGTGCTTTCCTGTCACAAACTTGTGGCATCACGGTGTTAAGTCACGTGTTGTCTATTGGTTCAGTTCGAGTGCCAGAAGATACTGAGCTACCTCGTGAAGGCGATATGAAACGAATTGATGAAGATCCAGTTCGTTGCGCTGATTCAGCAACAAGTGCCGCCATGATCACTGAGATTGAGTCCGCTCATTCAGATGGTGACACGCTCGGCGGAGTTGTTGAAGTGTTGGCATACAACCTGCCTCCAGGACTAGGTTCACATGTGCACTGGGATCGTCGACTTGATGCCCGCTTAGCAGCTGCGATGATGGGCATTCAAGCGATTAAAGGTGTTGAAGTTGGCGATGGTTTCACCACAGCAACTCGTCGCGGTTCAGTTGCTCATGATGAGATTGAACGTGGGCCGGATGGCGCAATTCGCCGACGCACTGACCGTGCCGGTGGTACTGAAGGTGGAATGTCCAACGGAGAAATTCTGCGCGTTCGTGCGGCAATGAAACCTATTTCGACAGTACCAAAAGCTTTAGATACCGTAGACGTTAAGACTGGTGAAGCTGCGAAGGCGATTAATCAACGTTCGGATGTTTGCGCTGTTCCTGCCGCAGGAGTGGTTGCTGAAGCGATGGTTGCTTTGGTGCTAGCTGAAGCAGTTCTAGAAAAGTTTGGTGGCGATAGCGTTGGCGAAACAAAGCGCAACTTCGAAAGCTATATCGCGCATCTATCGATAAAATGAGTAATCAGATTATTCTGATTGGCCCGCCAGGTGCTGGGAAAAGCACGATCGGACATTCGCTAGCTAAAAAAATGCAAGTTAAGTTTGCCGATACTGATGCGTTGATCGAAGCTAAGTTAGAAAAGAAGATCTCCGACATTTTTGTAGATCTAGGCGAGCCAGTCTTTCGCACAGAGGAATTAATTGTGCTTGCCGAAGTTTTACAGTCCGATAACGGTGTTATTTCACTCGGCGGAGGTGCACCTATTTCACCGCAAGCACAGGAACTGCTTCGTGGTAGCGGCGCGATCGTGATCTTTCTGGATATTTCACTTGGTAAGGCTGCTGCTCGAGTAGGTTTTAATCGGGATCGTCCGCTTTTACTAGGCAACCCACGCGCGCAATGGAATGAGCTTATGAGCTCTCGTAGACCAATTTATGAGAGTTTGGCGACTGCGATTATTCCGGTTGATGATCGCTCTGTTAATGAAATTTGCGCAGATATTTTGGCGGTTGCGTAATGAAAAATATTTTCGTGTCAGCCGATCGCGATTATCAAGTCCTAATCGATGCTAATTGGCAAGTAGCTCTTGAGCCGCACTTAGTTAATCGGGGCCAAGTGGCGGTTATAGTCTCAGAAGCGATGCGTGATCGCATTACTGGTTTGCCTGAGACTGATGCACAAATTCATATTTTTACGGTCCCAGATTCTGAGGCTGGCAAGTCTTTTGCTACTTATCAAAAATTGCTCGATTGGTTGGGTGCCGCCGGCTTCACGCGCAACGACTTGGTAATCGCTGTCGGTGGTGGCGCGGTTACCGACCTCTCTGGATTCGTTGCAAGCACCTGGTTAAGAGGCATTGATTGGGTGGCAGTGCCCACAACACTTGCGGCCATGGTCGATGCCGCAGTTGGTGGCAAAACCGGAATCAATAGTGAGTACGGTAAGAATCTAATTGGCTCGTTTTATTCACCAATTTCAGTTTTGGTTGATCTCTCTTGGTTGGAAACGCTAAGTGACCGTGACTTCGCTGCCGGTTTAGCCGAAGTATTGAAAAGCGGTTTTATCGCAGATGTCCAGATAGTTGAGTTACTTAATGGAAAGTCAATCTCAGAAGTTCGAAGCAATCGAGCTTTAACGTTGGAGCTAATCTCGCGCACCGTGGCGGTTAAAGCCAAAGTAGTCAGTGGGGATTTCAAAGAGAGCTTTGATCGCGAGATTCTTAATTATGGTCACACTCTCGGGCATGCGATTGAGTTGCATAGCAAATACGCGCTTCGCCATGGCGAGTGTGTTTCGATCGGCTTAGTTTTCGCTGCCAACTTGGCCAATCAAGTTGGTCTTCTGTCCGCTGAGATTACTGCGCTGCATGTCAATATTTTAGAAAGACTTGGCTTACCAACTTCGTATGAGAGCCGACATTGGTCAGAGTTACGTGCCAACATGGCAATCGATAAGAAATCTCGATCTGGCACCTTACGTTTCGTAGGAATCAGCGAAATAGGCAAGACGCTACGAATCGAAGCGCCTAGTGAAAGCGACTTACTCGCAGCATATGAGAGGCTTTGCTCATGAAGATTTTGGTGATTAATGGACCCAACTTAGCTCGGTTAGATATTCGTGACTCGAGCATCTATGGCGATTTCAATTATCCGCAACTCAAGTCATTCATTGAAGAGTCTGCCCAGAGCCATGGTTATGAAGCAGATGTTCGGCAGAGCGATGACGAAGCAACCATTATTTCTTGGTTACATGAGGCTGCTGATAATTCAACGCCGGTCATAATTAATCCAGCAGCCTTTACACATTATTCATACGCGATTCGGGATGCGGCCGAGCTAGTGAAGTCGCCATTGATTGAAGTGCATTTATCTAACCCGTTAGCCCGTGAGGAATTTCGTCACACCTCAGTTATTTCTGGCGTAGCAAATGGCACTATTGGTGGTTTTGGGCCTAATTCATATGCGTTAGCGATTTCAGCACTGAAAGGCCTAACTAAGTAAAACTAGGCTGCGGATTTAAGTATTCGCACAAGTATTAGGTATCCTAAGGTCTCGTCCACCGAACTGCGGTGGCTAAAAATTTGCGCCTCATTGCGCATATAGGAGAGTCTCAAAGTGGCAACCACAAGTGATCTTAAAAATGGCATGTGTCTCGATATTGAAGGTTCACTTTGGACTGTAATCGAATTCCAACACGTTAAACCAGGCAAAGGCCCAGCATTCGTTCGCACCAAGATGCGCCAAGTTTTGACTGGTAAAGTTGTTGAGAAGACACTGAACGCTGGCGTGAAGATCGATATAGCTATTCTGGAAAAGCGCGAAATGCAGTTTCTTTACAAAGAGGGCGAAGATTTTGTTTTCATGGATAACAAAACATATGACCAGATGAATATTTCTGCTGCCACCGTTGGTGATGCCGCAAATTACATGTTAGAGAACACTGAAGCGATCGTTGCAATCCACGAGAACAACCCGCTTTATATTGAACTACCTGCCTCGGTTCAATTGACCGTGACTTATACCGAACCTGGCTTACAAGGTGATCGCTCTTCAGGTGGAACTAAACCAGCAACAGTTGAGACTGGTATTCAGATTCAGGTGCCACTTTTCATCAAGCAAGATGAGAAGATTATGGTTGATACTAGAGATGGTTCGTATCAAGGTCGCGCTAACTAGTGTCAGCTCGCAGTAAAGCTCGAAAACACAGTCTGGATATTCTCTACGAAGCGGATATCCGTAAAAGTGATCCGTTAGCGATCATTGAGACTCGACTAAACATCAGTGACGATGCGGAGTTACCACCGGTACGTGATTACACCAAAGAGTTAGTTTCGGGCGTTACCGAGCATAAACGTAAGATTGATGAATTGATTGCTACCTATATTCAAGGTTGGGATTTAGATCGGTTAGCGGCAGTTGATCGAAATATTCTGCGTATCGCAATATTTGAAATCCTCTGGGCCAGTGAAATACCTGATGCAGTTGCCATTGATGAAGCGTTAATTCTTGCGAAAGATCTCTCTACTGAGGAGTCCGCGGGTTACATTCATGGTGTCTTAGCGAAGATTACTTCGATCAAGAGTGAATTATCTCTTTAATTAAGTAATTCTCAGCGTTAAGCCAGTGCAGAAGTTCAGCTGGTTCGATTCCAATCGCAAAACTCAAATTCATTAGGTCAGATTCTCTGATCGATAACACTTCACCATTCCAGTCACTTCTTTTCTTAACTATTCCGGCGCAGTAATTAACAACTACCGCTAAACGAGCCGGGTTCGCACAGTTCGGACGACTAATAGCGCGTAAATCTAAAGTCAAATTTTGTACTGAGCCATACTCAGTAATTGGCTGCCCGAGCAAAGACATAACATCAACACCCAAGATTCGAGCGACTTCACCAAGCCTTGAAATAGGCATATTTCGTGATCCGCGTTCATAAGAGCCAATTACGACCGCCTTAATCTTTCCAACCTCCGCCATCTCGGCGATCGTCCAGCCCCGCTTGCGGCGGGCCGCGCGCATGCGGCGACCAATCTCAATATTGCTTGGAAATGGGCGAGTGAAGGTACCGGCCTGCGAATTTATAGTCATGAGCGCAAAGTTAGCCTCGTTAGATCGACGGTGATTTAGCCCATCCACAGGTTTAGCCTGCCTACTGCTATTCTTCCGCTGCATCCTTTAAGACCCATCCTGCGAGGTGGGGAAGGAGATTTACATGAAAACAGTTCTGCCTGCGCCCGATATGTCGCGCGCAATAGTCCGCATAGCTCATGAAATTTTAGAGCGCTATGACGGTGCTGACTCAATCACTCTTTTAGGAATTCCCACTCGTGGAGCTCATTTAGCAACCCGTATCGCAGCTGCCATAAATGCGATCGAAGGTGGGCAAGTCGCGGTTGGAACCTTGGACACCACAATGCATCGCGATGATCTGCGAAGTCGTTCTCCCAAAGCTTTGCTACCAACTTTGATTCCAGCTGCCGGCGTTGAGGGTCGACATGTGGTCTTAGTCGATGACGTTCTATTCTCTGGTCGCACCATTCGCGCTGCACTCGACGCGCTTGGTGAGATAGGCCGTCCCACCAGCGTCTCGCTGGCAGTTCTAGTTGATCGCGGACACCGTGAGCTACCAATTAAGGCAGATTTTGTGGGCAAGAACATTCCAACATCTCGCAGCGAGATTATCAAAGTCAATTTGGTTGAAGTTGATGGAACTGACGAAGTAACCATCGCTGAAGGGGGAGTGAAGTGAAACATTTATTGAGCATTAGCGATCTCTCTCGCGAAGACGCAATTCTAATTCTTGATACGGCTGCCGAGTTGGCACGCATTTCAGATGGTCCGATGAAAAAGTTGCCGACACTTCGTGGTCGCACAATCGTAAATTTATTTGCCGAAGACTCCACCCGAACCAGAATTTCATTCGAAGCTGCGGCCAAGCGACTTTCCGCTGATGTAATTAATTTTTCGGCTAAAGGTTCAAGTCTGAGCAAGGGTGAATCCCTAAAAGACACTGCGCAAACGCTGCAGGCTATGGGCGCCGATGCTGTAGTTATTCGCCACCCAGCATCTGGAGCACCGTTTCGATTAGCAGATAATCAATGGATGAGTGGCGCGGTCATTAATGCTGGCGATGGCACCCATGAACATCCGAGCCAGGCTTTACTCGATGCTTACACGATTCGTAAACATCTTGGCAAAGGTGCCAAAGATTTAGCTGGGCTCCGAGTCGCGATTGTCGGTGACATTCTTCATTCTAGAGTGGCGCGTTCAAATGTATTATTACTTACGAAGCTAGGTGCCCATGTGACGATAGTTGCGCCACCAACGTTATTGCCGTTTGGGGTTGATAGTTGGCCCGTCACAGTTTCATATGACTTAGATGCGGTTATCCCGCGAGTTAACGCAATCATGATGTTACGCATTCAGCAAGAACGAATGCATGAGATCTTTTTTCCAAGTGCTCGGGAATATTCTCGGTACTACGGGTTAAATCGTGATCGCATGAACGCTCTGAATCCCAAGGCAATCATCCTGCATCCAGGTCCAATGAACCGAGGTCTCGAGATTACGGCTGAGGCTGCCGACAGTGCTAGATCGGTCATTGTCGAACAAGTAAGCAACGGCGTAAGTGTGCGAATGGCGATTCTTTATCTGTTGCTAGGCGGAGCACCAATTGAAGGCGGAATCAACTAATGAGTTACTTATTGAAGAACGCAACGATGCCAAATGGCAGCAAATCTGATTTAGCGATTGTTGACGGTCACTTTGTTGCGACTAGTTCACTACCAACAGACCATCAAGTAATTGATTTAGTGGGTAAGCAGGTGTTGCCCGGCTTAGTTGATCTACACACTCATCTACGTGAGCCAGGTTTTGAAGAATCTGAGACGGTTGCAACAGGTTCTCGTTCTGCTGTCCGTGGCGGCTTCACCGCAATCAGCGCAATGGCAAATACCTCACCAGTCGCCGACACCGCAGGCGTTGTTGAACAGGTCTATAGACTTGGTCAAGCAGCTGGCTTGTGTGATGTGTTTCCAATTGGCGCGGTAACTCAAGGATTAAACGGCCAAGCACTTTCGGAAATAGGCGCAATGGCGGACTCAGTTGCGCGAGTCAGAGTTTTCAGCGATGATGGAAAATGTGTGTTTGATCCACTGATAATGCGTCGCGCTTTGGAGTATGTAAAGAAATTCGATGGCGTCATTGCGCAACATGCGCAAGAACCTGCTTTAACCCAAGATGCGCAGATGAATGAAGGCGAAATGTCTGCGCAGTTGGGACTAAAGGGATGGCCAGCTGTCGCTGAAGAAGCAATCATTGCTCGCGATGTTTTGCTTGCTGAACATACCAAGTCACGCTTACATATCTGTCATCTCACAACTGCTGGTGGTGTAGAGATAATTCGCTGGGCTAAAGCAAGAGGAATTAATGTAACAGCTGAAGTAACTCCACATCATCTGTTACTAACGGATGATTACGCAAAAACCTATGATCCAATCTTCAAGGTCAATCCACCATTGCGGCTCGAGAGTGATGTGTTAGCGCTCCGCGAAGGTTTAGCAGATGGCACTATCGATATCGTCGCAACTGATCATGCACCACATAGTTCAGAAAGCAAGGATTGCGAATGGTCGGTAGCGAGTTTTGGAATGGTTGGACTGGAAACTGCGCTATCTATCGTGATTAAGACTATGGTCGAAACCGGTTTGCTGAACTATCAAGATGTTGCGCAGCGACTTTCAATCGCACCTGCACGTATTGCTCGTTACGAAAATCACGGGCAGGACTTGATAGTTGGAAACGTAGCCAATCTAACCGTCGTAGATACTGCGGCAAAATGGATTGTTGATCGCGACTTAATGTCTACTAGATCTAAGAACACGCCGTTCCATGGATTTGAACTACCTGGCGTCGTAACGCATACCTTCTTCAAGGGAAAGTTGGTCTTTGGTGAGTAAGGCGCTTTTGGTCTTAGAAGATGGTCGAATCTTTACCGGTAGTTCTTGGGCAGCTGTCGGAACAACTTTTGGTGAAGCGGTCTTTTCAACTGGAATGACCGGATATCAAGAAACGCTAACTGACCCGAGTTATCACAAGCAGGTTGTGATCATGACCGCACCTCATGTCGGTAATACCGGAATGAATACGGCTGATGAAGAATCTTCCAAAATCTGGGTGAGTGGCTTTGTTGTTCGAAATCCATCAGCAGTTATTAGTAATTGGCGAAGTGAACGTTCTCTCGAAGATGACCTGATTGCTCAAGGCGTAGTTGGCATTAGCGGAGTTGATACAAGAGCGCTCACTAGGCACTTACGTGATCGAGGCGCCATGAAAGTGGGAATTTTTTCAGGTACTGAATTTTCCATTGAAGAAATGGTTACCCAAGTTAGATCAAGTGGCGCAATGACCGGCGCTTATTTAGCGCAAGATGTATCTACCCATAAGCCATATGTAGTACCGGCGATCGGTGAGAAGAAATTCACAGTTGCGGCGTTAGACCTAGGAATAAAAGCAGCGACACCTCGTTCGATGGCAGCTCGCGGTATCGAGGTTCACGTATTGCCAGCGAGTACTACCTTCGACGAAATTCTTGCGCTTAATCCAGATGGGGTCTTTATCTCAAATGGACCTGGCGACCCATCAACCATGAATGAGACCGTTGAGTTAGTACGCGAAGTTCTACACGCGAAAATTCCGATCTTCGGTATTTGTTTTGGACATCAAATTTTGGGTCGAGCACTTGGTTTTGAATCATACAAGCTGACATTTGGTCATCGCGGAATTAATCAACCGGTCATTGATAAGGTAACTGAAAAAGTTGAGATCACAGCTCACAATCATGGGTTTGCGATCAAAGCGCCAACAACCGGCACTTTCACAACTGTCTTTGGACCTGGCCATGTAACGCATGTGAACTTGAATGATGATGTAGTCGAGGGTTTAGCTCTTCTTGAGCAACCTGCCTTTAGTGTTCAGTACCATCCAGAGGCAGCAGCTGGTCCACATGATGCGAACTATTTGTTTGATCGTTTCGTCGACTTAATGGCGGCCAATCCAGTCGGAGTAGTAAATGCCTAGAGATAATTCAATCAAAAGTGTTTTAGTAATTGGTAGCGGGCCGATCGTAATCGGACAAGCCTGCGAATTTGATTATTCTGGTACTCAGGCTTGTCGCGTACTACGTGCCGAAGGCATTCGGGTTATCTTGGTTAACTCGAATCCAGCGACCATCATGACTGACCCAGAATTTGCGGATGCGACTTATATTGAACCAATCACTGCCGAATATATCGAAAAGATAATTGAAATTGAACGCCCAGATGCGATATTGGCAACCCTTGGTGGCCAAACTGCACTTAATGCGGCGATCGCCCTGAGTGAACGCGGCACGTTAGCTAAGTTCAACGTTAGATTAATCGGCGCTGACATTCCCGCAATTAATCGTGGCGAGAATCGCGAACTATTCAGAGCAATTGTCGAGAAGGTTGGGGGAGAATCTTCTAAATCAATTATCTGTCATACGATTGATGAAGTCTTGGCTGCGGCAGTTGTTTTAAATTACCCAGTCGTAGTTCGCCCATCTTTTACGATGGGTGGCCTCGGGTCTGGTATCGCCTTCGATGAGTCAGCTTTAAGACAAATTGCCGGAGCTGGACTTACTCACAGCCCAACAACTGAAGTTTTGATTGAAGAATCGATTATTGGCTGGAAAGAGTACGAACTTGAGGTAATGCGTGATCATAAAGATAACGTAGTGATTGTTTGTACTATTGAAAACGTTGACCCTATGGGCGTTCACACTGGAGACTCGATCACGGTGGCGCCAGCAATGACACTCACTGATGTCGAGTACCAGAGGCTACGTAATCTTTCGATAGATATTATCCGTGAAGTTGGTGTTGCAACCGGCGGTTGCAATATTCAGTTCGCAGTAAATCCAGCTGATGGCCGCATAATCGTGATCGAGATGAACCCGAGAGTTTCGCGTTCAAGTGCGCTTGCCTCAAAAGCGACCGGTTTCCCAATCGCTAAGATTGCTACCAAATTAGCGATTGGTTATTCGCTAGATGAGATTCAAAATGACATTACCAAAGTGACTCCCGCTTCATTTGAGCCAACCTTGGACTACGTAGTGGTTAAAGCGCCGCGTTTTGCCTTTGAAAAGTTTGCTGATGCAGATCCACGACTTACGACCACTATGAAGTCAGTTGGTGAGGCGATGGCGATTGGCCGTTCTTTCGCTGAAGCTTTGCAGAAAGCGTTACGTTCACTAGAGCGAAAAGAAGCGCCGTTCTCTTGGCCAGCAGCACCTAATACCGGAGAGCTCGAAGCGCTCCTTAAAGCAATTGAAATTCCAACGGAGTATCGCTTACAGCAAGTTCAGCGCGCGCTCTGGTGGGGCGCATCAATTCAGGATGTATTTACCGCCTGCAAGATTGATCCATGGTTTTTAAACCAGATCACTGAGTTAAATGCAGCTGCCAGAGTAATCGCGATACCAGGTGACTTAAATGATGAAGTTTTACGTAACGCTAAGCAACTAGGTTTTTCCGATAAGCAGATTGCGGATTTGCGGGGGATTTCCGAATCCGATGTTCGTGCCGCACGAGCAAACTTAAATGTTCATGCCATTTACAAGACGGTAGATACTTGCGCTGCCGAGTTTGAAGCTTTCACGCCTTATCACTACTCGAGTTACGAAGAAGAGACCGAAGTTAAGTCACGCACTAAGCCCGCAGTGATAATTTTAGGATCTGGACCAAATCGAATCGGCCAAGGCATCGAGTTTGATTACTCCTGTGTCCACGCTTCGTTTACCTTAAGAGACTCTGATTTTGAAACTGTAATGATCAACTGCAATCCTGAGACAGTTTCAACTGATTACGACACTAGCGATCGACTATATTTCGAACCGTTAACACTTGAGGATGTTTTAGAAGTTGTCCGAGCTGAAGAGTTAGCCGGTCCAGTTCTGGGAGTTATTACCCAACTTGGGGGTCAAACCCCACTTGGCTTAGCCGCCGGGTTAAAGGCAGCCGGCGTGAACATTTTGGGTACTTCGCCAGAGGCGATTAATTTAGCCGAAGACCGCGGTGAATTCGGTGAAGTCTTGGCGCAACAAAATCTAGTTGCGCCGAAATTTGGCATGGCAGCTTCGCAGTTAGAGGCTCTAAAGATTGCCCATGAAATTGGTTATCCAGTACTTGTGCGCCCAAGTTTCGTACTCGGCGGACGCGGCATGGAAATTGTTTACGATGACGAGTCTTTATCTGGATTTATAACTCGAGCTACTGACATAACTCCAGATCGTCCAGTGTTGGTCGATCGATTCTTAGATAGTGCGATTGAAATTGATGTTGATGCTTTGTTTGATGGGCAAGAGTTGTTCCTAGGTGGCGTAATGGAGCACATTGAAGAAGCGGGTATCCATTCCGGAGATAGTGCCTGCGTACTTCCGGCCATGACGCTTACACCTGAGATGGCTGCTGAAATAGCAAACGCAACCGAGAAAATCGCCCGTGGCGTTGGCGTCCGCGGCTTGATCAACATTCAATTCGCAATCGCAGATCAACAACTCTACGTTTTGGAAGCTAACCCGCGTGCCTCTCGCACCGTTCCATTCGTAAGCAAAGCAACTGGAGTTCCGCTAGCTAAAGCCGCTGCGCGTATTTCAGTTGGAGCCAGCATTGCACAGTTGCGCACTGAAGCAATTTTGCCGGCCGGGAACGGTCAAGCTAAAGGAATTTCCGTAAAAGAGGCGGTTCTTCCTTGGAATCGTTTCCGACGCGTTGATGGTCGTGGTGTTGATTCTGTGCTCGGTCCCGAAATGCGATCAACTGGCGAAGTGATGGGTATCGCCGCAACCTTCGGCGAAAGTTATGCCAAGAGTCAAATATCCGCCTTTGGCCCACTTCCTAAGGCTGGAAAAGTTTTCGTCTCGCTTGCTGATAAAGATAAAAATCACGGGATCGCACCAGCTAAGTCATTGATCGATCTAGGATTTTCGATTTTGGCGACAACTGGAACTGCGGCTTACTTACGCGAGGCAGGCATATCAGTGACCGAAGTTCGTAAGTACTCTGAAGGCCAAGGCGCAATGGGTGAACGTACGATCGTTGATCTTCTACATGCTGGTGATATTGATTTAGTTATCAATACGCCAGTTGGCCGTGGCACTAGAGCCGATGGTTGGATGATTCGTACTGCCGCAATCCAGCGCTCCATTCCATGTATAACTACTACGGCTGGGTTCGCCGCAGCGGTTTCAGGTATTGCTGCCCTTCAACAAGGCGAGATGAGTGTTAAATCCATACAGAAGTGGTTGGCTTAGCTATGGCTGGAATTAACCGAAGTGCTGCTCAACTACTCGCTACCATTGTTGGTAACAAAAAAGTTGGCCAGTACCACCAGATTTTGATTAGTGTCGGTGACCTAGTTTCGCAGTGTAAGCCCGGCAACTTCGTCGCAATTAGTGTCGGTGGGCCCAACTCGAAGATGGTTTTACGTCGCGCTTTTGCCATCTCGCGCACAACTACTTCGCCGCAATACGGGGGCGCAATCGAGTTAATCGTCGCACCACACGGCAGCGGTTCATCCTGGCTTTGCGGATTAACCGAGGGCGAACAGATTGATATCACGCTTCCGTTGGGTACTGCCTTTGGGATCCCAACCACGAGTGTCAATGCGCTCTTAGTGGGAGGCGGTTACGGTTCAGCGCCACTTTTTGGTCTAGCTGAAGTTTTAAAGGAGCGCGGGTGCCGCGTTGATATGTTGTTAGGAGCAAGCACCGGCGCAAAAATTTATGCACCTCTTGAGGGCAAGCGCAGCGTTAATTCGCTTCGAATTTTCACCGAAGATGGATCGATGGGTGAAACTGGACGCATCACAGCACCGATTGCGCAGTTAGTTTCCGAACTTCAGATCGACGTTATTTACTCTTGTGGTCCGATGGCGATGTTGAAAGCTATCTCCGAAATTTTGAACGGGGGAGACGTAGTCCATCAGTGCGCAGTTGAAGAAGCAATGGCTTGCGGGATCGGAATCTGCATGACTTGTGTGCTTCCCGTAAAAGATCCGACTGGCAAGATTAGTAACTTACGTTCTTGTATTGACGGTCCTGTAATGGATGGTGCCAGTATTGAATGGGATCTCGTAGGTAAGACTGTGGTGCTTTAATGTCACAACTAGATTTCTCAACAATACTTGGCAATGCTTGGTTTCCATCTCCTATTTTCACAGCGAGTGGCTGCGCCAGTTCAGGTAAAGAGTTGGCCCAATTCTTTGACTTACGCGATATGGGCGCTATTGTGACTAAGTCGATTATGACAAAACCGCGCGCAGGTCGGGCTACGCCACGAATGGCAGAAACACCAAGTGGCATGCTGAACTCGATCGGGCTGCAAGGTCCAGGTATCGATGCTTTCTTAGCGAATGATTTAGCTTGGCTGGTTGAACAAAAGGCCCGTATTATCGTTTCGATAGCCGGTGAGACTGCCGAAGAATTTGCCTCTCTTGCTCGCCGTCTTCGTGGAGTGGCGGGAATATCAGCTCTTGAAGTAAATATTTCCTGTCCGAATGTAGAAAATCGAGGAATGGTCTTTGCTTGCCATCTCGAGTCGGCTCAAAGTGTGATTGAAGGCGTACGCCGGACTATTGGTGGAGACTTACCAATCATTGCCAAACTTTCGCCGGATGTAACAGACATTGTGTCCATCGCTCGTGGCGTTGTTGATGCTGGAGCTGACGGTCTTGCTTTAATCAATACCGTTCTGGGCATGGTGATTAATCCAAACACTATGCGGCCACATTTAGGTGGACGTACCGGCGGTCTATCGGGCCCAGCTATCAAACCAATCGCGGTCCGCGCGATTTATCAAGTACACGAAGCGCTACCTAAGGTTCCCATTCTAGGAATGGGTGGAGTTTCATCCGGTGCTGATGCCTTTGAATTGATTCTGGCCGGTGCCAGTGGAGTTTCAGTTGGAACTGCCTCGTTTGGAAATCCAACTGCAGTCATGAAGATTCAAAATGAGTTGAAGCAAATTCTGAACGAAAAGGGCTTTAGTTCAGTGCGCGAAGCAATTGGATTCGCGCATCGACCAGAGAGCAGCGTGCGATGAAAGCACCAATCATTCTGGCAACTGATACCTCAGACCTAGAAATAGCTAAGAGTTGGGCACGATTGGTTGCCCCACATATAACCGGGATCAAATTAGGTCTCGAGTTCTTTCTCAATTTTGGAGCTGAAGGCGTCCGCGAAGTTGTCGCGGATCATGAGTTAGATCTTTTCCTGGATTTAAAACTACACGACATTCCAAATACGGTAGGGCAAGCAGCCGCCGCAGTTGCTAATTTGAAACCTAGATTTCTAACGGTTCATGCATCTGGCGGTAACGCGATGATTGCTGCTGCGGCTCAACATCTTCCAAGTACCGAAATTACTGCAGTCACAATTTTGACGAGTTTAGGAGATCCAGATTTAGTCGAGATTGGCTTTCGTAGCAACGCGCTAGAAAGTGCAGTAGGTCTTGCCAAGTTGGCGATTTCCGCCGGAGCCAAGGCAATTGTTTGTTCACCAATGGAAGTTGCCGCAATTCGGTCCGCTATCGGAGCAGGACCAGCAATCATTACCCCGGGCGTGCGACCAATAGATGCGACTGCGCCACTTGATGACCAAGTTCGCACCATGACTCCGTTGGCAGCGATCGAAGCAGGCGCAAGTTATGTTGTTATCGGTCGCCCGATCACTCGCTTCTGGAGTCAAGGCGAAGCCGCATTTAGCGCTAATTTGGCAGAGATTTGTGAACCGCTCATAGCCCGATAGATTTAGCTCATGCAACCACCGCAACTCTCGCCCGAAGATCGCGCGCGAGCTCTGGCCAAAGCGGGAGCTGCTCGAAAGCGGAGAGCTGAAGTCAAGGCCCAGATTAAGAGTGGCAACTATTCACTAAGCCAAGTTTTCGAATTAAGTAAAAGTGATGAAGCTGTAGCAAAGATGCGAGTGTTCGAACTTCTCGAGTCAATTTCAGGTGTTGGCAAAGTGCGCGCTCGTTCGGTTATGGAACGTTTGAATATCTCACCAACTAGAAGAATTCAAGGGTTAGGCGCTAAACAATTGCCAGCTCTCTTATCTGAGTTCGCCAGTCCAACTCTTATTGAACGCGGAAAGTTGTTAGTACTTTCCGGGCCAGGGGGAGTTGGCAAAAGTACTGTCGCCAAAGAGCTGCGTAAGGAAGCAAAGTTCTACGTTTCCGTAAGCGCCACGACAAGAACGCCCCGTCACAATGAACACAATGGCATCGATTATTTCTTCATTACTGACGCCGAGTTTGAAGCTCGTAAGTCTGCTGGCGATTTTTTGGAGTGGGCTGAATTCGCGGGCGCTAAATATGCGACGCCGAAAGCCCAAGTGGAAGATGCTCTGACCCGTGGTAAAAATGTTCTGCTAGAGATTGATATAGCTGGCGCTGAGCAAGTTAGAAAAGTCAGCGATGAAGCTATCTTGGTCTTTCTAGAGCCACCATCATGGGAAGAGCTAGTAAATCGACTTGAGGCTCGTGGCACTGATTCAGAGGAACGACGCGCACACCGGCTCGAATTGGCGCAGGAGGAACTAGCTCATGCGCCCAATTTCGACCACCGGATCGTGAATCACTCGGTAACCCAGGTTCTTAGCGAACTGGTATCCTTGACCTCTTGATCTACCCCATTTTTTTATTTGTTGAGTACCACTTGCTACTGGAGGACACATGGACGGCATTACAAATCCACCTATCGACGAACTTCTCGATAAGGCCGGTTCTAAGTACAGCTTGGTTCTCTACGCTGCAAAGCGCGCCCGTCAAATCAACGCGTATTACTCACAACTCGGCGAAGGCTTACTTGAATATGTTGGTCCGCTAGTTGAGACCCATGTTCACGAGAAGCCGCTTTCAATCGCACTCCGTGAGATTAATGAAGGCTTGCTCACTATCGAGAATCTCGAGCCAACTGCTTAATTTTTGCCAGTAGGCGAGGTGGTCGAAGTGCCAAAACGAATTAGCAAAGTAATTCTTGGCGTTGGTGGCGGAATCGCTGCTTATAAATCCTGTGAACTTTTGCGCCGCATGCAGGAGCGCAATTATGAAGTTACCGTCGTTCCAACTCCTTCAGCTCTTAACTTCGTGGGCGCCGCTACCTGGGAGGCTTTATCAGGTAAGAAAGTTACTACCCAGGTTTGGGAATCAGTTGATGAAGTCAGGCACGTCAAATTGGCAGCCGAAAATGACTTGATCATAATCTCACCAGCAACTGCTGATTTGATCGCTCGAATAGCGATGGGTCGAGCCGATGATTTGTTAACAAATTTAGTTCTAGCTAGTAACGCAATAAAGGTTTTGATTCCAGCGATGCATCCGAATATGTGGAACAACCCAGCAACGGTTGCCAATATTGCGTTGCTAAAAGAGCGTGGTTTTAATGTTATGACACCAGCCACTGGTCGGCTAACTGGAGCAGATAGCGGCATTGGCCGGTTACCTGAAAGTTCCGAGATTCTGGCCTTTTTAGCTTCAGTAATTTCAGATAGCCAAGACTTACTAGGCAAACGGATTTTGGTTACCGCAGGTGGAACTCGCGAAGCGATTGACCCAGTTCGGTATATCGGGAATCGCTCTTCTGGAAAACAGGGTTACGCAATCGCACAAGCCGCACTTGATCGTGGCGCAGAAGTCACGATTTTGAGTGCTAATGTAAATTTGCCCGATCCAGTGGGGGCTGAAGTGGTTCGAGTCGAGAGCGCTCATGATTTAGAGGTTGCCTTAGAAGATCATTTTCATAGTACCGACTTGCTCGTGATGGCGGCGGCAGTTGCCGATGCCCGGCCAGAACAAGTGGGTACTGAAAAGCTCAAGAAAGATGCTTATCGCGAGATTGCTTTGATCGAGAATCCAGACTTAGTAGCCCAAATTTCAGCTCAACGAACTAAGCAAGTAATCGTAGGTTTTGCGGCTGAAACTACGTTAAATGTTGCTGAGGCAAATCGCAAACTACTCGCAAAAGGCTTAGACCTTATTTACTTAAATGATGTTTCAACTGGCGAGATTTTCGGTAGTGACTCCACTCAAGGTGTATTCATCACAACTGAGGGCAAAGAGATACCAGTTAGTAAGAGTAATAAAACGACATTGGCAAACCAATTACTCGATCTAGTACTTAATAAGTTAAGTTAACCCAATGTCAAAGCGCTTATTTACCTCAGAATCTGTAACCGAAGGCCATCCAGATAAGATCGCAGATCAAATCTCTGATGCGATTCTCGATTCGCTACTTAGCCAAGATGCTAAATCCCGAGTTGCCGTTGAAACTTTAATTACAACTGGGCAAGTACATGTTGCGGGCGAAGTAACAACTAATGGCTACGCAGATGTCATGACCATTGTTCGAGATACTGTTCTAGGAATTGGTTACGACTCGTCGGATAAAGGTTTCGACGGAAATTCTTGTGGCGTATCACTTTCTATCGGTCAGCAATCACAGGACATCGCTCAAGGTGTAGATGATGCATATGAAAAACGGTTAGATTCTTCAGTTGATCCGTTAGACCTACAAGGTGCCGGTGACCAAGGTTTGATGTTTGGCTATGCCTGCGAAGATACTAAAGAATTTATGCCGCTGCCAATTTCGTTGGCCCACAAATTAGCCCAACGCTTATCCGCAGTCCGCAAATCAGGTCAATTGGCTTACCTACGTCCTGATGGCAAAACTCAAGTAACTATTGAATACGATGGTGATAAAGCGGTCGCGCTAAATACGATCGTGATTTCATCACAACATAGCGCTGATGTTGACGTCGCTAAGAAGTTAACGCCAGAAATTATTGAAATGGTAATCAATCCGGTTCTAGCTGATGTTGATCTACCAAAGGCGGATCTACGCACTTTAATTAATCCAACTGGTCGTTTCGTAATCGGCGGACCAATGGGAGATGCCGGACTAACCGGTCGCAAGATCATTGTAGATACTTATGGCGGCATGGCGCGTCATGGTGGTGGCGCATTCAGCGGAAAGGATCCCTCAAAAGTTGATCGCTCTGCAGCCTATGCAATGCGTTGGGTAGCCAAAAACATTGTGGCAGCTGGGCTCGCATCACGCTGTGAAGTTCAAGTCGCCTATGCAATTGGCAAAGCGCAACCAGTCGGTCTCTTCATTGAAACCTTTGGAACCGAAAAGGTGCCAGTTTCTAGAATTCAAGATGCTGTTCTCTCGGTATTTGATCTACGTCCGGCCGCGATTATTCGTGACCTTGATCTGTTGCGTCCAATTTATTCGCTGACAAGTGCATATGGACATTTCGGTCGTGAACTGGCCGAATTCTCTTGGGAAAAGACCGATCGCGCTGCTGCTCTCCAAGCCGCAATCAAGTAAATACCTTTAAAAAGCAACCTCGCAAAATACATCTCGTAGACTGCGTTCATGCTGCGTCCGCTAAAACTTAGAATTCAACGCGCTCCGCAGCCTGCGGGCCCGACCGCCAGCGACTTACCTGTAGCGTCGGTTTGGGTTGATTCAGATATTTCAACTTTAACTGAGCCATTTTCCTATTTGATTCCCGAAAAACTAAGTTCACAAATCAAGATCGGGTCTCGGGTTCAGATTCCATTCAAGGATAAACACCTTGAAGGAATCGTTATAGGACGAACCCCTGCAACTCCAGAGGTTAGGGATTTGAGATCGATCTATAAATTGCTTGGGGATTTTCCAGTGGCGACAGAAGAGACCATTGAATTAATCGCTTTAACCGCTAGTTTTTGGGGTGGTTCACCTTATGATGTTGTTCGAAGTGCGATTCCACCACGGGTTGCGGGTTCCGAAAAAAATCTCGCTTTTACGACCTTGACCACTCGTTCTAACTTCGAGGCAATAGCAACTTTTAACTTATTGCCACCAAAAGTAGATCCAGTTTCCGCGCTAGTTACTTTGGTTGCGACTCATAAAACTGGCGGAGCTAGACTGGTTTTAGTTCCTTCGGCTCGGGAACTAGATCGTCTCGGAACCCTTCTTGTTCAAGCGGGTATTGATTTCATTTCGCTGGATTCGAATCTGACGCGTGCTGATCGTTATCGTAATTTTCTTATCGCTTCACTTGGCGGATCTGATCTAATAATCGGTATGCGTGGGGCTATTTTCGCCCCGATTCCTAACCTAACCGATATTTTCCTACATCAAGAAAATAGCGAGCACTATTTTGAGCGCCGAGCTCCTTATTGGAATGCTCGTGAAGTTGCTTGGATGCGATCGAAACTGTCGAGCCTAAACCTTCACTTAACTGGTTACGTACCCAGCCTTGATGCGGCGCTAGATATCGAGGCAAAAGAAGTTAAATACCAGGCCAGTCGCCAGAAAATCACAGTCGTTGCGCAGCCAAGTTCTAGCGGTGAGCTAATTCCGAGCAAGATCTACCAACAAGTCCGAAAAGCGTTACTGGCTGGTCCAGTTCTCTTTCTGGTTCCTGCTAAAGGTTATGCGACGGCCATTAGCTGTGCTAAATGTCGTAACGTCGCAATGTGTGAATGCGGCGGAAAACTTTCGAAGAAAAGTGCACAGAGCGAACCGATCTGTGTTCTCTGTAGCAAAAATTATCAGAACTGGAAATGTGGTTGGTGCGGTGAAGCGAGAGTATTTCTAACAAGTCGAGGAATAGAACGGTTCGCTGAGGAAATTGGCAGATCCTTCCCTAATCAATTGGTTATTCAATCAACCGCAAATGAACCTCGTGGAACTGTGGGCAATGAACCGGCTTTAGTGATCTCGACTCCAGGAGTAGAACCAATTGCCGAGAGCGGTTACGCAGCTGTAGTCATTCTGCAAGTAGATCGGTTCTTGAGTTCTAGTGCTACAAATGGTGTTGAACGCGCTTACTCCAATTTCTTTTCGGCAGCAGCTCTGGTCAGAGATTCCGGGGTTATCGCTTTGGTTCTTGATGATGGGACGCCTATCGTTAGTGCCTTAACCACTTGGAACCCTGCGACAATCTCAAAGCGAGAGATTGAGCATCGCATCTCGCTGCAGCTACCACCGATAACCAGTGCTGTTTTGGTGATGGCTGATTCTGCTGAACTAGTTCGCCTTAAAAGTGCGCTGGACAGCGCTAAGCAAAAGGGTAGAGCGCCAAGTTCGCTTAGGGTCTACGGACCTACCACTAGTAGCAGTGATGGCATGAAGCTAACGCTGTTGGTAGATCCCAGCGATCTTTTGGATCTTGTTAGTTTGCTCCGTGAAATCAATAAACGTCGAGCTATATCTAAGAAGCCGATGCTTGGCTATCGAGTAAATCCATTCTCACTGGATTGACTCCATTGAGTTGATAGGATTACGCCTATGTCGATTCAACCAATCCGTCTTTTCGGAGATCCTGTGCTGATCACACCGGCCGCACCCGTTGTCGACTTCGACAAAGAGCTCCGAAATTTAGTTGCCGACCTCACGGAAACGATGATTGAGGCTCCAGGTGCTGGTTTAGCCGCGCCTCAAATCGGAGTTTCGCTACGTGTTTTCGTCTGGGATGTCGAAGATGAACTGGGTCATCTGATTAATCCAACCCTCGACCTAAGTGATGAACTTCAAGATGGCGAAGAAGGTTGTCTTAGTTTCCCGGCTTTACGTTACTCAACACCACGAGCCATGCGCGTCGTTGCTAAAGGATTTAATATGTACGGCGATCCAATAACTGTTGAAGGCAGTGAGTTTTTAGCTCGCGCAATTCAGCATGAAACTGATCATCTGGATGGAATTGTCTTCATTGATCGACTGACTGCAGCTGATCGCAAACTCGCGATGAAAGAGATTCGCGAATCAGAGTGGTTCGGTTCTGCGACAGCAAATGGTACTTCACCGATTATTAAAGTATCTCCGCATTTCACTAATGGTTTAGGAAACTAGTGAAGATTGCGGTCGCCGCGTCACCTGAAGTTGCTATTCCGACCTTGGAATACCTGCTTGCCTCTGAACATGACCTAGCGCTGATAATCTCTCGGCCAGATAGCCAAGTGGGTAGAGGGCGCGAATTAACCCCGACCGCGGTTTCAGTTTGGGCAACAGCCAACCACATTGACCTTTATCGTCCTAACAAGACGGAAGAATTTGATGAACGGCTAAAAAGTTTTGATTTGGTAGTAACCATCGGATACGGCTTGTTATTGCCAGTAGAGATTCTAACTCAGCCGAAATATGGCTTCATTAATCTGCATTTCTCACTTCTCCCCAAATTGCGTGGCGCAGCGCCGGCTCAACGTGCGATTATCAATGGACTCACTGAAACAGGTATCACGGTTTTCCAGCTTGATGCCGGTATGGATACTGGCCCGATCTATATTCAAAGCAAGCACAGAATGAAACCAAATACTACGGCCGGTGAACTACTTACTGAATTATCGCTCTTGGGACCAAGTGCTATTGGTAAGACGCTGAGCGCAATCGAGAGCGCTGTTTTGCCGACACCACAGGATGATTCCCAAGCGACGAACGCGGCTAAGTTATCGAAAGTCGAAGCGCAGATTAACTGGTCCGATGAAGCTAAGGACATTGTTAATAAGATTTTAGGTTTCGCACCTAATCCTGGAGCTACCGCAAAGTTTCGTGGCGAAGTCTTGCGTATCACTAAAGCACGACTGAGTGAGCATTCATTGCCAGTACGTGAGATATCTCTATCTAACGGGTCGGTTTTAGTTGGAACTTCTTCGAACGCTGTTGAACTTCTGGAAGTAACTCCGGCTGGCAAAAAACCAATGGCGGCATCAGCGTGGGCTAATGGAGCTCGTTTCACGACTGGCGAGACTCTTGAATAACCCGGTTCCGCGTACCTATAAGCGCGCGAATCCAGATGCCACTCGACTCCTAGTCTTTGACTTGTTGACCGAAGTTAACCGCAGCGATGGGTATTCCAATCTGCTTTTGCCGCAAGCGCTAACTGCTAGCAAGTTCGATGATCGGGACAAGGCATTTGCAACTGAGTTGCTTTATGGAACTCTTCGAATGCAGGGTCGTCATGATTGGATTCTGGCGCAAGTTTCTAATCGACCTTGGGAGCAAGTAGATCCAGGTGTGATTGATGTCGGTCGAATGGCGCTTCAACAAATTCATGAGATGCGAGTACCAGATCATGCGGCAGTATCTGCATCCGTTGATATCGCTCGCAAAAGATTGGGTGAGGCGCAGGGATCTTTCTTAAATGCTTTACTGCGAGCGGTATTGAAAAAATCTTTGGAGGAATGGTTGGCACCACTTGCGGATATTAAGGATCCGATAGAGCGACTCTCAATTCAATATTCACATCCGCAATGGATTGTTTCAGCATATTTCGACTTGCTAAAGAATGAATCAGATGTAACTGCAGCTCTGATCGCAAATAATATTCCCGCACAACCAACCTTAGTTTCTTGGCCGGGTCGATCTACTCAAGCTGAACTAGTCGAACTGGGGGGAGTGCCTACGAAGTACTCTCCTTACGGAGTTCGACTTTCGGGTTCACCCGGCGCAATTCCGGCGATTAGAGATCGGCGAGCTGGAGTACAAGACGAAGGTTCACAGTTGGTTGCCGAGATATTCGCCGCCGTTAGTCAGAGCGCGCATGATTGGCTTGATCTTTGCGCAGGCCCAGGCGGCAAAGCAGCCTTGATTTCAAGTATCGCCGCTCTTGGCGACCACACCTTCACGGCTAATGAGATCTCAGTGCCACGAGCGAATTTGGTTTCGCAAGTAGTTGAGTTCGGCCAAGTGATTGTGGGTGATGGGCGCGAAATCGCCAAAAGCGGGCGAACTTTTGATGCGATTCTGGCAGATGTTCCGTGTACTGGTTTAGGGGCATTGCGGCGACGTCCCGAAGTTCGCTGGCGACGCACACTTGCAGATCTTCGTACTCTGACCGATCTGCAGATCGAGTTAAGCAATGCGGCGATCTCGACGCTAAACCCAAATGGTTTTTTTGCTTACATTACTTGTTCGCCACATTTGGCCGAGACGAAATTCCAAGTATCGGCAATTCTCAAGCAACATCCGGAACTTCAAAAAGTAGATCTGCGACCGTATTTTCCTGCCGGGCTAGTAAGCAGCAATGATGATGGATCGCTACTGCTCTGGCCCCAGATACATAACACGGATGCCATGTTCATGACTATCTTCCAGAAGTCGAGTTAGGCTTTCGCTATGGCTCATCAGATTCGAATCACCCCGAGCGTTCTCAATGCAGATTTTAATAATTTGGGTGCGGAAATAGAACGTATTTCAGTCACTTCCGATCTAGTTCATCTAGATGTTATGGATAATATTTTTGTTCCAAACTTCACCTTTGATTTTGCGCGAGCCGCCGAAATTATTTCGGTTAGCAAGTTGCCAGTTGATGCTCATTTAATGGTTGCTGACGTTGACCTGATCGCGCCTAAATATGCGGAGGTCGGGTGTGCAAGTGTGACCATTCACGCCGAAGCAACCACAGATATACGTAAGACATTAAAGGCAATTCGCAGCTATGGCGCGCGCGCAGCTCTAGCGCTTAAACCTAAAACGCCACTCGAGCCTTATTTGGAGTTCCTAAATGATCTCGACATGTTACTAATCATGACTGTTGAACCTGGTTTCGGCGGCCAGAAATTTATGTTTGATCAGCTCCCTAAAATTTCGCAAGCCCGCAAAGAGATAGGGTCTAAGGCCATTTGGCTACAAGTCGATGGCGGCGTCTCGCTAGAGACTATCGAAGCCGCGGCCACAGCAGGTGCTGATACTTTCGTAGCAGGCAGCGCGGTGTTTAACAGCGCAGACCCTGCGCAAATGGTCAGTATTCTTCGCGAAAAAGCCCAATCGGTTTCAATCTAGAACCAGAGATCAAAGGCGTCTCGCCATCTAGCCTTGTGAAGTAAACTGATCTCATGAAGACATTTGAAACTCTCTTTGCTGAGTTAACCGAAAAAGTAGCGACTCAAGCACCGGACTCGGCGACTGTAGCTGCGGTAAATGCCGGGGTTCATTCAATCGGCAAAAAAGTTCTCGAAGAAGCCGGTGAAGTTTGGTTAGCGGCTGAGCACGAAGGTGACGAAGCGCTAGCTGAGGAAATTAGCCAGTTGCTCTACCACCTGCAGGTTCTCATGCTGGCGCGCCAGATTTCAATTTCCGATGTTTACCGATACTTGTAGGAGTAGAGAATGATTCGAATAGCGGTTCCGAACAAGGGCTCACTTGCTGATGCATCAATCGCAATTCTAAAAGAAGCAGGCTACCAGCAACGAGTAGATTCTCGTGATCTTGTTTTGCTGGATCCCGAGAACGGTGTTGAGTTTTACTATTTGCGGCCACGCGATATCGCAATTTACGTTGGCTCGGGCGAACTTGAAGCTGGCATCACTGGACGAGATCTATTGATTGATTCAGGTGCGCCAGCAAAGGAGATTCTTAGTCTAGGTTTCGGCGGCTCAACCTTTAGGTTTGCAGGAAGCGTTGATCGCGATTGGCAGATATCTGATCTGGCTGGAAAACGGATCGCTACTGCTTATCCTGGCTTGGTATCGACCCACTTACATGAGTTGAATATTTCGGCCGAAGTGGTTCGCTTAGACGGAGCGGTTGAAAGTAGCGTACGACTTGGTGTTGCAGATGTGATCGCCGATGTGGTCAGTACCGGCAATACCTTAAGGCAAGCAGGTCTCAAGGTTTTTGGTGAGCCAATTCTTAATAGTGAAGCAGTTTTGATTAAGAACGCTAGCCAAGCCGATGGCCTGGAAATCCTGATGCGACGACTACAAGGTGTTGTTACGGCTAGACAATATGTTTTGCTTGATTACGACATTCCAAAGAGTGCGCTCGATCGAGCTTGCGAACTTACTCCCGGTCTGGAATCACCGACTATTTCACCTTTACAGAAAGCAGACTGGGTAGCGGTTCGGGCAATGGTTCCGCGTCAGGACACCAACGCAGTAATGGATGATCTCTGGACAATAGGCGCCCGAGGAATCTTAGTTACAGATATTCACGCTTGTCGTTTATAAGTTAAATATTTGCGGCTTCAACATCTTCGCGGGTGATACCCAACAAATATAGAACTGAGTCCAGGTATGGGGCAGATAGCGAACTATCAGCAGCGGCACGAACCGCAGGTTTTGCGTTAAATGCGATACCTAGTCCGGCCGTGGCGATCATGTCTAGATCATTTGCGCCATCGCCGATTGCAATAGTTTGCTCGAGAGTTACGCCAACTTTTGCGGCAAAGTCACGCAGCGCTACGCCTTTTGCTGCGCGGTCAATCACAGGAGGCAGAACCTGCCCAGTTAACTTTCCATTGACGATCTCGAGAGTATTGGCACGATAGTTGGTGATCCCAAGTTCGTTGAGCAAAGGTTCGATCACACAAGTGAAACCACCTGAAACAACCGCAACTTCGTGACCAAGCTTTTGCAGGGTTTTCACTAGCGTTCTGGCGCCAGGTGTTAACTTAATCTCGTCGCGGACCTGGGCGATAATTTCTTCAGGTGCTCCAGCTAACAGCGAAACCCGAGCGCGTAATGAGCTTTCAAAATCCAGTTCGCCAGTCATAGCGGCCTTAGTTATCTCAGTAACTTCTTTCTGCGCACCAACTTTTGCGGCTAGTAACTCAATAACTTCTTGCTGAATCAGGGTTGAATCAACATCCATGACCACTAGCTTCTTGGCTAATCTGGCCAGACCGCCAGGGGAGACCGCAATATCGATACCAACTTCACGAGCTACTAAAGCTAAAGAGGCGCGTAATTGATCAACGCTTGCTCCAGATACTTGAAACTCAACGGCTGTAACAGGATATGAGGCGGTGCGGAAAATTCTTTCGATATTTCCACCTTGGGCACTAATCGCAGATGCAATTTGAGTGATAGCACTAGGTTGGAGTTTCTGGGAGAGAGCAACAACATGTAACAAACCCTGCTTAGCCTGAATAGAACTAATTGTGGAATCTGAAAACAAGGTCGCTATATCTACATCCAGCTTTGCTGCGCATTCATTTAAATCGGCCTCGATCGCGCTGCCATGGGCTGGACTCAATCCAATTAAAACCGTCAGGATCAAACGATCGCTTATTACCACCTGTTCGATATCTAGAACCGTGATGGCAAAGGGTTCCAAGGTGGCGAATAACGCTTGTGTGATGCCAGGGGCATCGGTGCCAGTTAGAAGGATCAGGCCAGTGTGTTGCGCATCGCTGCTCATATGCGCAGATTACCGTGAATTCACGCTATCTTTTCGCTCTATGGCAAGCGATACCGTACTAACTCTTGATGAAGTAACTGTTCGTCGAGGAGCTTCAACTATCTTGGGGCCTTTGTCGCTGACCTTACATACCGGCCAACGTTGGGTGATCTTGGGTCCAAACGGTGCCGGTAAATCAACTCTTCTGCAATTGATCGCAACTCGGATTTTTCCATCTACTGGTTCAGCTCAAATCCTGGATAAAGCAATGGGCAAAGTTGATCTCTTTGAACTTCGCACCCGAATCGGTTTAGTTTCGGCAAATAGTACAACTGGAATTCCCGATGATGAGTTAGTACGAGATGTTGTCTTAACTGCGGCTTATGGCATTACTGGTCGCTGGAATGAGAGCTACGATCTCTGGGATGAATCTCGCGCTATTGCGTTGCTAACTACTTTTGGTGTTCGCAACTTAGGGGATCGAACTTATGGCACCTTGAGTGAAGGTGAGCGCAAACGAGTAACCATCGCCCGAGCACTTATGGTTGATCCAGAGTTAATCCTGCTCGATGAACCAACGTCCGGACTTGATCTACCTGGCCGCGAAGATCTTTTAACCCGATTCGCCGCATTTTCTAGTGATCCGTCCTCACCAGCTTCAATAATCGTTACCCATCACCTCGAAGAGATTCCAGTTGGCACCACGCATGCGCTACTTATTAAGAATGGCCAGATTGCGTACTCCGGTGAAATCAATGATGTTTTAACTACCACCAATGTTTCCGAGGTCTTTAACTATTCGTTGAATGTTTCTAAAGAAGGTTCTCGGTTCTTTGCTCGCGCAAATCGATAAAAGTTGGCAGCCATTCTTTGCCGAGTACGAAGCTGAGCTAACCGAAATACAGAAGATAATTTCCGTACAGCGAATAGCCCCAAATCAGGAGAACATTCTTCGTTTCTTCACTTATCCGATAAACCATTATCGAGCCGTGACCGTGGGCCAAGATCCATATCCAATTCCCGGCTATGCAACTGGCTTAGCGTTTAGCGTTAACCCCGAGTTAACAAAACTTCCAGCCTCGCTAAAGAATATTTTTATTGAGTATGTATCAGATACTGGTTTTAGCTATCCGAAGAATGGTGACTTGTCGGATTGGGCTAACAATGGTGTTGCGCTTTTGAATAGTTCTTTAACTCTTAATCTCGATGACAAAACCGAACACTTGAACATTGGTTGGCAGCGCATTACGAGTGCGGCACTCAAGGTTCTGGCTGAACGTGGGTGCGTAGCCATCCTATGGGGGAGTCATGCGCACAAAGTAGGTTCAGTTTTCTCCGACTCTCAGAAGATTGAGTCGGCTCATCCCAGTCCACTGTCAGCTTATCGCGGCTTCTTCGGCAGCAAACCCTTCACTAGCTGTAACAGATTGCTAGTAGCTTCTGGCCAATCGCCGATCAATTGGCGATTGCCGTAAAAGAAAACGGGCCACGATTTCTCGTGGCCCGTTCCTGTAAACGTTTTACTGAATTTATGCAGTCCAGCTATTAATTGGCGAAGCCAGGAAGTAAATCATAAATAACCCGGCAACCAAGAGAAGAAGTGGGTGCACTTCTTTGCGACGGCCTTGTACGAAGCGAATGACCACGTGAGTTACGAAGCCGGCTCCGATGCCTACCGAGATGTTGTATGAGAACGGCATCAAGATGATTGTGAGGAACGCAGGAATACCGATACCCAGATCTTCCCAATCAATATTCTTAATCTGACTCATCATTAGGAAACCAACGATGATCAACGATGGAGTCGCTGCCTCGTACGGAATGATTGCTACCAGTGGTGCTAAGAAAGTTGTAAGCAGGAAGGCAAGACCGGTAACGATTGACGAGAGTCCGGTACGCGCACCTTCTCCAACACCTGTAGCCGATTCAATGTAACTGGTATTTGAAGATACGCCAGCTGCGCCGCCTGCGGCAGCAGCAATTGAGTCAACAATCAGAATCCGATTGGCACCCTGAATGTTTCCATCGCGATCAACAAGTCCAGCTTGATTACCAATAGCAGTCATTGTTCCCATGGTGTCAAAGAAATCTGCCAGAAGAAGAGTGAATACTAGAAGTAGGGCGGCGAGCATGCCGGTCTTTGGATTGGTGAATGCACCGAAAATGTCATTGAAGCCAATACCGAGCGTGTCAAAGCGAGGTGTATCTGCGAGATTCAGGTTTCCGGCTGCATCCTTAGGTAGTGATGGGTTATTTAGCGCCCAGCCACGAGGGTTAGATTCAGTAGGGCTAAGGAAACTGTTTCCAACTTTGAACTGCGCTTCGATAAAGATAGCAAGAAGAGTTGATGACACAATTCCAATCAGAATAGCTCCGCGCACCTTCTTAATCATAAGAATGATTGTCAGGAAAAGACCAAATGCGAAAATAACGATTGGCCATCCTACGAGTTGCCCACCATCACCTAGTTCTAATGGAACTGCGGATGGTTTGGAATTAGTGCTTCCCCAAACAACGTTAGGGGTTCTGCGGACGAAGCCTGCATCAACGAGACCGATCAGAGCTATAAAGAGGCCGATACCAACAGAGATTGCTATTTTCAGCGATGTTGGAATTGCCTTAAAAACAGCAATACGGAAACCAGTTAGAACGAGTACAAGAATTAATACACCTTCGATCAGAACCAATCCCATCGCTTGTTCCCAAGTTGAGTTCTTAGCGATTGATACGGCTACGAATGTATTTAGGCCCAAACCAGTTGCTAGTGCTAACGGAAAGTTAGCTATCGCTCCCATGAGAATTGTTAGGATTCCGGCTACGAGTGCAGTTCCAGCAGCGACAATAATGATCGCATTAGTTCTGTCACCGCCTCCGATGAACTGACCAGCTCCATCTGTGGTTGCGAGAATCAACGGATTCAGGGCCACGATGTATGCCATGGTGAAGAAAGTTACGAGCCCGCCTCGGATTTCTTGTGCTACCGAGGAACCCCGTTCTGAGATTTTGAAATACGAATCCAGCATGAGTATTGCCTTTCTGATTTTGTTAACGGAGGTGTTTGCGACTCCGAGCCGAAGAAACGTTCGGCTAACGTAGGGAACTTAGGGCCAAACTTAGGGCTTACTGAGAGGTATTTGGGGTAAGCCGAGCCACGATCCCTAAGAAAATTGCGATCGATTGGCCGATTAGCAGCGCGAAAAGGGCCGTACCCACGCCTAGAGTGCCGCCAAGCAGCGCCCCGAGGATCAGAACTGTTCCTTCAATAGCTAAGCGCACCCGACCGACTCGAACTCCGGTTTTATGGTGAAGGGCAGTCATCAGACCATCTCTTGGTCCTGGCCCTAGGCCACAGGTTATGTAGAGAGAGGATCCAGCACCGACTAAAGCGATTCCTGCAAAAATATAGATCAAACCCCAGATTGTATTTTCCGCAGGCGGGATGAAATCAATACCCAATTGAATAGCTGCCGCAATTATCACAATATTTGCAATCGTTCCAAAGCCTGGCTTTTCTTTCAAAGGTATCCAGAGCAAAAGAACTATTGCGCTAATAATGAAAGTAAGTAAACCGATTTCTGAATTAAAAGTTTTGGCCAAACCTTGCGCAAGTACTGACCATGGAGCATTACCTAAATTGGATTGGATCAGTAATGAATCTCCGAGACCGAAAATAAAGAGCCCAAAGCTAAGGATTGATACCCGCGACACCGACAAATCCCAACGATTCGCAGCACGCCACGTGGTGACTGGAATCGTTTTATGTGGTCGCAAGAAATCCATGAAGCGAGAGGTGAATGACATTTGCTGAGGATAGCCCACTTCGCATCTACCCGAGATAGCATTGGGTCCTAATGGAATTTCCAGGCCTCGGTACTTTAATCAATACGCTCACTATTATCGGTGGAGCAGCTCTTGGCGTTCTCGTCGGTTCGCGAGTAAGTGAGAAGCTACGAAATTTAGTTACCGATATTCTTGGTCTAGTCACTCTCTTAGCTGCCGCAAGTGCGTTAATTCCTCTTTGGTCTGCTGATTACGTATCGGCTTTGCCTAAGGGTTGGACTTTGCTATGCGTATTGGGCTCACTACTAATTGGTGCTTTGATCGGTAGCGCACTTCATCTTGAGGAGAAATTAGAAGTTCTTGGCGAGAATTTACGAAAGCGTTTCCGCGCCTCTAAAGAGAGTCCCTTTATTGAAGGTTTTGTTAGCGCATCACTGCTTTTTGCAATTGGACCATTAGCTATCTTGGGTTCGATAAGCGATGGCATGGGCACCGGGATCGATCAATTAATCTTGAAATCCACTCTCGACTTCTTTGCTGCCATGGCTTTTGCTACATCACTCGGGTGGGGAGTCGCAGCTTCTGCGATTCCCGTTGGTATCTACCAGGGTGCTTGGACACTTGTTGGCCTCGGATTAGGTTCGATCTTGAGTAGCTACCAGATCGCTGCTATGACCATAGTTGGTGGGCTCATGTTGCTCTGTATCGCACTGCGCCTTCTAAAGATTAAGGAAGTAGCAGTTGCCAACTTATTGCCAGCTCTAGCTATCGCGCCGATATTCGCACTCGTAGCGCATCAGTTCATCTAATAATTTCGAAATCAATTACCCAGCGAGTTAAAAGGTAGCGGCTCGCCAGAAGTATGGCCTGCTTTAGAAACTCGCGCAGTTAATTGACGCATGTGGTGGCGACGACAGAGAACTTCGTAAGCAACTTCGTCGGCCTTATTCGTGTCTCCAACAACCACTTGTTCGCCCTCTGTAACCATGATGCCATTTATGGTTCGCGCATTATGGGTAGCTCGTTGCCCGCACCAACACAGTGCTTCAACTTGCAGAGTATTAACTCGGTCAGCTAACTCAACTAATCGCGCTGAACCCGGGAAAAGCTTGGTCCGAAAGTCGGCCAGAATTCCAAAAGCGTAAACATCAATGCCCAAACCATCGACTATCCGAGCTAATTGATCTATCTGGATAGGTTCATAAAATTGCGCTTCATCGCAAATGATGTAATCAACGCGAGACCCAATCGATAACTGGTCAACTACAAAGCGGTGAATATCTAAATCTGGGCCGACTTCGATAGCCGCACTTTGAAGACCCAGACGAGATGAGATAACTCCGACTCCGGCACGATCTTGATTAGTAAAAATTAAACCATTACGGCCTCGGCTCTGATGATTGTGTGCAGTTTGTAGAGCAAGCGTCGACTTACCGCTATCCATCGTCCCGCAGTAGTACGTCAACTCAGCCATGTCGGTAATCCTGCCACATCAGGGCTTAAAACCTTTAGAAACTAGCGCTTGCCATAGTGAATCTGAAAGCTCTAATGATGCCGCAACGCTAATGTGTGAGGCATCACGATAGGCGACATTTCCGCGAACAATACCTGGGCAATCTTTTTCACAGAGCCATTTGGAAGGATCAATAATTTCGAAGTTAGCAACTTGTGGCAGCCCGAGTGTTTTATCGGCTAAACACTTATCCACACTTGTACTTGCTAAACAATCCGGAATATTTCGCTTTGGAAGCGGGGTATCTAACAAGTAAATCACCTTTGAAGCGAGCGGTTGAAGAGTTTCATAAGTGCGTAAAGATCCGTCGGCCCACCATTGATCGACGTTTCGCGGATCTCCTTGAGGAGCGAAGTGTTCGAACGATGACAGAACGATTAAATCTGGTTTCTCAGCGGTGATTCTTGCGATGGCGCTCGATCGCCAGGTTGCGCAGTTGCTCATCTTGAATGCACCGACACTATCCCGCACGACATCAATGGACGGACAAGCCGATTTGGTCAGCGTTACTAGTTTGAAACCTTTCTCGCGTGCCAATTTTTCTAGAGCGGGGAACCATTGAACTGCATGCGAATCTCCATATAGAACAACGGTTTTATCGCCCTCTAAATTTCCATATTCGCAAAGTGGTGACACCGATTCGTGGTAGTTCAAATGGCAACCATCGTCATACGGAGCAGGGCGAGATTCGATGGTTTCTAAAGTAACTTGCTTGCCATCAACCAAAATGGACGATGTAGTCGATTTCGAGATACCGAAACCAATCAATAGCGCAAACGCCATCGCTGCGATCGTCGTTAGAACTACCCGCCGAGGCGAGTAAGTTTTCAAGCGGATAGGTTCTTCAACGAAACGGGTAGTTATATCCGCGAGTATTACGGTCACCAATAGTGCGCATAAGCGCTCCCAAAGTTTTAGATCACGAGAGAGAAAAGCGATGGGTAAAACCAGAGCTGGCCAGTGCCATAAATAGAGTGGATAAGAAATCTTGCCTAACCAAACTGAAATGCGATTAGTGGAAAGTAATAACAAAGGTTTGGGCCAGGCACCGATACTTGATAGCAAAGCCGCTGTACCAATTACGGGAACTAAAGCGTAGAAACCGGGGAAGGCTGTTCTTTCATTAAACCAAAAAGCCGATGCCGCCAATAAAGCCAATCCCATAAAAGCCAACCAAGGACTTTGTCGCCTTAGCGAAGGAAGTAGAGCAATCAAGGCCCCAACGCTTAACTCCCACGCTCGAGTTGGTAAAGAGTAGAAAGCCCAGATCGGAGCAACGACTGTCAGCCAAACTCCGAGGACGAAAGATGAAACTGTTACCAGTGAGAATGCGACCACAAATCTCTTATTACTTTTAAGCGTAGCCAAGGCGATTAGTAGGAGTGGCCAAAAAATATAGAACTGCTCTTCAACTGCTAACGACCAATAGTGAATGAACGGTGAAGGTGTGGCATTAAGGTTTTGATAATCGTTTTCCCACCAAGCAAAGAGATAGTTTGAGATGTAAAGAGTCGTCGCTATTAAGTCGCGACCAATTGAGCCACGAGATATTGGAGGTAAAACCAACCAAGCAAAAATTGCGGTGACAAACAGGACCAAGAACGACGCCGGCAATAGTCGTTTGCTTCGCCGTAAGTAAAAGGCTTTTAGCGATATTCGGCCCGTTGTGTTTAGTTCTTTAAGTAATAACCCAGTAATCAAGAATCCTGAAATCACATAGAAAATGTCTACTCCGATGAATCCACCCGAGAGCAGCTTCGCATGAAATATTAGAACTAAGATCGCTGCGAGCGCACGAAGGCCTTGGATCTCGAGAATCTTATGGTTACTCGGTTTCAAATCTGCACCAAGGCTCTGATTCTGATTTCAGGGAACATGCTTAGAATTCGCTCTCGGCCACCCAGAGATTTGATTTCTAATAGGACTGCAACTTCACAAACTTCACCAGCTAGATCTGAAATTAGTTCAAGCGCTGCGATTAGCGTTCCACCAGTAGCCAAAACATCATCAATCAGCAAAACTTTTGGTTCTTGGATGTGGGAGAGTGCATCAACCTGCATCTCGAGACTGTCGCTGCCATATTCCAAACCGTAATCACGCTTGATTACTGCACCAGGCAATTTGCCAGCTTTACGGATCGGAACGAAACCAACTTGGCTATCAATTGCTATCGCACTAGCCAAAATGAAGCCTCGGGATTCAATGCCAGCAACTAAATTAAATGGTGATTGTGCTTGAGCAAACTCTTTGGTCACCACTTCATACGCTTCAGGGTTGGCGATAAGTGGGGCTATGTCTTGAAATAAGACGCCGGGAATAGGAAAATCTGGAATCGGCCGAATCAGAGCGAGCGCCTCGTCAATCTTCATGCGCTCTACCTTTCTGGCCGAAGTCTTTTTTCGATCTAGTGTGTCCGGGAGGGGACTTGAACCCCTAAGCCCTTGCGGGCACTAACACCTCAAGCTAGCGCGTCTGCCAATTCCGCCACCCGGACGAGTGGTTTTCCAGCGAAGGATAGCAACTTAGGTGACGACACAGCAAAAGGTGTTATCGCTCAACATTTATGACGTAAACAGTGAAATAGTGGCCCTATGAATCAAGATCGCCTTGCGTTAGAAGAAGAAACAATCCGTATTTGCCAAGAGCTAATTCGAATTCCGAGTGTGAACTATGGCGAAGGCAGAGGTGACGAGAAAGCTGTCGCCGAATATGTTGTTAAGTCACTTGCCGAAGTTGGCATCACTGCAACGACTTATGAGTCCGCGCCTAATCGGGTTAATGTAGTCGCAAAAATAAGAGGAAGTAATTCGAGCAGAGCTGGCTTAGTCGTTCATGGACATATTGACGTCGTTCCTGCCGAGGCAAAAGATTGGTCAGTTGATCCATTTAGTGGCGAGATAAAAGATGGTTTTATTTGGGGACGTGGTGCTGTCGATATGAAAAATGTCGATGCGATGATTTTAGCAATCACGCGAAAATGGGCACGTGAAGGATATGTTCCACCTCGCGACATTGTTCTAGCTTTTTTTGCCGATGAGGAAGCTGGCAGCGAATACGGTTCACGTTACATGACAGCGAATCATCCAGAGGTCTTTGCTGGTTGCTCCGAAGCTGTTTCTGAGGTTGGTGGATTCTCAATCTCTCTTAAAAATGGTAAACGTATGTACATCATTGAAACTGCGCAAAAGGGAATTCACTGGTTCAAGTTAACTGCCAAAGGAACCGCAGGGCACGGGTCGATGATCAATAAAGATAACTCGCTCACTGCCCTCGGTGAAGCAGTTTCGAAATTGGGTAATCACGTTTGGCCACAGCGATACACCTCAACAGTTAAGTCGCTTTTCTCTAGCGTCGCAAAATTAACTGGTAAAAAATACGACGAAGCAGACTTTCGTCCACTTCTTGAAGAATTCGGCCCTGCGGCCAAGATGTTCGGTGCTACGTTACAAAACACAGCTAACCCGACCATGTTGTCATCTGGTTACAAAGCAAATGTGATTCCACAAACAGCTCACGCGGTTGTAGATGGCCGTTTTCTGCCAGGCTATGAAGAAGAGTTCAATCAAACTATTCGGGAGATCGTTGGTCCGGATATTGAAATCGAAACGCTTACTCATGACATTTCGTTGGAAGCTGACTTCAGTGGCGATCTCGTCGAAGCAATGGTTCAAGCGCTAATGGCTGAAGATCCAGATGCAATAGCGGTTCCGTACATGATGAGTGGTGGAACGGATAATAAAGCGCTCTCAGAGTTAGGAATTATTGGTTACGGGTTTGGCCCACTAAAGCTGCCGCCAGAGTTAGATTTCTTCTCGCTATTTCACGGTGTTGACGAACGGGTCCCGATTGATGGTTTGAAAGCTGGCGTGCACATGATGGAACGCTTTTTAAAGAACAGCTGATACTTCGCTCAAGGCTTCACGCAAAACTTCGGGCAAACTAATTTGCTCTGAAGTTAAAATACCGCGAAGTTGAGCGCCGGTACGCGCACCGACGATTGCACTTGTAACACCAGGTGCATCTCTCACCCAAGCTAATGAAACTTCAAGTGGTGAGTAGCCAAGACCATCTGCTGCTACACAAACGGCTTCAACAATACGTGAGGAACGAGCATCTAAATAGGGTTCGACGAACCCAGCAAAGTGGGCGCTCGCGCCGCGCGAGTCACTAGGTAACCCATTGCGATACTTTCCAGTTAGTACGCCACGTCCTAGTGGCGACCAGGGTAGAAACCCAAAACCTAAAGCTTGTGCTGCCGGAATAATTTCGCGCTCGACCTCGCGATTTAAAAGTGAGTACTCCGATTGAATTGAACTGATCGGGGCTTTGCCACCCTGGTTGCTTTGACGAGTAACGCAATGTGCAGTTTGCCAACCCGAAAAGTTTGAAATTCCGACGTATCGTGCGCGACCTGTGTTGTATGCCCAATCCAAAGCGGATAGCGCATCAGCAATTGGATTTTCACTATCCCATGTGTGAATCTGCCATAAATCAACATAGTCTGTGCCAAGTCGAGCCAGTGAATTATCTAGTTCGGCCATAAGGGCGGCGCGGGAATTATTCACAGTACGGACTCCGCCTGGAAAAGTAATTCCGGCCTTAGTTGCCAAAACAATTTCTTCACGTTTAAAGAGTGAGCCAGCTAAGCCGCCGATTACTCGTTCGCTATCACCATCACCGTATACGGCTGCGGTATCGATAAAATTTCCACCCGCATCGAGATAGGCACGCATTTGATCTGCGGCTTCATGTTCATCGGTATCCCGACCCCAAGTCATGGTTCCCAGACCTAATCGGGTTAGTGATAATCCGCTTTCGCCGGCACGCCTAATTTCCATAGCGCAAACTTAGCAAGACGAGGGTCGAATTACTGCGATAACCTTTCAGGGTGCCAAAAATTGTTTTGATCAGACATGCCCACTCAACAGCTAACGCTGCTGGAGTTCTCTCTGGTCAATTGCCTAATGTGCACCTTTCGAAATCAGGGCAAGAACAAGCCATTCGGTTAGCCGAACGGCTAGGACCGCTGACTATTGCTCAAGTTCAGATCAGTCCAATGGATCGTTGCCAAGAAACTTTAACGCCTTGGTTAGAAAAATATGGCCAAAAAGTTGCGGTCATATTAGAGCCAAATTTAGTTGAAGTGAATTATGGAAAATGGTCTGGTCGGAAGTTGGCGACTCTCTCCCGCGCAAAGTTATGGCGAAAAGTTCAATCTCAGCCGAGCGCAGTAACTTTCCCGGGCGGCGAAAGTATTGCTCAAATGCAAGTTAGAGCCATGCAACCAGTTCATAATTTCTTTGCTTCCGACTTAGATCTAACCATCATGGTTTCGCATGGCGATGTAATTAAAGCGATTGTTGCTAGTTCACTCGGAATGCACCTAGATGATTTTCAACGAATCGTGGTCGATCCTGCTTCTATTACAATTCTTGAATCCAACGGAGGCGCAATCAGTATCACTCGCCTTAACGATTCGGATTCCTCAGTTCGTGAAATTCTACAGAGCAAGAATAAGCGCGGACACTTACTTGGTGGCGGAAAAGGTCTTACTAAGTGAGCAGAATTGTTTACGATTTTAATCCAGTTGAGCGGTTCGTTTGCGGCACAGTCGGTGCACCAGGCGAGCGTAGTTTCTTTATTCAAGCGCGCTCAGGTTCAAGGATTACCTCAGTTGGGCTAGAAAAAATCCAAGCCGCAGCTTTAGGAGATCGCGTTGGTGCGATTCTAAAAGAGATTAAACGAGGTAACCCGCTGTTAGCGATTTCAAAGTTGCCAACTGACGCGGAACCTCTAGAGCAACCGATTTTTGAGGAGTTTCGAGTTGGCGTAATCGGACTTTCTTACTTAACGGATAGCGAACTGGTCCTAGTTGAGTTGCAGTGTGCGACTCCATCAGACTCTGAAGAAGAAGAGTTAGCAGACGATGACGAAGACGAAGCTCCAGATTTACTCCGGGTTTCACTAACTTTGGCGCAAGCTGATGCATTTGCAAAACGAACCGCGGCAGTAGTTGGTGCCGGTCGTTTGCCTTGCCCGTTCTGTGGAATTCCAATCGACACCACTGGTCACTTGTGTCCTAGGGCAAATGGTTACCGCAGATAATCGCGATGAGATTCTCGCCGCTCTCAGCTACGGTGATCTTAAAGTCACTGGGCGCTTAGTTGATGCATCGAATGCCACGCTCTTTGGTGAGATCACGGTAGGCGAGAATTTAGTCAACTGTATTTACAAACCCGTAACAGGGGAGCGACCATTATGGGATTTCCCGGATGGAACTCTGGCTAATCGTGAGTACGCGGCTTATTTAATCAGCGAGGCGATGCAACTTGATTGTGTTCCAATCACGCTTTTGCGCGAAGGACCCTTTGGGTTCGGAATGGTGCAGCTCTGGATCGACATTGATGAAGATGTTGATTTAGCTGACTTGTACCGTAAAGACATTTCTGGGTTAAGAAACATCGCATTATTTGATGTTGTGATAAACAATACCGATCGCAAAATAGGTCATCTCTTACCGACGATTGACGGTCATATTTACGGCTGTGATCACGGGGTGACATTTCATTCCGAAGATAAATTGCGGACTGTGCTTTGGCAGTGGGAACAGCAAGTTTTATTCCCCTCAGAAATCGCCATGCTGAATCTTCTGCTAGAAAAACTCGAGGGTGAAATCGGTGAAACCATAAGCCAGCTGATTACAGGTGAAGAGTTCAGTGCTTTGAAAGAAAGAGTTTCGCGTCTACAAGCCACAAAAGTCTTTCCGTCGCCCAGCCCCGATTGGCCTGCAGTTCCGTGGCCGCCGTTCTAGGATAAGCCAATGCGTTCTTGGCCGACAGTTGCAATTCCACCAGTAGATCCAAGATTTGCGCTGCCTAAACTCACATTGAAAGACACGCTTTCTGGCACGAAGAAAGCTCTCCCAACTAAGAGTCTCTACCGCATGTATGTATGCGGTATTACTCCATACGATGCAACTCACTTAGGTCACGCTGCCACTTATTTAACGTTTGATTTAATTAATCGTTATCTCATAGCAACTGGTGCTGAGGTGCGTTATGTACAAAACATAACCGATATCGATGATCCGCTCCTAGAACGAGCAAAGCGCGACGACGTCAACTGGGAAGATTTAGCTCACTCCCAGATTGAATTATTTCGCGGCGATATGGTCAATCTTCACGTTCTCCCACCAGAAAGTTATATCGGAGCTGTTGAAGCTATTCCGCTAGTTACTGAGGCGATAGAATTTCTCAAAGAAGCAAACACTATTTATCCAGTGGAGAATGATCTTTATTTCTCTGTCCGAAGTGATTCTGAATTTGGTACTCGATCACATTTTTCCCAAGTTGAGATGACCGAGATTTTCTCTCAACGCGGGGGAGACCCAGACCGAATCGGAAAGAAAGATGTGCTCGACTGTTTAGTCTGGTTGGCTGCGCGCGCAGGTGAACCATCATGGCCATCACCTTTTGGTGAGGGACGTCCAGGCTGGCATATTGAGTGCAGCGCAATCGCACTGGCATATCTGAAACCAGATCCAACTGAAGAGTTCGCCATTGATATTCAAGGTGGTGGTAGTGACTTGATTTTTCCGCATCACGAGATGGGTGCATCACAGGTAGCGATCATGACTGGAAAGCCATATGCGCGCACCTATGTTCATACTGGCATGGTCGGACTCAACGGCGAGAAGATGAGCAAAAGCAAGGGCAATTTGGTTTTTGTCAGTAAGTTAATTGCGGCAGGCGTCGAACCAATGGTAATTCGATTAGCACTTCTCAGTGCTGCTTATGGTCGAGATCGCATGTGGACTGACGGAGTATTAGATGAGGCGAAGGAGCGAATGCAACGACTGCAAAGTGCTCTTAGCCGCAATGAAGTTGCACCTACACAAGAATGCGTTGCGCTGATCATCGCTAGTTTGGCCGACAACTTAGACACAGTTCGAGCCATAAAGGCGATAGATGCTTGGATCGAGCAAACTGAAAGCGGTCTAACTGGTGGTAGCAGTGGCGAGCTAAGTAGAGCAATAGATACCTTCTTGGGTATTGCGATCTAATCACCAAAATCTATCTACTGGTAACCTTGGCCCAATGAGCCTCGATAAAACGCCTTCCTTGCTTCGTCAGGCGTTAGCCGAGCGCATTGTTATTGCTGATGGCGCCATGGGAACAATGTTGCAGGCTGCTGACCCTTCACTTGAAGATTTTCAAAATCATGAGGGTTGCAATGAAATTCTGAATATTTCTCGTCCCGATATTGTTGCTGGAGTTCACAATGAATACTTGGCAGTCGGCGTTGATGCGATTGAGACAAATACCTTTGGTGCGAACTGGGCGAATTTGGCTGAATATGGCATCGAAGATCGGATCTACGAATTAGCTTTCGCTGGAGCTAAAATTGCCCGTGAGTGCGCAGACAGATTCTCAACGCCTGACAAACCACGATTCGTATTAGGTTCACTTGGGCCTGGCACTAAGTTGCCAACTTTGGGACACACAACTTATGAGTTTTTGCGTAACGCTTATGAAACCGCTGCGCAAGGCTTACTAGATGGCGGGTCCGACGCACTTCTAATTGAAACTACGCAAGATTTGCTGCAAGCAAAAGCCGCGGTCAATGGTTCTCGTGCCGCAATGGCCAAAGTTGATCGAGATGTAATCTTGATTGCTCAAGTTACCGTCGAGCAGACCGGAACTATGTTGCTTGGTTCCGAAATCGGTGCTGCACTAAATGCGTTAGCACCATTAGAGATAGATTTGATCGGCCTAAATTGTGCAACTGGTCCAGCCGAGATGTCCGAACACCTGCGCTACTTGTCGCAAAATTCGAAGGTCGCACTTTCGGTTATGCCGAATGCGGGTTTACCTATTCTGGGTAAAAAAGGCGCTGAATACCCACTTGGCCCTGATGAACTCGCAACCGCACTTGATACTTTCGTAGCTGATTACGGTATTTCGCTTTTGGGTGGTTGTTGCGGCACCACCCCTGCTCACTTAGCTGCAGTTGTTGAAAAATTCAAAGGTCACCAAATCAAAGATCGAAGTCCGGTATCTGAACGTGGTGCCTCTTCGCTCTATCAATTTGTACCTTTCCGTCAAGATAAGACCTACTTAGCAATCGGTGAACGTACCAACGCGAACGGTTCTAGAGCTTTTCGTGATGCGTTAGTTGCTGAAGATTGGCAAACCTGCGTTGAAATCGCGCGCGATCAGATTCGCGAAGGTGCGCACATGCTCGATCTATCAGTTGACTATGTTGGTCGCGATGGCGCACGAGATATGACTGAGCTCGCAAGTCGTTTCGCGACTGCCTCTACCTTGCCGATTGTTTTGGACTCAACCGAACCCGCTGTCTTAAAGGCCGGCCTCGAACAATTAGGTGGCCGCAGCGTAATCAACTCGGTCAACTACGAAGATGGCGATGGTCCAACTTCGCGCTTTGCCAAAATCATGCCGTTGGTACGAGAACACGGTGCCAGCGTTGTCGCGCTAACCATTGATGAAGAAGGCCAAGCGCGCACCAAAGAGTGGAAACTTAAAGTTGCCCGTCGCTTGATTAGAGATTTGACGACGAACTGGGGGATGGCCACCGGCGATATCTTGATCGACTGCTTAACCTTCCCCATAGCTACGGGTCAGGAAGAAACTCGTCGCGATGGTATTGAAACCATTGAAGCTATCCGTTCGCTCAAGCTTGAATTCCCAGATGTACAAACTACTCTCGGTGTTAGCAATGTTTCCTTCGGCTTAAACGCTGCCTCTCGAATCGTGCTCAACTCGGTATTTCTACATGAGTGCGTTGAAGCTGGCCTTGATTCGGCAATTGTCCATCCTTCCAAGATCACTCCAATGGTTCGCATAGATGCCAGAGCTCGCGAAGTAGCCCTTGATCTTATTTATGATCGACGCACCTATACCGATGGCGAATGCACTTACGATCCGTTAACCGAGTTTTTACAGTTATTCGAAGGCGTTGAAGTTGCCGCGACTCGAAACTTGCGAGCTGCTGGCTTAGCTGCGCTGCCGCTCGAAGAACGTTTGCAACGTCGAATCATCGATGGAGAGAAAGTTGGCCTTGATGCCGACCTCGACTTAGCAATGTCGCAGGGCATTAAGCCGCTGCAAATTATTAACGACCATCTGCTAGAGGGCATGAAAGTAGTCGGTGAACTTTTTGGTAAAGGCGAAATGCAATTGCCTTTCGTTCTACAGAGCGCCGAAGTTATGAAGAGTGCTGTCGCTTACTTGGAACCATACATGGAAAAGACCGACGACCAAGGTCGTGGTCGTATGTTGCTAGCTACCGTTAAAGGCGACGTTCACGATATTGGCAAGAATCTGGTTGACATTATTTTGTCTAACAACGGTTACCAAGTAGTTAATATTGGAATCAAGCAAACCATCAATCAGATTGTCGATGCTGCCCAAGAACAAAACGTTGATGCAATCGGCATGAGCGGCCTATTAGTTAAATCAACTGTGATTATGAAAGAGAATCTCGAAGAGATCACGGCTCGAGGTTTAGATCAGAAATGGCCAATCGTTCTAGGTGGCGCAGCTCTTACTCGTGCTTTCGTAGAACAAGACTTAGCCGAAATTTTCCCAGGTGAAGTTCGCTATGCGCGAGATGCCTTTGAAGGCTTGCGTTTAATGGATGCGATCATGGCAGTAAAGCGTGGCGAACCAGGGGCCGCTTTACCAGCCCTTCGTGAGCGTAAAGTGAAATCAACTCGCAACATTGAAATCAGCGATGAAGTTGATACGACGCGCAGCGATGTCGCACTCGATATTGATATTCCTAATGTGCCTTTCTTTGGTTCCCGAATTGTTAAAGGAATTCCATTAGCTGATTACTCAGGCATGCTCGATGAACGCGCCTTGTTTATGGGGCAATGGGGACTCAAGGGAGCTCGTGGTGAATACGACGCTATGGCTGAAACTGAAGGCCGCCCCCGTTTACGCGCTCTGCTCAATCAAGTTCAGTCCGAAGGTTGGCTAGAAGCCGCAGTCGTCTATGGCTATTTCCCATGTGTAAGCGAAGGCAATGAATTAGTAATTCTTCATCATGACGGACCAGATAAAGGAAAAGAACGAACTCGCTTCTCATTCCCGCGTCAACGCCGCGATCGCCGTCTCTGCATAAGTGATTTCTTTGCCGAGAAAGATTCCGGAAAAGTTGATGTCGTTGCTTTCCATGTAGTAACTATGGGCAACACGATCAGCAGAGCTGCCGCCGAACTTTTTGCCAAGAATGAATATCGCGAATATCTAGAGCTGCATGGTTTGTCGGTTCAATTGACGGAAGCGCTAGCTGAATACTGGCATCAGCGAATTCGTGAAGAAATGCAAGTTCGTGCTGAAGATGCGCCTGACTTGCAAGGCATTCTAGATCAGGGTTACCGTGGCTCCAGATACTCATTTGGTTATCCCGCTTGCCCAGATATTGAACAACAAGTTCAACTCTGCGAGCTTCTAGAACCCGGCCGTATTGGCGTGGAGCTTTCCGAAGAGTTCCAATTACACCCAGAACAATCTACGAGTGCGATTATTGTTCATCACCCAGAGGCGAAATATTTCAATGCCAACTAACACGATCTCTGATTTTTATAGCGCAGTTTTCTTCGACATGGATGGTTTGTTAGTCAACTCCGAACCACTCTGGCTGGAATCTGAAACTGAAATGATGGCGCAATATGACTACCAATGGCTCGAGTCAGACCAAGCAACGTGCTTGGGCGGACCACTAGATCGCGTCGGTGACTACATGTCGGGTTTGATCGGTGGAAAGCGCGATGGAAACTCACTAATGCTGGAGATCATCGATCGCATGGTGGAGAAGTTCAAAGGCGAGTTACCTTTTATGCCCGGGGCTTTTGAATTAATCAATGATCTTCGAGCACGTGGCGTTGAATTAACGTTAGTTTCAGCCAGCCCCCGATCATTGGTAGACGCTGCACTAAGCAACTTTTTAGTAAACCCATTTGCGAGATCGATTTCAAGCAACGATGTTAAATTCACTAAGCCTGACCCTGAAGGTTATTTGCTAGCCGCCACTAGTGGAGGTCATGACATAACTAATTGTCTTGTTTTAGAAGACTCGCTTACTGGCGTAACAGCTGCGAAAGCTTCTGGCGCTTGGGTGCTGGCTGTTCCGCATTTAGTACCAATCGAAAAACTTGGCAGAGTAGATACAACGACTTCACTTACTAACTGGAGTTATGAAAAATTGGCGCTTAAGTATGCGCAGGACAAATCGCTTTAAAGTAGCACCAGTCACATAAGCGTGAGGGCTTCGTTGGCCAAAGATCTTTCTCAATCGCGGTTTTAATCTCTTCGGCGATTCGCATCAGGGTCGCTTCGGTTGCAGCTAGATCAGCCATAGTTGGAGTACTGCGAACTAAAGCACCGTCGCCTAAATAAATGAGAAGCAGCAATTTAGGAAGAACATTGTGTGTCTTGAAATAAAGAAGTGCGTAGACCTGCAACTGAAAAAGAGCTTTAGCTTCCCAGCCTGGCTTAGGCGATTTACCTGTTTTGTAATCAACAATTCGAACTTCACCAGTGGGTGCAACATCAAGTCGATCTACATAACCATGTAGATATAAATCAGAGTTTAAATCGAATTCAAGATGCAATTCGCGAAAAGTTGGCTCAAAAGTTTCGGGTTTTTCTAACTTGAAGTAGGTGGCTAACAGCGCATTTGCTCGATCGATCCATTCTTTCTCATTGCTAATTAGTGGAGCCAGATCGGGTTTCGCAGCTAACTGTGCCTGCCATCGTGAGGGGAGCAGTTCAACCGCGGTCTCTAAATTTCGTGCTTCGGCAGGTGATTCAAACAAGTCATGCAAAACGGTGTGAACGAGCGTTCCGCGTTCAGCATCAATACTTGGCGGTTCCGGTAATTTATCGATGCTGCGATATTTATAGAGTTGTGGACAATTCGTGAATTCTGAAACTCGACTCGGGGATAACCGCATATTTGCCACGGCCTCAAGATAGGCCATAGGTGCGACAAAGTTAGGCTGACTTTCAGAGCTTGGCTGAACTAGGATGGCGCCATGTCCGAAGGAACGCCAGCGCCGAAATCACTCGCCTCGCTACAAGCGGGTGCTTTTGCCTATGGCGATCGAATTCAGTTAACCGACCCCAAGGGCAAGATGTACTCCTTGACCATTACGCCAGGCAAGGAATGGCATACCCACAAAGGTTGGATTGTTCACGACGAATTAGTCGGAATTCCTGAAGGTTCCGTAATTAGCACGACGGCAGGTTTGAAGTTCACCGCCTTTAAGCCATTGCTTGGTGACTATGTATTGTCGATGCCCCGCGGAGCAACAATTGTTTACCCGAAGGATGCCGCTTTCATTTTAGGTTTTGCCGATATTTACCCAGGAGCACGAGTGTTAGAAGCTGGTGTTGGAAGTGGAGCGTTAACGATTTCGCTACTTCGTGCAGTTGGCGCCGAAGGGTTAGTCCATTCAGTCGAACGACGAGAAGAATTCGCGGACATAGCTAAAGCAAATGTCGCTGATTACTTCGGCCAGATACCTAGCAACTGGAACTGCGATTTAGGTTCAGTACAAGAACAAGAATTTTCGCATAAATTCGATCGCGTTGTTCTCGACATGCTAGCGCCCTGGGAATGTGTTGATATGGCCGCAAATGTTCTGCGACCTGGCGGGGTTTTCTTAGCTTATGTTGCGACCACAACACAATTATCTGCAACTGCTGAAGCCCTAAAGGCTGATGGTCGTTTCACTGAACCCGAAAGTAACGAGTCAATGATTCGTGGCTGGCATCACGAAGGTTTAGCCGTTAGACCTCAACAACGCATGATTGCTCATACTGGCTTTCTGATTATTAGCCGTCGCATGGCACCTGGGGTAGAAGTATTAGCTCGCAGGCGACGCCCAGCGAAAGGAGCTTACGGTGTCGCGGAAGAATGAGCGCTTAGTAAATCTAACGATCGCGTTGCTGGCGACTAAGCGATATTTAACTAAGAACGAGATCTTTAGAAATATCGAAGGCTACGAAGGAAACGCCGAAGCTAAAGAGCGCATGTTTGAGCGCGATAAAGATGACCTGCGCAAGTTAGGCATTCAAATCGAAGTCGGGGGATTAGACCCACTCTTTGATGATGAAGCTGGTTATCGAATTCGTCCGGAAAGTTACGCACTTTCATTGCGTGATTTAACGCCAACTCAAGTAACTCTGCTCTCGTTAGCTGCCCAAGCTTGGCAAGATGCAGCCTTCGCTGATTTGTCGCAACAAGCACTTCGCAAACTAACTTCGATCGGTCTCGACACTGACACTTCTCAGTTGCCAGTTATGGCACCAAAATTAATTGGGGCTGATGAAAACTTGCGTAGTGCTCTTGACGCGCTTACCTCATTAACCGCAATCGAATTTGATTACCTCAATATTCAAGGCGTAGCCCAGCAGCGGCGCTTACTTGTTTACGGGGTCCAGGCGCGTAAGTCGCACTGGTACTTAATCGGTTTAGACACGGAAAAAGATGCGATCCGAAATTTCCGGGTAGATCGCATTCAAGGTGAGGTAAAGCCGATCGGGAAATCTCAAAGCTATGTCATTCCGCCAAGTTTTGAGATCGCCGAACTCGAGCCTGCAATTCAAACTCCATTAGCAGTACTTCAGGTTCGACCCGGCGCTGGTTACCAACTACGTCGCATGGCAACAACCGTCGAAACTTCCGATGACTGGGATCTTCTGGAAGTACCAATTTTTGATCTTGCGTTCATTACCAGTTTGGTGCTGTGGCACGGTGAAGATGTAATTGTTTCATCCCCGCCCCAACTGCGAAGCGCAGTGATTTCTTCGCTGGAAAAGGTGGTGAGCACTCATGGCTAAACAAGAGTCTGGTCTGGCGCGCACGGCACGATTACTGGATCTAGTTCCGTACTTAACCACGCACCAAGGTGTCGCAATCTCAGAGTTAGCAAAGACATTTAACGCCACGGTAAAAGAAATCACCGATGATTTAAATACCCTCTGGATGTGTGGCCTACCTGGATACACGCCGCTCGAGCTAATTGATCTCGAATTTGAATCTGGTTTTGTTTCAATCCGAAATGCCGAAACTTTGGCGGCGCCACGTGCTCTTGATAGAGCTGAAGCACTATCGGTTTACATGGGTCTTGATCTCTTAAGCGCTGAGTTGAGTAGCTCTAATGAGTCATTAACATCAGAGATTGCCAACTTACAAGATCAATTGCGGACTCAATTAATTTCGGCGCCACAAGTTCAGATCGAGGCAAGTCTTAGTTCAGAATTTCGAGCTTTGATTCTGCGCGCTATTCGTCGTCGCGGTTGGCTTGAGATTACTTACCATTCCGCTGCAACAGACCAAGTTACCAAGCGAAGCGTTGCCCCTTACGAACTATCGCAATCAGGTTCGCATGAATATCTGCAAGGTTATTGTGATAACGCAAAAGCGATTCGTAATTTTCGCGCAGATCGAATTGTCACAGTTCAAGAAATAGCTGATCAGGTTTGGCCAAGTTCACAAATTGCTGTCAATGATCAGTCCATTAGATACGAAGTGAAAATTCATTCAGCGACTCGACAGGTTCTTGAAGTTTTGCCTCAAGTAGCAGCTGGGTCGGCAACTGCCACTATCGAGGGCTATAGCGCACTATGGATTTCCCGCGCCATCCTGTCACTGGCCGGTCAGGTTGAAGCAGTTGAACCATCTGAGATTAAGGCGGCAGTACATGCTCGAGCCAAGGCTGCTTTGGGAAATTACCACTAATTTCTAAAGGGCGATCTAGTCACCAGTCCTGATTAATGCGCTAGCGTTTACCCATAGAAGTTGAGTCTAAAGGAGTAGTTAAATGCCTCGTGGTCAAGAGTTAATCGTAATTTTGATTGTTATCGCCGTCCTTTTCGGAGCTAAGCGTCTACCTGATTCAGCTCGTTCGCTAGGTCGCTCCCTTCGTATTTTCAAGTCTGAAATGAAAGAGATGAAGGATGACGAGAAGAAAGATGACGACTCATCCGCTAAGTAGTAACGCTAGCAATGTCTAAACGCAACATAGGCAAGATGCCCCTGCTCGAGCATCTAAATGAGTTTCGAAAACGATTTCTTCGTTCTGTAATTGCCATCGTCCTCGCATCTACCGCGGGTTGGTTCCTCTATGACCAAATAATTACGCAGCTAGCAAAGCCTGTTTGCGACTTAGCTGCCGCTAGAGCTACCGGTTCAGATGAATGTGGTGCGCTTTACATCAGCGGAGTCCTGGGTCCGCTTAACCTGCAGATCAAGGTAGCGATATTGAGCGGCCTAATTGTCGCAGCTCCAATCTGGCTTTATCAGCTTTGGGCTTTCATAGCACCAGCCTTACATCGCAAAGAGAAGCGTTATTCAATTTTGTTTTTGTTCGCCGCAACCCCATTCTTCGCACTTGGCGCCACGATTGGTTATCTGATTTTGCCAATCGCAATCAAAGTTCTTTTTGGATTCACACCAGATGCGCTCGCTAATCTCGTTCGTTTTGATGATTATCTAGATTTTGTGTTGAGAATTATTCTGCTCTTCGGCCTGGCTTTCGAGCTTCCAGTGTTCCTGCTAACCTTTAATTTGATTGGGTTCTTAAGAGGATCAACTATTCTCAAGCCTTGGCGCATCTGGGTGTTTTCAATCACTTTATTCGCTGCCGCCTTAACACCGACATCTGATCCAATTACTTTGAGTTTCCTAGCTGGACCATTGATAGTTCTCTATTTCCTCGCTGGCCTAATTTCGCTTTTGCTAGATCGACGCCGAGATAAACGCGAACAAGGCGAAGATTTGGCAGATTTTGATCCTTCTGCCTCACCACTAGATTGATTTGAATCGGTAGGTTTGGTTCATGTGGCTGGTTGTAGTAAATCCTAAAGCCGGTCAAGGCGCCGCAGCTTCGCTAGCTACCCAAGTTGTTGGATACCTGGCCTCACGCGAAATTTCTTACCGCATGATTTCACCAAACAGTGCTGCCGAAACAAAATCACTCGTTAGCGAATCGTTGCGTAATGGTGAAGCGAGCAAAATGCTAAGTGTTGGGGGAGACGGCTTATTTCATCTCTTGTTACAACTAGCAGTTGAGTTCAAAGTTCCCTTGGCCGTAGCCCCTGGAGGAACCGGAAACGATTTCTATCGAACCTTGGGTTGGTTTGAACATGAACTGAATGATTATCTAGAACATCTAGTTTCTGCAGAGCCAACTTATGTGGATGTTGGTGTGGTTGATGGTGAATTTTTCGGGGCCGTTCTATCAAGTGGCTTTGACTCAGTAGTAAACGAGCGGGCGAATAAAATGAAGTGGCCGAAAGGTCCAGCTAAATACAATGTGGCAATAGCCTTAGAGTTTCCCAAGTTCAGAGCAATTGAATTCAAGATCTTTGCTGATGAGAAAGTCTTAGAAGTTGAGGCTATGTTAATCGCGATCGGCAATGGGCAGTCCTACGGTGGCGGTATGCGAGTTTGCCCCAATGCCGATTTACACGATGGACTGCTCGACATAATGATTCTGCACCCGGTTTCAAAATTGGAGTTCATAAAGGTTTTCCCGACGGTTTACCAAGGTATGCATATTGAGCATCCGCAAGTTGAAGTAATCCGAGCGAAAAAAATTCGCATCGAGTCCTCGGCTATCGCCTATGCAGATGGTGAACGAATAGGTCAGCTGCCTGTTCAAGTCGAATCTTTGCCACAAAGCCTGCTAACTTGGCCCGCATGAGCGGCCAGGATCAACTTTCACCGGCCGAAGCGTACGCAGCTGCCAAAGCTCGCGCCAAACATTCAGTAACTCAAGAATTTATTGACTCCTTCGATTTCGGCTTTGATGAGTTTCAAATTCAAGCCTGCCAAGCGCTCGAAGATGGGCACGGGGTACTAGTCGCCGCTCCGACGGGTGCTGGAAAGACTGTTGTAGGTGAGTTCGCAGCCTACTTTGCTCTTCGAAATGGAAAAAAATGTTTCTATACGACGCCAATTAAAGCGCTTTCGAATCAGAAGTTTGCCGAGTTTGTTGAGCGTTTTGGCGAAGAGAAAGTCGGTTTACTAACTGGCGATACCAGCATTAATAGTGAAGCCGACATTTTAGTAATGACTACTGAAGTTCTTCGCAACATGCTCTACGCAGGTTCAGACACTCTCAACAACTTAGGTTGGGTCGTAATGGATGAAGTTCATTACTTGGCCGATAAGTTCCGTGGTGGGGTTTGGGAAGAAGTACTAATTCACTTAATGGAAAGCGTGCAGGTGGTTTCACTATCAGCAACTGTTTCTAACGCCGAAGAGTTCGGCGAATGGTTAAATGAGATTCGCGAAAATACCACAGTTGTAGTCAGTGAAGTTAGACCAATTCCGCTGTACCAACATGTGTTGATCGGTCAACGCTTAGTAGATCTCTTTAGCAAGCCCGGCCAAGTAAACCCGGAAATTCTAAAACTCGAACGTGAAGCAATGCGCAAGGTACATACTGACCGAAATCGACGTGAGCGATTTGGACAGAATGAAAGTCGGTTATCGCGGGCTGACATAATTGAAAAACTAAATCGCGAGAATTTGCTGCCCGCCATTACCTTTATCTTCTCGCGTGCGGGTTGCGATGCTGCGGTTAATCAATGTCTAAACGCCGGGTTACGCCTAACAAATTCTGAGGAACGCGCTGAAATAACCAAGACCGCTCTTTACTACACGCAGAATTTAGCTGAAGAAGATTTAGCCGTTCTCGGCTTTGATCAATGGTTAAGCGCACTTGAGCGAGGTATCGCCGCGCACCATGCTGGCTTGTTGCCAAGTTTTAAAGAAGCGATCGAAGATCTATTTAAGCGAGGCTTAATCAAGGCCGTTTTCGCCACTGAAACCCTGGCACTTGGTATCAATATGCCAGCTCGAACAGTGGTGTTAGAGAAATTAACTAAATGGAACGGCGAAGCGCATGTGCCAATTACGCCAGGGGAGTACACCCAGTTAACGGGTCGCGCTGGTCGGCGTGGAATTGATATTGAAGGCAACGCTGTTGTTCAGTGGTCACCGTCAGTTGATTCAGCAACTGCCGCGGGCTTAGCGTCTACTCGAACTTATCCGTTGCGTTCTTCATTTACGCCCACGTACAACATGGCGATAAATTTGATTAGTCGTTTTGGTCGAGAGCGTGCGCGTGGCTCGCTGGAATCTTCGTTCGCGCAGTTCCAGGCCGATCGTGCTGTGGTAGGTCTTGATCGACAAGTACGGCGTAACCAGATCGCAATTGATGAACTAGTTGATTCTGCGCAATGCCATCTTGGGGATTTCAATGCCTATGCCTCAATGCGTCGTGAAGTTAAGGAACTTGAGGCGCTGCTCTCTAAACGTGGTGGTCGAAAGACATTTGATAATCGGCAACGTCAACACCTTGAAAATGAAATCGATCAGATTCGTAAGAGTCTGCGCAACCATGCCTGTCACGGATGTAATGAACGCGAAGCACACGCGCGCTTACAAGAACGTGCCGGTCGATTACGTCGCGAGAACGAAGGCCTCACGAACCGTATTGAAAATCGCACGCACGTTATTGCGAAGACTTTTGATCGCATCTGCGCAGTTCTCGACGAACTCGGATATATCGAAGGTGAAAAACCGTTAGCGCAAGGAAAAATTCTGGCCAAAATCTATGCTGAATCAGATCTCCTGCTAACTGAAACAATCAGGTTAGGTCTGCTTGATGAATTAAATCCGGCCGAATTGCTTTCAGTTGTCTCATGCATGATCTACCAATCGCGTTCGCAAGAGGATTTAGCGCCAAAGATTCCACATGAAAATGTGGCTAACGCGCTCGGCGAAATCGCACATGTCTGGGGTCAGCTAGAAGAAGTCGAAGAGAAGCACCAAGTACAGACTCAGAAAGCGCCAGATCTAGGCTTTTGTTACATCTCGTACCGATGGGCAAATGGCAATTCCCTGAATAACGTTCTAAAAGGCAGCGATATGTCAGTGGGCGATTTTGTTCGATCAACCAAGCAGCTAATTGATCTAATGAATCAAATTGCCGCGGCTAGCGAGAAGCTCCGCCCGAACTGTCGCGAAGCGGTCAAGCGGATTGATCGGGGAGTAGTCAGTTATATGCTGGGTGACTTATGACTTTAATGTTGCTAGATAGCGCCTCACTTTGGTATCGCGCGTACTACGGAATGCCAGACACCATGTTGGCACCCGATGGAACTCCGGTAAATGCGATTCGTGGTTACTTAGATATGACTGCGAGACTTGTAGGCATCTATAAACCAAACCGGTTAGTGGCTTGTCTCGATGGTGATTGGCGCCCGAGTTGGCGCGTAGATATTTTTCCAGAATATAAAGCTAATCGACTCGAGGAAGATAGTGAAGAAGAGGTAGAGCCTGAGACGCTAACTCCGCAAATTCCCATCTTGTTAGACATTTTAGATCTCTTTGGAATTCCAGTAGTGGGCGTTGATGATTATGAAGCCGACGATGTAATGGCAACTTATGCTGAAATTGAGCCCGGACCTATTCGCATTGTCACTGGCGATCGTGATCTCTTTCAGATGGTTGATGACAAGCGCGATATCAAAGTTGTCTATTTAGCCAAAGGCATCTCACAGCATGATTTAGTCGACATCAAATACGTTTCAGATAAATATGCAATTCCAGGTGATCGTTACGACTTATTTGCCATGTTCCGTGGCGACCCTTCAGATGGTCTGCCAGGGGTAAAGGGGATCGGCGAAAAAGGCGCGGCGGTGATTGCTAATAACTTTGCCAGCGTTGAAGACGCACTTGCTGCAGCGCACGAAGCGCATGCTTCGTTACCGCCAGCGTTAGCAAAGAAGATTATCGCGGGTTCGGATTACTTAAGTATCGCGCCGAAATTAGTCCGAGTTGCTCGTGATGCGCCGCTTCCTAAAGTGGATTTGGCTATGCCTAAAGCGCCGGCTGATTTATCTAGGCTATATCAAATGAAAGATCAATATGGCTTAGGTGCGAGTATTGATCGTTTAATTGCGGCGCTTGGCTGGTAGAACAATGTTTGTAGTTTATGCCTTAGCTAGTGGAGTTCTTCTTTCGGCCGCTTTCAAACCTATTGGGCTTTGGTTTGCCGCCCCACTTGCCATTGCTCTGCTCATCTACACAGTAGAGAAGTTCGGTAAACACTTTTATGTATTTGCCGCATTCGCTTTTTCGTTCAATGCCGCAGGTTTAATTTGGAGCAATAAGTACGTTGGTGTTGCGCCCTGGATCGCGCTAGTTCTACTGCAGACGCTTTTGTTCTTGCCGTTGGGCTTTCTTAAGAAGTTAGGGGAGTACTGGTATTTCTATCTGCCAGTTTCTTTCTTGGCGCTAGAAGAAGTCCGTTCGCGTTTTCCGTTTGGCGGTTTCGGTTGGCTGCGCATTGGCTTTTCGCAAGTTGATGCGCCATATGCACGCCTAGCTAGTGTCGGCGGAGTTTCACTTCTCTCATTGGCCACACTTTTACTGGGAGTTGCGGCGTTCCAGCTAGCAAGGCGGGGAAGTGGCTTGACTCTCCCAGGTATTGCTATTGCGTTAACACTTTCTGGAATTTTCGTCTTTCCAAATAATTCGCCTCGACAAACTTTCCAAGTGCTTGCGGTTCAAGGTTCAGTTCCAAAGTTAGGATTAGATTTTAATGAGCGCGCTACCGAAGTTTTCAATCGACATTTGATTGCAACTGAGAAAGCACTGATTGAAGGAAAGAAACCTGATTTAATTATTTGGCCAGAGAATTCAGTTGATGTGGATCCATTTAATAATCCACTAGTTGGTTCTGCAATTTCAGAATTAGTCGACAAGAACGAAGTTCCAGTGATCATCGGCGCAGTACTTCGCACCGATAAGAAGTTGCAGAATGCTTCGATACTTTGGGAGCCTAAAGCTGGTCCGACATCGACCTATATAAAGCGACATTTGACCCCATTTGGCGAGGTAATGCCGCTGCGTTCTGCGTTGACATTCTTCTCTGATTTGCCTAATCAAGTTGAGGACTTTTCACCCGGAATTTCAGCTGTAATTCACAAGGTAGGCCAGGCCGTCATCGCGCCAATAATTTGTTTTGAGCTAATCGATGATCGGCTGATTCAAAGTTCAGCAAATTCCAGCAACTTATTTGTGGTGCAGACAAATAGCGCGACTTTTGCCAACACGGCTCAAAGCGCTCAACAGTTGGCGATAACTCGGGTTCGCAGTATTGAACATGCCAGGTATGCAGTCAGCGTTTCAACGGTAGGCATTTCAGCAATTGTCGACACAAATGGCGTGGTTCTGAAATCAACGAAAGAGAATATTGCTGCCAGCATTAACAGCGCAGTGGCTCTTAACGCCACGCGAACTATTTATGATCGCGTAGGCGAGTTCGCGTGGGTTTTGGTCTTGCTGATTGGCCTGGGATTTGGGGCTGCTCTAGGTTATGCCGCCCGTCTGGGTAAACGCCGATAAGTTATATTATGTTAAGTAAAAGGAATTAAGCGCTACCCCTTTTTGAGCCTGACCTGAGCTAGACCTTACTCGGCGTATTCAGCAATTGGCGTACATGAACAGATCAAGTTTCGATCGCCATGAACTCCATCAACTCGCCCCACAGTAGGAAAATACTTACCGCGAGTACCGATTAACTCACCCGAAATAAGCCCCTCTCGGGCTCCAGGCGTGGCGCCCATGGTCCGGCTATAGGCTCGATTCCAATTAGGGTCCAAAACTGCCTCAATAGTGTGTGGTGCATTTCTAAGCGCAGAACCCTCAACCATTACTTTACCTTCAATGATTTGATCTATTTCAGCTCGGATCGCCTTCATGGCCGCGATGAAGCGATCAAGTTCGGCAATATCTTCGCTCTCAGTTGGTTCAATCATGAAAGTTCCAGCTACCGGAAAGCTCATGGTTGGGGCATGGAAGCCATAATCCATTAGACGCTTTGCGATGTCATCGACGCTAACGCCGCTGATCTTGGTGATCTCGCGCAGATCCAGAATGCACTCGTGAGCCACTAAACCGTTGGCGCCGGTGTAGAGAACTGGGAAATCGTTCTGCAATTTACGGGCAATGTAGTTGGCCGAGAGAATTGCAACTTGGGTGGCATGTGTTAGTCCCGCGCCACCCATCAAGCGAATGTAAGCCCAACTGATCGGCAAGATGCTGGCTGAACCAAATGGCGCCGCCGAAATTGGGCCAGGGCCAGTTGCTGGCCCAGCCAAAGCATCCATCGGATGGTTAGGTAAGAAAGGTGCCAAGTGGGCCCGAGCAATAACTGGCCCAACTCCCGGACCGCCACCACCATGCGGAATGCAAAAAGTTTTATGTAGATTCAAGTGCGAAACATCTGCTCCGAATTTTCCAGGTTGAGCCAAGCCCACCAAAGCATTCAAATTTGCGCCATCGACATAAACCTGTCCACCTGCATCGTGAATCAGTGCGCAGATGCGGGAAATCTCTACTTCGAAAACTCCATGGGTTGATGGATAAGTAACCATCAGCGCAGCCACTTCCCCACTATGTGCCGCGATTTTGGCTTCGAGGTCTTCAATACTTACATTGCCTTCAGAATCACATTCGATTACAACTACTTTCATGCCAGCCATAACCGCACTCGCGGCGTTTGTGCCGTGTGCGCTAGATGGAATTAAACAAATCTTGCGAGCTTGATCTCCGCGCGAATCGTGATAATTGCGAATAGCTAATAGTCCAGCGAACTCCCCCTGGCTTCCAGCATTTGGTTGCAACGAAACTGCGTCGTATCCAGTGATCTCGACTAACCAATCACTTAACTCTTTGATTAACTGACGCGAACCAGCGCTTTGCTCGGCTGGCGCAAATGGGTGAAGCGAAGAAAACTCTGGCCAGGTAACCGCTTCCATTTCAGTCGCTGCATTTAATTTCATGGTGCAAGAGCCCAGTGGAATCATGGTTCGGTCTAGCGCCAAATCACGATCTGCCAAGGTGCGTAGATAACGCATCATGGAAGTTTCGGAACGGTTAGTTGAAAAGATCGGGTGCGTTAAGTACGAACTCTTTCGAGCGCTAGTAATTGGAACTTCGCGAGCAGGTGTGGCGATGTTAACGCCAAAAATCTGACCAATCCGAGAAAGATGCTCGCTAGTAATAGTTTCATCGAACGAAATACCGACCACATTTGCCGAGACTTCGCGCAAATTGATGCGCAACGATCTAGCGGTTCGATGAATAAGTGCTGCGTCTTTAACTTCAACTAAAATCGTGTCGAAGAAATTCTTAGTCAAGACTTTGTGATCACTCGTTTCAAGTGCCTTAACCAACGAATCAGTTTGCGCGTGAATTCGATTAGCAAGAACTTTCAAACCATCTGGGCCATGCCACATTGCATAGAAGGCGCTCATCACTGCCAAGAGAACTTGAGCGGTACAAATATTGCTGGTGGCTTTGTCGCGTCTAATGTGTTGCTCGCGAGTTTGTAGAGCTAACCGGAAAGCCGGATTGCCATGCGCATCAAGACTCTGCCCGATTAATCTGCCAGGCATGGAACGCTCTAGACCATTACGAACTGCCAAGAAGCCCGCGTGTGGGCCACCGAACCCCATTGGGACCCCGAAGCGCTGCGCTGAACCAACTGCAATATCTGCGCCCCACTCCCCTGGCGGTGCGATCAAGGTCAGTGCAAGTAAATCGGTAGCGGCAATTAGCAATGCATTTCGCTCATGTGACCAAGCAGCCAATGCCGAGTAATCCAAAATTTCACCGTTGGTATTTGGATACTGCGCGAGAACGCCGAAAACATCTTGGTTAGAAATACTTGTCAGCGGTTCACTCGGATCAAACTCAACGACTTGGATTGCTAGCGGCTTGGCGCGAGTTGCAACCACAGCCTTCGTTTGCGGATGTAAGAACTTGTCAATCAAGAAAACCGCCGAGTCGTCGCCACTAAATACTCTCCGTGCAAGGGTCATTGCTTCGGCAGCCGCTGTTCCCTCGTCAAGCATTGAGGCATTGGCTATTGGAAGCGAAGTTAAATCACAGACTGCGGTTTGAAAAGCAAAGAGTGCTTCTAAGCGACCTTGCGAAATTTCTGGTTGGTAAGGCGTATATGCGGTGTACCAAGCTGGATTTTCTAAAACGTTTCGCAAAATTACGGCCGGTGTAATTGTTCCGTAATATCCAGTACCAATAAAGGAATCAAAGACTTGATTCTGATTTGCTAGTTTGCGGAGCTCGGCAATTGTTTCAACTTCAGATAGAGCCGGCGGTAGAACATCTGCCAGGCGTTGCCCCATGGCGATATTTTCGGGAACAACCGCTTTGATAAATGAATCTAAATCGGCAAACCCGAGTTCAAGCAACATCGTCGCCTCTTGCTCGTGCGAGGGCCCAATGTGTCTTGATTCAAAATTCTCGTGCGTGCTCATGTGTTCTCACCTTAGAGTTCAAATATGCCGATCAATGATGGCCGGCTAAGGTGAGCAGAATACGGGCGTTTAAGCGCCTTTGCGCGCCCGACGTTGCGATAGCTCATCGTTATTTTCGCCACCGACTATTTGACCATTAACCTCACCTTGAAGGTTTGAAAGTGAGCCTTCGACTTCGTGCCATACGCGACCGACTGCGATTCCAAAAACGCCTTGGCCGCCCTGCACTAGGTCATACATTTCGTCAGCACTTGCGCACTCATAAATCGATGCGCCATCTGACATCAAGGTAATGCGCTCAAGCTCAGTAACTCCGCGTCCGCGCAAGTGATCTACTGCGGTGCGAATATTTTGTAGCGATACACCGGCATCTAATAATCGCTTAACAATCTTTAAAACCAAGATGTCACGAAAGCCATACAGGCGTTGAGTTCCGGATCCCCCAGCGCTACGAATACTTGGTTCAACTAATCCAGTGCGTGCCCAGTAATCAAGTTGGCGGTAAGTAATTCCAGCTGCAGCGCAGGCAGTCGCGCCGCGGTAGCCAATTTCGAAGTCAGTCTGACTCATGAGGGGGAACTCATTTCGATTGATTTGTGGGTTATCTAGTGGTTTAAGAGTATGAGTGAAGCTGGACCGGATCAATGACCGACACGGTTCAAACCTCTACTTTAGGTTTAGGGTTTTACGCTCAATCAGCCCTTGAAATCATCGGGATTGATCCCATCGAGAAACTCGCGAAATGCCTCAAGCTCGACGGTTTGATCGCCGGAATCGCCCTCATCGACAACGGCGCCTTCTGGAATCTCAATGCCGGCAGTATCTAGCAGATCAGAACTAGCCAAGATATTGCTCTGGGTTCGAAGCGCCAGCGCAATCGCATCTGATGGCCGGGCTGAGAGTTGAACTAAGTTGGCAAGTGAATCGCGCATCTGCAGCGTTGAATAAAAGACGCCATCGCGCAATTCGTTAACGTGTACCGCGACCAAACTGGCGTCGAATTTTTCAAAGAGCTGTGCCATTAAGTCATGAGTTAGTGGACGCGGAGGTTCGAGGCCTTGTTGAACGAATGCGATCGCAGTTGCTTCTACTGCCCCAACCCAGATCGGCAGAAACCGAGTGCCATCGATCTCTCGAAGCAGAATTATTGGCTGATTAGATGGCATCTCGACGCGTACGCCGATGACCTCCATCGGAATCATTTCAGAGGACATTTATTTAGCGGAAGCGATGTAGGCCGCTACGCACCAATGAGGCATGTAGGCGAATTGAAAGCGCTGCAATTTCTTTGGTTACTTCTTCAGCACGAGCTTTTGATTCAGTGCTCTTCTGGCGTACCAGTGGAGTAATAACTTGTTCGATCAACCCAATTTCGCGATCAGCTGCTGATTTAAATGAGCGCATGTGACGGGGTTCGATACCGAACGCGGCCATCTCTGAAACAGCTTGTGCGATTGCTAGCGCATCGGCGTCATAGTGACGGCCACGAACTGTGATCAAGCCAAATGATTCGAGTTCAGTTAACTGGTCGTCATTGATGCCAGAGGATTTCAAAAGCTCTTCACGGCTAAGGCGAAGATCATTGGTATCGCCGAATGAAGAAGGAGCGAACTCGCCATCGACAGTTGCTAGACCGAGTTGTGG
>Ga0208485_1000007_pt1 | contig 89897 bp, 92 predicted proteins | sample LakMenEpi27Jul12_FD_150707 | JGI IMG/M metagenome (GOLD analysis project Ga0208485, IMG submission 150707) | Freshwater microbial communities from Lake Mendota, WI - 17JUL2012 deep hole epilimnion (SPAdes) | ecosystem: Environmental > Aquatic > Freshwater > Lentic | place: Lake Mendota, Madison... | reverse complement strand
AGAAGGTGATGATACTATCAATATGGGTGGTTCTGCAGTTGGAACTTCGACTGGCGCCCAAATACCTCCGGCAGAAACATCAACCACAGGTGGAACTTAAATCTTTAATATTAGTGGGTTCTAATATTAGAACCCACTAATAAATAATATTTTTATTTTACCGGAATCTTGTTTATGACGTTAAATATATATCTATATCATGATAGGCCTACTGAATTATTAAAATTCGACGAAAAATCAATGATAGACAAGGCTATTAAAAATAACGACGCTCTATTATTAGATCGATTATCTCAGACTGGTATTGATTATATAATTAAAGAGTATATAGATAAAAGTAGACTAGAAGGTAATTTTTATAATATTAGGATTATTCCGGATTATAAATACGAAGGTGATTTAGTTATTGAAGTCGATGTTACTAGAATACTATATTTTGCAGCTGATTTATTATCTAAACCCGCATTTAATAAGTTAATTGCTATTATGGATAATCAAGTAGCTAAAGCTTTCGTTAAAAATAAAGCAACATTTATAAATTTAGAAAAAGCAAAATATATTAATCAACCCAATAAATTACATATGCCTAAAACTAAGGAGTTATTAGTTAAACAATATCATAAATTAAATTCTAGAGATTATATTAATAAACATATAAATTCATTACCATCGGATGAGATGCAAAAAGCAATAAATGTTTATGCTGAAACGATTAAACGAATAACCACCACATTAACTATATTTGATTAATATGTTACTAAATGAAATAACTGTTCGACAAATAACTCAAAATAATTATACTGGTTTTCCTACGACTAAGAAAAGACAGCATATAGTTAATACGGTTAATGCTCGGGATATTAAATTTACACCATACTCCGAAACTAATAACCTAAAAGTTGAATCCGATACTCAGAGTAGTGGCAGCGATCATTATGATACTTTTATTCAATTTGATGATGTTCAATTTTTAGAAGAAGGTGGTATTGCATTTAGAGGAACCGATAATCAAAATCATCATATTACTCCATTAAACGCCAGACATAATGATATAGAAGTAAATTGCGAATGTTTAGATTTTAGATTTAGATTTGCAAATTATCATTATAATAACGATAGTTTATTGGGTAACCCCCCACCCCCATATATTAAAAAAACAGATAGACCCCCAGTAAATCCAAAAAAAGCATTGGGTTCGTGTAAGCACGTTTTAGCGTTAGTTAATAAATTAACCCAATTGCGAATTTTAAGATGGGATTAGCTCAGGTTGGGGATCCCCAACCTATTTCGATTATTAATTTGGTAATACCAAATAATATCTATATTAATCTATTAAAAATGTATATGCCCAATAAAAGGTTTGATATATAATAAGGATTAATATATAATTATCTAAAATTAATTTCATATTAATATATAATTATCTAAAATTAATTTCATATTAATATGAAATTAATATGAAATTAATATGAAATTAATATGAAATTAATATGAAATTAATATGAATTAATTAGTCGAATAATACGTTGCAAGACGTATCATAGTACATCGAAGAAATCCGTAATTACTATCAGATTATTTGATGTTGCTTTGGTTTGTTGTATCTCCAACCAAAGCACCTCTCCAAGGTATTTAAGGCAACTTAGATATAACTTATCCATTACTCGATCTGGGATAATAATAGTAATACATCGAGTATTTTTTATATCATATATACATATTTAAATTTTAAATATCGAGTTAAATATGAATATATCTATGATTTTACATAAAAGTAAAATAATCGTTTTTCAAGATCGTAATTTTATATGCGAAGCTTATATTCCAAATCGAGATCGATACCTATCAGTAGACGAACTTCCTAATTTCGTTAATTTTTTTACCGAGCATGCTATATTCGAACCAGCAACCAGTGAAACAATAATCGATATATTTGAAAAATGGAAATCTAGATTAATTTTGGATTAATAAAAAAGGGTATATAAAATACCCTTATTATATTCTTTTATACAGCTACTGGGGCTTTAATAGCCGGCTGCGGATTGTAATTATCGATTATAATATTTTCAAATTTGATATCTAATATCGAATCGAATTTACCGTCAATAAGAATACATGGTAATGATTGATCTGGATCAATAGTTCGCATTAATTGTGTATTAACTTGATCTTGATGATTCGCGTATATATGTGCATCGCCAATAGAATGATATAACGTTCCTGCAGTATATCCATGCACATGAGCTAGCATATGAGTAAATATTGCATAAAATGCGATATTAAAAGGAACACCTAAAAAATAATCCGCAGAACGTTGATATAATTTACAATCTAGTATTTTCTCACCGTTAAATTCTCTAGTGCTAAATTGCGATAATGTATGACATGGCGGCAAAGCCATTTCATTTATTTCTGCTGTATTCCAAGCCGTTAAAATAATACGTCTACTACTCGCATTATTTTTTAATTGATCTTCGATCGTCTTAATTTGATCTATTTTGCGCTGATAAACTTCATGTAAATCATCGAACATAACTCGTCTAAAGTTATTAGTTTTGCAAAATTGCTGTTCGTCAGATCCTCGCTCAACAAATCTAGTATCATCCCAATTACGCCATTGATGACCATATACTTTATTTAAGTTGCCGTTTTTATCCGCCCATTCATCCCAAATGGTTACTTTATTATCATTTAAATATTTGATATTAGTATCACCAGATAACATCCATATCAATTCATGAATAATAGAAGTTGTATGGACCCGCTTAGTTGTTAATAATGGAATAACATGGCGTGATAAATTATATTCAATATCTAATCCAAATTTTGATATAGTATCAATTCCAGTTCTATTTTTAGTTAAAATACCTTTATCTAAAATAGTATTTAAACCATCTAAGTATTGTTTCATATTTTAGTCCTCTATGTCTGGATTTTCCCAAGGGAAGTAAATAAATGGGGCATCTACCGGTAATGTTTCAGCACAAACGCATTTAATAAAATTCGATGGTGCATTATTAACTAAATAACTTTCAGCCCCGTCTTTTAAGTATAATGAGGCGACTGTAATTTTAGCAGTTGTTTCTAATTGTTGAGTTAGTGCTAAAATAGTATTTCCGCTATCTACTATATCATCAACAACCAAAATAGACTGTATATTTTCGGCTATTTTCGGTAATAACCCACTATGAGTATTCTTATTATCACCAACCGATAGTTCGTGGGAAATATCAGCAGTTACCATTGGAATATTGAATCTATGCGATAGATAAACGGCGGGAATTAATCCGCCTCTAGATAAGCCAATAATCAAATCAAACTTATCATTTGATGTGACTGCAATTAATTGAAGCATTTTAACTCTAAAATCATTTATATTCATAATAACGTATTCCACATATGATTAATTTGTTTAAAACATTTTGCAATATTTCTAGTTACTACTAACGCATTACGAACGCCTTTTTTAAAGCCCATTACTTCAAATAATTCATCACGAGTATTTACTTCTAATAATACCGTACTCAATGTATTCAAATCAATTAATCTATTTTTAAAGTTTAATTGGATATCATATCGTTTAAACATTTCATTTAAAAAGTTTAATGCGAATAATGTATTATAGCCCGCTATTTGTATAGTTTGAGTTTCAAATGCTTCGAAAATAAAACCGCCAATTTCTTCCGCCGCTTCTAATTCCGAAATACCATTTTGTTGTAGGTATTCTATTGTTAATCCATGAACGCGTTCGGCGTCGGATTCCCATATGGATTTACCATCCCATTTAATTTCGACATATAATTCATCTAAAATATTATATTTTTCATCTACTATTACTAACCCCCAAGATAATGGTTGATAATATTTTCCATTACCCTGCAGACTAGGATTAAATAAATTCTGAGAATTTAAACCAGATGTTTCACAATTAATTATTAATCTTTTCATTTCTTACCTACAAGTTAAATTTACTTTTATTTTTGCATTATATCCCGACACTGCATTTTCTAATAATGATTTATAAACATACAAATAACCATATCGCATAATCGCTTCATTAATATCTTTGCAATTACCAATATCTGGTATACTTACTGACCAGCCAGCATCCAATGCATTAAATGCTGCTTGCTTACCATTTCCGTATCGATCTGGAATATAAATCTTTTTTCTACGACTTTGATTTATAATCTCTATTTTTCTTTTTGTTAATTCATTACCTAAAATCGACATACCCTTTATATGATACGAATCAAAAAAACCTTCGGTAATAAATAATGGCTCATCCGTAAATTCTCGGATTAGTTCATAACCATATAAATTTACAGAATCACCCGAGGTAATTGAATTAATGTATCGATCTTTTTTACTACTACCAAAAGATCTACCTTGATAAAAAATAAGTTTACCTTCTCGATAGTATGGGATAATTAATCTATTATTCCATTTTATTTCTTCTTTAGTTTTATTACTTTTTGATAAGAAAAAATTATTATCGTTTTCAATTCCTCTAGTTTTTAAATAATCTAATGCTATATTTGATTCTATGTCTGAACCATCCATAATAATTTTATAAAAATGATTCGGTAATGGTATTTCAATTATAGGATTATTTGTATCTACGGTTATAGTAGGACGCTTTGCTTTTTGTTTGCCTAATGAATTTAGAATAAGTCGCTGTATTTCTTCATACGGGATATTAAATGCTTGTAAAACAGTTTTCATATCATCAGTGATAGTACCATTATTAAAATAGCTAGCTTTTGTGCTGCAATTAAAACAATGGTACACTACACCTTCATCTTTTATATTAAATCCACCTCTAACTTTATAATCATGGCAGACCGCGCATTTAACCGAATACCAGCCTTTACTATTAACATTTGATGGTAATTGAACATATTTTTTAATTAGATTTTGCATTAATATAAAAGTAAATTATGATTTAAGTTAATTTTTCTAAATTTTTAATATAATTGGTAATTGAATGATTAACAAAAAAGTTAATTTTACCTTTTTTAATACCGATAATAAAGCCTTTTATTCGGTCTTTAATCAATTGCCAAGTATTTACGACGGCTATATTTCCGTGATGATCAAAATAATTTAATTTACCGTGATGTCTATACGGATATAATGGATTTCTAGTTACTATATCGGCATTATTAACCCATCTATAATGTTTGATATTTAAAGTATTCATATGATCGACGTAATCATGATTGCCGACTCGAGGACTACCGAATGTGAATAAAATAGGATCGGCTAATGTTTTATCTTCGTAGCATCTAGTGGTTATGATAGTAGCCATAGCTGCGCCTAAACTATGGCCAGTAATCCAAACTTTACGATTGCTATATTTAGTTAAGATTGCATATATGGTTACCCAAATGCGATCGACACTATGTTTAAACCCACAGTGGACTAGTCCATTACCATTCATACTGGGAACCAAATTAAATTCAATATCTGCGGCAATATCAGCTAACTGATTTGGTTCAGTTCCTCGACAAACGATTATAATATCATTTTTATCCCATAATGCGTAAGTTTGGGTTCCATGATAATTAACAAACATACTATCATAGCCAAGATCATCAAATTTACGATTATCTTCGTATGATAAATTACTAAGTTTTGCCATAAGCAGAGATTGCTCATTAAAAGTTAATTGCGAAATCATAATTATTCCTTAAAGATTTATGTTAAATTATGATCTATATTTAGTATATTATAAAACCCATACTAAATCAAGCAATTAAAATTATATAGTATTATTTTTAGTATAAGTTGCGAATAATAGTTTATTTGGAATAGCTTCTTCGTAATTAATATCCCACGAATCATCAATTAATTCGCCCGGGAAAAATTGATCGCAATTATAATCGTGATTAATAAAGCTAATATGCATTTTATTGCATATTTTTATAGCTTCTACGAATAATTGATATCCGCCGATAATAAAAACATCAGTTTTCGATTTTTCAATAGCTTGGTGAAGCGATGCAAATGTTTTTGCACCTTTGCATTTATGTTTTGGATTTGATGTTATAACGAATGATGTTCGATTCGGTAATAAATCAAGTTTAATTGGTTTAAGTTCAGCTATTTCATTATAGGTATTACGCCCCATAATAATTGTATTACCAGTAGTTAATAATCTAAAATTTTTTAGATCAGTTTTTGAAAATTCTTCATTAATCCAAGGAATTTGTTTATTTTTTGCAAAACCGCCACGTTCATCACAGCAAACAATTATGCTTATATTTTTCATAGTTTATTTGTAGTTATTTCATTTATTGATTTAATTAATAGTAATTCTTGCTTATCGATAAATTTAGTCCAATGCAAGTCATTATCGACTGGCGTAATTTCTATTAATATTTGAGTTGTATTTGACATAGTTAATTTTTTTTCTACGAATCGACCGGTAGCTCTAACTTCAATTTCACCATTCGGACTACTATATAGATAATGATCAGTCATCAAAATAACCTTTACCTGCACCAATCCATTCAATATCTTCTTCCGAATCATCTAAATAAAATTCAATCCATGAATCAATATTCTTAAATTTTTTATCTTCAACAACATCAAAAACTTGACCATCCGATTGAATAATAATACCATATTCTTGAATAATTTCATCAGATGATAATGAATTAATATTATTTTTAACTTCTTTTTCTAAAGCATTTAAAGTGCGGTTAATACTCATTTGATAATAAATTGGTAATACTTTATATAAAATATAAGCTGATTTTAATATTAAAATCAGCTTAATGTCGACTAATTTATGGTTAGTCTTAAGATATATTTATGTCCTTAAAATTCGATCTGACTATATCTAGGTGAATTAACGACGATCATCATCATTTCTTCCGGTGTTGGAAAAGTTTCCATTCCTAAATATTGTAAGATACTAGGACTAAATCCAGAAATCATACAAGTATTTTCCGTACTCTTTGTTACTGGTAAATTACCGGGTCTAGCATTAACATTCCAAAATACTAATTGTGGAATTTTATATCCGTTAACTTCGAATCGTTGTTTCATGGTATCATAAAATGATTCAATTCGTCCAGAACTAGTATCTTTAACACAACTATCAAATTCCATATCTGAGATAATATATAACGTTTTTACCATATCTTGGGGCGCTATATTATAATTAATTGCGGTATTTAAAACTAAATCAAATACTCGTTCTAAATTAGTATTCATATCCCACTGTGCATTATTAATACTTGTAACGCGTTTATGGATTGTATCACCAACTACTGATTGTAATGTTGGGTTTTCACTAAATGTAATAAACTTATTATGATAAATTCCTTTAGCTCGCTCACTAAAATATAGCGCTAATGAAATACATACATTTATAGGTAAACCACTCATAGATCCACTAACGTCAGCAACAACTAATGCATTAGGATCTACATCAAAATCTGCTAAATTTTTCCATAGAATTTCTGCTTCATCTGGAGTTAATTCGGCTCTATAATCTAAAATCTTTTCAATAATTTGATATGGATATAATGATTTTGCATTAACCTTTACTTTACCGGCTTGTGCAGCTGCAATAAATTCGGCATAACGAACTTCGTCATTTCTATTAAATGCTTTTCTATGTTTAATTAAACATTGGCCTGGTAATTTATTATATTCAATTTGATCCCAATTATTAGACGCCATTTTATTTTCAGCTACATTTAAATATTCATTTAAACGTCTGCATAATTTACGATACGATTTTTCATCTAAACTCATATATTTACGAATTTTATGTCCGATACGCACTGATTCTTTAGATGATGTATTGATTCGTTTTAGCCATTTGCCTAGTAATGAAATAGATTCATTATTATCCATAGCAACAACATCTTTTTGAATTTGAATGTTGATTAAATCTAACATATATTGTTCTAATGATGTATCGACGACTGAGTAAATATCATCCCATCTACCGTATTCAGCCACTAAATCTAATAATTTTTCAGTTGGTGTTGGATAATTAATAGCGAGCCATTTTAATTGAATTCTAAATGGTCTGCGTTGACCTTGCCCGCCTCTAACATCACGGAACATAAATGCCAAACGAACTGTAGCTAATTGATTTTCTGAAAATGCATTAGTAAATAAATTTAAAATAGCAGAATCATCCCACGAACGGATTGAACCACCAGTTGCAAAAAAATCAACACATTTACTTAAAGAAGTTTTATGTGTAACTGCTCCATTTTCAGTGTAATCAAAATTCGCTTGTTGCTCCAAGGCATCAATAAAAGTCATAATATTATCTCCAATTAATAAAACAATAAAAAAGCTATTATACCGAATATCGTCGACAATATCAATATAATAGCTTCTATAATAAATGCGATAAGATTCATTTTTTTAGTCTGGGTTTAAAATGCCGGATATAAAATGATTGCTGTTAGAATCTTAACATCGCTTAGTTTCGAAATATTGTATTGCTGCGATAATCTTATACAAGATTATTCGATTTGGTACATACTTAACTTTAAGTTATTATGTATCGTTTCCAAATCTATGAAGTCGAGATTCACTACTAGTTTTCAATTTAAAGTGAAATTTGTATAGGTTGCTGATGGAATCTCTTTACTTCAGAATAATTATATTATAATCGCAGCTCATTAGTCAAGCTTTTTATTACTAAAATGTTTCAAATCCTAAATCTAACAAGATTTGTTCGGTTTTTGATACATTTAGTGGTTTATCTACAAATGATTTAATATCTTCAATCCGTGCTTTGATATATCTCGGTAAATCATCTGATAATATTAGTTCCCGATTATAATAATTAGAAAAGCCCATATCATTAACCGTTACTTCATGCCAAACATCACCATCCAGTTTTTTTTCGACTTTAGATTCCAAAACAACTTGAATATTAAATTTGCGACCTTTATATTCGAATACTTTATTATATTGTTTGGACATATTAATCCCAGGCCTCAGCCCAATTACCGGATAAACCACCTTTTACGTAAGATGTTACCTTAGCTTCAAAGAAATTAGCATGTTCTGGAGTACCCATTAATTCATCCCACCATGGCAATGGATTATCTTTAACTCCAAATTCACCTTTAAATCCCATACTAATTAATCGGCGATCAATTAAATATTTAAAATAGGTTTTAACTTCATCTTTAGTTAAACCTTCTAAATCACCCATTTCAAAAGCAAGATCAATAAATTTTTCTTCTAATTGCCAAGCCATTCGAGCCATATCATAAACATTCTTTTTAAAATCGTTTGTAACTACTCGAGGATGCTCTTCTACATACTGTTTAAATAATAAAATCAAACCATCACAATGATCATTTTCATCTAATGCACTCCATCGATTAACTTCGCCCATTCCTTTCATTTTACCAAATCGTTGGAAATTAATTAACATAACAAATGAACTGAATAAACAGACCCCTTCAGTAAAAATATTTTTAATAAGTGATAATGCTTTACCGGTTTGAGACGACGTGTTATTATCGCCCATAAAATCAATTTTATCGGCCATTTCCTTGTATTCTAGGAAAGCCTCGAAATCAGTATCAGGTAAATTTAAAGTCGAATTTAAGGCCGAATATGCCCGCTGGTGTATCCCTTCTCTAGCTGCAAATGAAATTAACATTTGTTGAATTTCATTATTTTTAAAAATAGGAATTAGGTTCATTGTATACATTGAAGCAACGGTTTTATCACTTTCGGTAAATAACCGTAGAATTTGATGAATTAAATTCCGTTCAGATGGAATTAAATGATTTTGCCAATCCGCAACGTCACCACTAAAATCAATTTCCTGATGAGTCCAGTGCAATTGTTCTGATTTTTCAGCTAATTCAACAGCCCATGGATATTTAAATGGTTTATATGTTTTTGATGGTTCTAATACGGACATAATTATTCCTATGAATTTAAAATAAATTTAAAATGGGGTTAATTTACATTAACCCCGATGAATATTAGGCTTGACAAGCAATGCATTCGTTATCAGTTGCTTGACTTTCATAATCTTTTAATGCATCGCGAATTATTTTACCGGATACATTTTCTAATTTAGCTTTTTTCTCAGCTCTTAAATAATATAAAGTTTTTAATGGATGTCCGGGTAAACTTTCATCTCTTGAAAATGCTCTGCGGTGATGTTGATTTAATGTGCGTTTTGAAACGCCTTCTTTATAAAATAAATTAATTGATGAGGCTTGATCGATAAATTCTTGTCTAATACGAGCTTGGTCGATTACATATCGCATATCAATTTCATCGCCAACTTTAAATACATTTTTTTCATGATCGGTAAATATACCGTCTATATTTTGGATTGAACCGCCATTAGCTGTAATTTCACGCCAAGTCTTATCATAATCACAATCTTTAGATTTAATAAGTTGATCTAGATATTTGTTTTTAATTACATATGATCCAATTCTAGTTCTGTGTGTGTAAATATTTGCTTTGATTGGTTCAACTGATGCTGAAGTTAATGCGATAATCGAACTATTTGCATTAGGTGCTATAGCAATAACCGTTGCATTTCTACGACTAGATCCTTTTAAAAATAAAGGCTCTCCCCGCTCAGCTGCCATTTTTTCAGATTCACTTACGGCCTTAGTATAATTATTTTTTGCTATTTGATATGCGTGTTGCATTGATGATCCTACACCGCCCGATTCAAACGCGATATTATGTTTCATCAAATAATTATGCCATCCCATTAAACCCAATCCGATATCTCTACCGCCTTTAGCAGAACGAACGGCTTTTGATATCGATTCTGGTGCGTAATCAATAAACCACTGTAAAACGTTATCTAAGAATCTAGTAAAATCTTCAACTATAGTAGTATCTTTCCATTCATCATAATATTCCGCATTTAATGATGATAAACAACAAACCGCAGTTAATCCATCTTGATTACTTTGGCCTGATATGTTATAGGTTTCAGCTCTAGTTGGTATAATAATTTCGGTACATAAATTTGATGCATTAATTTTAAGACCATTTTTTGCTAATGATGGATGCATTCTACGATTTGATTCATCGACATAATGAATATAAGGTTCGCCAGTTTTAAATCTAGTTTCGATGATTTGTTGCCAAACTTCTCTAGCATTAACTGTTGCTGTTACATTTTTCGAATAAGGATCTATTAAATCCCACGGAAGATTATTATCGCACGCATCAAGGAATGCATCGGTTATATTTACCGCAATATGCGAATTAAATGATTTTCTATTAATATCACCACCCGATGGTGTTCGAGCCCCAATAAACTCAATTAAATCCGGATGTGTAATGTCGAGGTACCCTGCTACTGACCCTCTTCGGGTCCCTGCTTGATGATAATATAATATATTCGAATCCATAGTCTTTAGATATGGAATCGCGCCCGGACTTTTATCCGTAATACCTCTTAATCCCAAATACATACCAACACCGCCACCCAAAGTCGATAGAGTAGCTAATTCTTCGGCCGCTAATATTTGTCCTCTAAGAGTATCTGGAACCACGGGTAAAAAACAAGAAATTGGCATCGCTTTAACTTGTTTATCAGTAACAAACATACTTTTTCTTATATGGACATGATCCGGTGTATCATTCCAAGCACCTACTTTACCTTGCCATTCTCCCTCAATAGCATTTGATATAATAGGACTAGCAAAACAAGCCCATTGTTTAGATACGTACCCATAAATCCGTTGTGCTAAATCATAATCTCCATAACAAAAATTAGTTGAGGCTCTAGCGAAAGCTTGTTGTGGGCTAGTCTCATAATCGTTTAGATAATGTTTTCGCAATAACTCAGATGCAAATTCGCCATAATTTTCGTCCCTTTGTAAATCGACAGTGATGCCTAGATATTTTTCATTCATGAATTGGTCTCAGTTTTTGTTAAAATCTTGGAAAGTGAAATATTTATGATATTAAAATAGAATTATAAACCAGCCTTAAAAAATCATCAAGAAATAAGTAGCAAAACTAATACTTTAATTTTATCCATATAAAACAATAGGTTATCTAATTATAAAATCAAAATATCACTAAAATATAATATATTGCTTTAATTGATTTGGTTTTCTCGTATAGATCTCTATTTTTTATTGCTATATAATACAAATAAGTTAATTTACAAATTTAAAATATGAACTTAAAAGAGCATCAATTATTAGTTGATTTAAAAATTACTACTAAGTTTGGACAATTTATATTAGTAAACAAAAAGCATGGTAGTGTTTATAACCCGCATAAGCAAATATGGATATCGGATAATTATTTTACTAAATTTGATATAGCCGATATTCAGAAATTAAATTTAAAAACGCCGAACGACGTTAAACGGTTTTATATTGATTCTGTTATTAGTGGTTTATGTAAAACTGAAATTATTGAGTCGGATAAAAGTAAATCTAAAGCGCAGCGATGTTTTGAGCGATTGCAAGTAATTCATAATTTTAAGAATAGTCGAGCAATGATTCCAGTTAATTTAACTGATGATATGATTATGGCTGTTATGCTTAGATTTAAAAGGCATTATGATAAAAATCATATAAAACCATTTAATATTAATATAGATATCGCTTATTCTATTATTAATACGATATCAACTAAATATTCATATAAAAAATTTAATTATCGTCGCAAAAATAAAGATGATTTTCAAGAAAATGATATTAATAAGGGTTGGATACAAGTTAAATATTCTGAATTAGTTGAGTTATCGCATATTGATTGTAAATATTATTTAAAAGCATTAATTAATAGTGGTTATATTGAAACTGATAATTTATGGTGGCATATACCGGGAGCGCCTCCGGGAACAAATAAAGCGCGATGCTATAAATTAGCAGATCATTTATATCAACCGAATGAAAAAACGCATAGATTTGTAGATTATCAAACATATGAAATTAAATTAAAAATTGCAAAATATAAATCTAGATTGAGAAAAGAATCTCAAATCGATAATATAAAATATCAGTTATTAATGGACGATGTTGAAACTTTATTTTATCAGATAGATGAAAAACAAATATATGATTATTATAAAACTCGATTGCATGAATTTTACGAAACTGATGGTTCAATACATCAGTTAATGGAAAAATTAAATGATCCGCATATTATAAAATTAAATGAGCTAATTGAATTTATAGAACAGACTAAGGCAAATAAAAATTTTTATTATAATAATAAAGATATATTTGGCGGTCGATTCCATTCGATATTAACGAACACGCCAGCAAAATTACGTAAATTTATTCGTCATAATAATATACCGTATATTAATGTTGATATTAAAAATTCACAAATGGCGATCATCGCGATTATTGTTTCTCATCCAGATGTTGCGGAAGAGTTATTGAAAAAATGCGATGAGATTGAAGTTAATGGATTAAAAATACCATTATTTGAACATTATAAAAATGTAGTTAAAGAAGCTAATGTTGATTTAAAGTTACTGCAATCGTTTTGTAATGATGCTATGACTGGCGTAGTTTATGAAAAAATGGCCGATAGTAATAATGCGGATCGATCTATTGCTAAATTAGATGCAATGAAGATATTTTTCAGTAATAATAAGCAATTTACTGCATTAAAGCAAGAATATGGTAATGTTTACCCCGAATTAATAAAATTATGCAATGCATTAAATGTAGCTGGCGGAATTCATATAATACCAAAATTAACACAACAAGCAGAAAGTGAAATTTTTATTAACCGAGTAGTTAATGAATTTTTTAAACATAAAAAATATCCGGCGGCAACGGTCCATGATTCTATTATGGTACATCCATCAGATTTAGAGTTATTTGATAAATGTTATAATGACGTATTTAATGAATTAGGATTAAATCCATTATTATTACGATATGAAAGTTCTATGACTGTAGCCGAAGCGGAAAATTATGGATTTTCTTATTACATTCATAAAATTAAATTACAAGAATTAATTAAAGATTATCCGAAAATAGATAGGATTATACCGGAACCATCATTTATCGATATATCAAATATGAATATTAATGAATTGATAGTTATATCTAATTATAATTTAAAGCCAAAAATCGAAGCGCATAGATTTAATTCATTACATATATAAACCTTGAAATTGTGGATATTGTATGATATAATTTAATTTTAAACGATTATTTTAAAGAGAATTAAATCATGTCCAGTTTTAGATATAATAATGCCAGATCAGTTTATTTAGTAAACGAAAAAAAAATACAATTTAGAATTGAAACGACAGTAGACGGTGAATTTAGCGGTTTAATCTACGCTACTTTTAAAAATAAAAATCAAATAAAATCAATATTCGGTAAGGAATTAGATGATATAACAAATGATGATTTGATATACTTCGTAGATCCATACCGCGGATCCGAATACCATGAATACTTAGAAGAAGCTGCGATGCAACATATTTTGCTATTCGGTGATAAAGAAGATGATTATCGCGACTTTTCGTTTTATAATATGTCTAAACGAGATCAATTAATTTTTTTAAGACATTTCGCACAAACTGCGTTAGATTTTTCCGATTTTGAAGTTTCTGATAATTTCGATGTAATTAATCATATTGAAACGCGATTTGTAGAAGATAAAAAGATTTGGGATGAAATAGCTAAAGCTGCAGGCAAATCTTTAACTATTTCATACCGACAAACAGAACTTTAATCTAACGATAATTCATCATCAAACGCATTCGTTTTCGCAATTGATAATTTATCTAGATAGCCGGAGTTTCTTAGTTCCTTGAAAACTAAATTTTCAACACTAAATTCACCGGCTTGTTTTAATCCCGCCTTGCGCATATTTTTAATTTTGTCTTGAACCGCTTTAATTGACTCAACTTCTTCATCTTTAGATGAAACAATGCGATCAATTATTTTCTTAATAGCTTTAGCTTTAATCTTAATTGCATATTCATCGACTTTAAGATCATGCAAATATGATGGTTTAAGATTCCACTTATTATTTTTAATACTATAAACGCCGGTTGCAGTTAAAATTTCATTTTTTAACTGTGCGTATAATTCAACTGGGTAATTGTATATAGTAATTTCATGAGTTTCACCCCATAATTTCTTTTTAGTGTCTAATAAATCCTCTAAATCAATACCATCCGATTTACCGCGATGTTTCGGCACATCTAATATAATATGCAAATCCATATCTGAATATCGAGTATAATTATAATTTGCTAAACTACCAGTAAGAATAATATCGGATATAGGGAAATCGGGTAATTCTAAATATTCATAATATTCATCTGCGATTTTTAATAATTTTTTTCGTATTTCTGGTTTTAATGTATCATCTTCCCATACAATTGAGTTTAAATGCCGATGATATTTAAAAGCACTTTCGATAAGAAATTCAGTAAATGTAGCCATAGTAGTAATTTAAAAATATAAAACTATTATTTATTATACATGTTATCGGATAATACTAATTAATATATGTTTGATTTAATTACTAAAATATATTATAATTATACATTATAACTTGATAATAATTGAGGGCTGTATGAATATAAATGAGCATTGGGCAATGGAAGGCCATCAACCTAGAGATTCCCAAATTACTGCGTTTGATTTTATGGTATCAAATTCAGATAAAAAATACTTATTTTTAGAATTACCGATCGGTACCGGTAAATCTGCATTGGGTGTTACTTACGCGAATTGGATTAAGACATTAAATGCATCCCAATTGGCATCATATATTTTAACACCTCAGAAAATATTACAAGAGCAATACGAAAAATCATTTAAGTCAAATAATTTTACATCATTATACGGTAGAAACTATTATCGTTGTAATACGGTAAATGGTAATTGCGAAATGGGTAATATAGTTAAAGCATCATGCCCCGGATGTCCGAGTAAAGCCGCCCATACTAGAGCTATTAATGCAGACCATACTGTATTAAATTACACATTAGGTTTAATATTATTTGGCGGTAATTCAAAATACGAACGCCGCAGTTTAATGGTTTTCGATGAATGTCATCAATTGGAAAAAATATTAACTGATTTTAATAATATGATGATAACGAAATATAATTGTACAAAATATAAGATTCCGTGGATTACGAGTCGGACTATAGAAGATATACAAAAATGGGTTAAAGAATTGTATTGGCCATCAATGGATGAGCAATATACCGCATTATCGGATGAATGTGAATTAATAGATAATACAAGAAAATTATCATCGGAAGATATTAATAAATTAACTACATTATCTACATTATCAGAACACTTAAATACTGTTAATTCGTTTATGATGAGAACGACCGATGAATTATACGATAATTTTATTGTTACTGGCGATGACGATAGTATTAAATTAAAATACATATTCGGTCGTGAAAATTTTCACGACGTTTTAGAACCGAAAGCTGATAAGTTTTTGTTTATGTCGTCGACTATATTCGATTATACTGAATTGTGTAAAAATTTAAATATTCCATTAGAAGAGACTGCGTTTATTTCATTAGAATCCGAATTTAATAAAGATAATAGACCGGTTATATATAAACCGACTATGAAAATGAGTTACGGCTGGGATCATGCAAATAAAATAAACGAACGTAAGGTTTTAATTAAAAATATTAAGTTTTTATTAAAACAACATACTGATGAAAGCGGAATTATACATACTGGAAATTTTCAGATTGCTAAATGGCTTGTTTCTGAATTAAGTAATGGAACCCATGAAATATTTCATCATAATCCGGGTTCAGGAGATAATAGAAATAAAATCATTAGTGCATATATTAATAGTAGAAAACCAAGTTTGTTAATATCACCTAGTATTACTGAAGGTTTAGATTTAGTCGATGATAGGGCTAGATTCGTTATTTTCGCTAAAATTGCATTTGGTAGTTTAGGCGATGCTTGGATTAAAAAAAGAATGGATATGTCGAATAATTGGTATTTAATAAATGCATTAACTGACGTAATTCAAGGATGTGGTAGAGTAGTTCGATCTCACGATGATTTTGGCGTTTGTTATATTTTAGATTCATCGTGGGAATACTTATTTAATAAAACAAAACATCATATTCCTAGATGGTGGTTAGACGCATACCATAAAATGTAAAAAAAAGCTGGACTTTTATAAAAACCAACATATAATTAGATATTCGAGGCTAAAATACCTCTTATTTTTATTTCAATTTATATCGGAGATCACGATGGCAACAACCACATTAACAATTGGCGAGCAAAATTTAGAAGTAGCATCTTTACCAGAAAATATTCAGCGTATTGTGGCGGCTTATGATGAAGCGGTAGTTCGTGCGCAAGCTGCAGAACAAGACTTAATTCATTCTAGTTCAGCTAGTAAATGGTTATTCCATGAAATTAATCGTTTAGTTAGTGCGTTATTAACAGAACAAGAAGAAGGTTCTGAAGATGGTGAAGCAGTTACTGAAGAATCAGAAGAAGTTTAATTTTTTATAAATTTAAACTTCTAACCGGAAAATAATAAAATATTTTCCGGTTTTTTTATACTTATTAAAAATGGACATTCAAAATGGATGAAATCATTAAAGCATTATATAATATAACTATTACTCCGAAATTAACAAAACAAATATTAGATTTAATCGAAGATAATAATAAAATTAATGACGATGAATCGTTTATTAATAATGCGATATCAAAATATGACCCATCCAATAGTAAATATACTATTGCTAAACAATTATTATCGAATCAAATAAAATATTATGAATTAGCTAGCTCCGAAAATAATACTATTTCGCCAGATATACAAAATCTAGGGTATAATGCAATATTGCAATTTATAGATACTTCGATTATTTTAGATATATTCGGAACTCAACCAATGTCCGGCCCAGTGGGTTTAATATATCATTTACAAATGAAAGAATCGGATGATAGTAGTAATTCCGGCGCTACTCGATTATCGATGGAATTTATATCAATGGCAGTCGAAGCGATATCTAAAAAAATGCAAGCTAGTTTTTCCGTGGAATTATTACAAGATTTAAATGCAATGCATCAACCGTCATTAATAAATGAAGTTTATAATGCGGCAAATGTACAATTAATATCAGAATTAGAAAATTACTTAATCGGCGAATTACTAACAGTTGTAGAAACGGATTATAAATTTATTGATGCGTCAGTAGATCAAATCTTAACTGCAATTATGATTACTGCGAATAATATCGCTAAAAAATCAAAAAGAGGTGTCGGAAATTTCGCAGTAATTTCTCACGAATTATTCGCTCGATTTATAGGCCACCCATCATTTACTATATCTGAAGATGGTGAATATATCCGAGATGAATATTTAAAGAAAGAATCGAATATAGTTAATGGTTTTTGTGGTAGTGTAGGCGGCGTTACTAATATTATCGCATATACTAACGACTCAATTTTAACTAATCAAATTTTAGTTGGATATAAAGGATCAACTACTTCTGATTGCGGAGCTTATTTCGCCCCATACCAATATTTAATGAATGGCGGCGCGAAATTAAATGAAACTAATATGCAGCCATCAATGTCTTTCCTTTCTAGATTCGGTTTAAAAATATTTGAAGATACTCCTAAATATTACGGATTAATTTCATTATAAAAAAAAGGGCCTATAAGGCCCTTTTTTATTTACTCATTACCGAACATATCAAGCAATCGATTTCGCTGAGCTTCTTTTGCGTTCTTTAATTCATTATTAGTCACAACAAATTTCGATACCGGAGCCCCGGTCGGTCCGATCTTCGGATCAGTTACTCTTAATGCATTTGCATTCCATGATAAATGAACCGTCTTACCAACACCATCAGAACTTCTAGTTTTTAATAATAAGAAAGCCATCTCCCCCTGTTGTTTCATTATATCAGTAAAAATAATTGATATGTAAACATCACAAGTTTGAATTTTTGAAATACCACCAGCAATATGACTATGATTTACTTCTTTAGCTTCAACCCCGCCTCTATTTTGCTGAGATGCGCTAATACCTATCATATTATAATCAACTAATATTTGTCTAAATTCTTCAGATGCTGCTTTATCTTTTTGATTAACATTATCCGCCGATATGCGATCATTAGTTCCTAATAAATCTATATAATCTAAAACAATACAATCCGGAATACATTTTCGTTTTAATTCAAATTCTCGCAATAAAGCTCGTAATTGATTAGATGTTGTTCCTACCGGCATCTGCTCAATAAACAACATACCTGAATTCGACGACGCTGCATTTTTAATTTTAATAGCAGCTTCTTGTTTATTTTTTTCAATATCTCGTTGATTAATTCCAGTTACCATACTGACGTAACGTTTATAAATCATCGAAACCGATAATTCTAAACTAACATATAAAACATTATACCCCTGCTCAACTAAATTTAATCCAATATTAGCCATAACCATACTTTTACCACCGCCACTATTCGCAGCTAATAATAAAAATTCGGTTCTTCTCAAACCATCACCTAAATAATCATTTAATAACGAATAACCAGATGATATAGCCGGCTGAGATGATATTTGATCTAACATGATATCCGGATCATCAAAAAAACTAACACCAACTGTTTTATGAATGGCTACTTCGGATGCTTTATCAATAATACTTTTAATTTGATGGATATCTTTACCACCAGCGATAATCTCAGATGCTTCGAAAACTGCTTTCTCTGCCGCTTTAATCTGACAAAAGAATTCAACTTCATTGATACAGTATTCAATTTTATCTTTTGTTAATTCTTGATGTTTAAATTGTATATCTGACTCGGCATATACTTGATCTAAATCAGGTAATGCACTAAATTGATCAAAATATTTTTTAATAAACTTAACCGCATATCGATATTCAGGATCGAAATACTTATATTCGATTATATTGTTAGTAATAGTAAATACGTCTGCAGATGATAACAGATATTCAATAATTAATTTCTGTTTTTCCGGATTCATATAGTCCTCTATTTAATTTTTGATTTGTAATACTTAATTTGGTTTTCTAAATCTCGATTTTTTCGTTTTTCATTTTTCAACTGCTTATTTAAAGTATCGATTAGCTGCTTTAAATACACAATATATTTCTTTTGATCTTTTTCATCCATAATTACATGCCTTAATTGGGGTTTAAACGGGATTTCTTAAGAATTAATCATATTGCATAACAAATAATATATCGACCGCAATAACAGCAGATACGCCCAATATAATACATATTATACTATATTGAGCGCATTTAATCAAGATGATTATGGATTATTAACTAAGACATTCGGATAACAATCGCGAATTATACTAGGAGAACAATATAATTCACCATTCCTGATTTCATTGTTGGTTGAATTTAAATCACTCAATAAAACAACTCTATCATATATTTTATCAATAGGATCGGTACTATTGGATAATAAAATATAGATTGGTTTTTCTTCGAAAACAAATTCTTTATTAAAATACAATTTTTCATTCGAAAAGGCAATTTGAAATGTATTTACCTTAAAAATATTACCAAATATAGTAACGTCAAAAATTGGGACATTATCATGAGTTCTACCCCAAGCCAAATACGGATTATTAGTCGTTAATGGATAATCAGTAATTAATCTAGAACCTAACATAATAGGCGGTAAATAATTTAGTGACTCTATATGGGTATGGGTAGCGACTGTAAGATACCTATTTTTTGTACATTTAAAATACTGATCTGAAGTCTCTATATCATAAGTATCGATAGATTTATCATACGATAATAATTGAGCCGCTCCAGATCTAGGCTGTCTAAATTTTATATTGATATATTCATTATCGATATACGTTAACTCATAATCATAAACCCGTTCTAAAACATTATCAATATAATTAAAAACTAAAACTTCGGGATGATTATTTAACTGATGTTTTATTCGCCAATTTTTAACTGGTTTCACTTGATTAAAGGTAAAAATATGATCCTGTTTAATCCAATCAATATAATCAGTCGCCGGCGGCTCCTGCCCTCTACTAATATTTTTATTATACTTAATAAAGAACATTTCACCATTGCAATCAGCAGAAATAACACATCGATACATAGCCGGAACTGTAGTTATTAAATCGATTTGTCTATTGCATTTATTGCATTGATATAAAATAGTCATTAGTCTTTTGATTTCGGAATAATAATTGAATCGTAATCATCCATAGTTAAACATTCGGATTGACGTTTAGTAATACGCTCAGCTACTTCATGCAAATCCATATCAGTTTCCGAATCTTCTTTAGCCCATTCCAATAATCGAATGAATAATGGAATATCCATTGTTACTTTATCTTCTTGTTCAGTCGGATGATTGGTATTTTGAGTTTGATGATTTGGTTCTGCAGTCTGTGATTGTGGATAAGCTGGATGCATATTTCTAGGTTTATCATTATACATTGCAGTTGTATGATTAATAGTACCGCCGTTTAATAATTCATGTAAATTCATAGGTATACCTGTTAGTTTTATTTTGAAATCGATTGATTATACTTCGCCAGATAATAAGCATCAGTTACATCATATAATCCAGTAGATGTTTTATATTTCGTTTTAAATAATGCTTTTATTTCTTCTGGTAACGAATGCACCATCATCGTTTTAGTTACTTTTACTTTTGAACTCCCACCAGAACCAGTAGCAAATTTCTTGATCGATTTCGGAGATATTATATTTATGTCTAATACTTTTAACTGAAACCGTATATGATTGATAATAATAAATTGCAAACCAGCTAAATCTCTAGTCGCACTACCGCGTTGACCGAAGGATAAACCCTCCATTGAAAATTTAAAATCATTATAATTATTACATAATGACGTAATACTATTTACTACATTATTTGCACGATCGTGAATATCACCATCATGGATCGACGTTTTAAAAACACCAAAATCTAAAACATCATTATCTTTTATTACGCAATACCCAGTACTAGTATATGATTGATCTATCCCTATAAAAACGGTCATACTTATATCCTAAATGTTAATATTTAGAATATAATATATGACCGGTGGATATTAGCCAATTAAATTGCTTTTATACTCGATTTTACTAAAATCATTATCCATAGTAATATGCATTACTTGATCAAATAAATTACTAGTTTCCGCTCTATGAGTAATAATATAGATTGTAATTTTATCTTCGTATGCTTTTTTCTTTAAAATCGAAATAGCTGCAGAAATACCACTTTCATCTAAACCGACATCTAAACATTCATCGCACATAAACACATTAACTGGAGCACTCATCTTTTGTCGTACATCTCTAAATGCTAAAGTTAATGCTATATTAACTCGAGATTTTTGACCGTTGGATAATTTACCAAATGGTCTTTTTCTACCTAATTTTTTAATTTCTGCAGCCATAGCAGAATTAAATTCAACTAAGAATGGTAATCCCATATCTTGTAGATATTTTTGAACTCTACTATTTAAATATTTTAAATTCGAATTTAATAGAGTCTTTCTTACGAAACTATCTTTTTTAGTTAATAATTTTAAAAGAAAATCTTGATGCGCTGATAGATTCTTTAATTTATCTAAACCTTCAGTATCTATCGGATCTAATTCGATTTGCTCTAATTCAGTTAACTGTTCTAAATAAACATTTTTACTATCTTTTAAATCAGATATCTTAGTTTTAATAGTATCAATTTCGTGCTTAATATTTAAAATTGCTTCTAATTCTTTCACCGACATTTTAGATAATATATCATCATGTTCCAACATTTTCTCTTCGATTGATTTATCTAATTCATCTAAAAAATCAACCATTTCTAAAATATTCTGATTGCATTCATCTATCTTAATAGTACATTCATTAATTTTTTCTTCGTTATGATAATGTTGTTCGCAATACGGGCATTTACTATTTTTTAAGCTCACTAATTCTGATTCTTTTTGATCTTTAATCGCATTTTGTTTAGTATAACTATTAGATAATGTAATTTGCTGTTGTTTAAATTCATTAATTTCAAGCTTCGCAGTTTTTACTTGATCATAATATGCCCGTTCCTGATCTATATTAATGCAGCTAATTTTTTCTAAACGTTCATTATAATGAAATATATTTTGTTTAACTGTAGAATCATGATTTTCTGCTTTATTTCTTGCATTTTCGATTTGCTGATTTAATCTACTTTGTTCTTGTCTAATTTGATCAATTTTCGATATATGTTGTTTAACTGCAACTTCATTTAATTTAATTTGATCTTTTAACACTTGAGCTTTTTCTGCTAATATATGTAAATCAAATAACCGTTCCATAAATCCAGTTTGTGATGATTTACCGGTCGCAGTTACGGGCAAATCAAGGAATGGTGAATTAGTAGCAGATACTACAATCATACGTGAAAACATTTCGTACGTCATACCTAATACAGTAATTATTAATTGATCAGTCGTTCTAGTACCATCTAATGAAATTTCATGATCATCTTCAAATACTAATTCGGTTTTATTATGATATAGTTTAACGAAATTTCCATTTGCTGATTTACCAACTTTTCTTGCTCGTGTTACTTTATAATAACCTTGAGTTGGTTTATGAAAAGTAACCGAGACTTCCATATCTCGGCCATTAATATCATTTACTAAATCATCAACATTACCTTCAGCCATAGTTGTATTATATAATGCAAATATTAACGCTTCGATAATGGAGCTTTTACCTACTCCGTTTGTTCCCGATATTAAAACAACACCACCTTGATTTAAATTAACTGAAGTGGGAACATTTCCATAGGATAAAAAATTTCTAATATTTAATTCGAAAAAGGTAATCATAATTGTATATAAATTTGGATTAATTGATTATTATCGATGCCGTTCGATTCGATGTTTTTACTTAACATATCAACAATAGCATCATTTATTGAAATAACTTTTGTATCTTCAATTTCTTCAATTCCGTCCGCAAAAAATTGAGTTGGTGGTTCTTCTATAGCAATATCAGCTAAATTATAAACTTCCATGATAGTTCGTTTAAATTCTATCATTTTACTATAATCCATAGTAATATCAGCTATACATTTAATATTTGCACCATCCGGTATTTCTATTTGATTATCAATAATAGTAGATAGATTGGTACTAATATATTTCGGACAATCAGGCCAATTAATAAAACTAACATCATCATTAATATGATCGTGAATTGCAAATCCTCGATCAAAATCATTAGCGTCACTAAAATCCATCGGAAATGTATTTCCAATATAAATGACATTATCAGTTATTTGTCTTTTATGAAAGTGACCTGAAAATACGCGTTTAAATTTACTATAATCCGTATGATCAGGTCCGCCTTGGAATTTAGTACTCGCCCCAGTTACAACAAAGCCGGAAAATTCAAAATGCCCATAGACATTTTTAACATTATAATCATTTAATGTTGGATATTCATAATGAAATAAGAACGGACTTAATAAAGCCCCATTACCTATATTTTCAACTACAGTAGGATGATCGATTACTATAAAATTAGTTAATTCATCAAACCAATGGCATGAATGAACTTCTCTACTATGTTTAGTATAAAGGTCATGATTTCCAATAATAAAATAAATTGGAATATTTAAATCGTTTAATAAACTAGCGCCGTTATAACTATAATATAAAGTAGATACATTAATAGCCGATCTATTTTCATGCCAATCTCCTAAAAATATAACATGATCAATATCTTGATTTTGTTTAATATGATTACAAACAAATTCAATAAATTGAATACAATGTAAATTATGTTGATCTGAGTTATTTTTTTTACCAAAATGAATATCGGTAAACATTAATGATTTGTTTAATGTTTTCATGTCGTTTTTGACTTACTCGTCATCGTCGGTTTCTGGAGTGGGTTCTTGGAACATAATTTCGGCTGGATTAAATAATAATGCTGGGTTTGATGCTACGTTTTCGTTTTCAGCATATTCAGCAGAAAATGAATGTGATGGATCTAATCCATTATTCACTAAAAGTTTATCTCGTATATTTCTATGTTTCTTCTCCATATTAAGGTATTGAACAAATGAGTAGTGTATATTTTGAGTATAATACGCAAATGGGTTATCAAATCTAGCTTCATCAAATGATCTCCAATTTTTTACAATATTTAATATAGCATAACTTTGCATATCAGCAATAAATGTGTACCGTGCGAAGTTGCTTTTTTTAGAATACCGCTCACATAATAACATAATCATTTTTGAAAATTCGTGGGTCATTTCACCCTTTTGTCTACTTAAAGCCAACTGCTCCAATAAATTGGCGTTACTTAAGTAGTTTCTTGGTATTCTTTTTTTCGACATCTTTCACTCCGTGAATTAACGTAAATTTTAATGATTATACCGGATTTAACATAAATAATCAATACTTTATATGTATTAATTTAGGCAAATCAATGACCCCGGATGAATTAGATAATAAATTTAAAATAAGATTAGAAGGAACTATTAGTAAAGACTTGGTCGTTTTTAATACCATGCCTACAATATCAGAGCAAAATTCAGCAATTTACGGAACATTAAATCCAACTCATTTAATTGGTAATTATCATCCGTACGAAAATTCACCTAGTCGGAAATTCGATCTTGGTGATATTAAATTAGTATCTAGAAATGCATTAGAAGCTAGACGTAATTTAAAAAAAGTATTAACACTAAGAGCTTGGACTAAAGCTTATTTTGGTGATACTAGCGGCCCAATGGGCGACCAGTTAAAAAATTGGTTAGGTGCACCACCAGAAGTTTTATTATTTTCCGCATATGCTTCAGAAACAAATAGAGGCCATATGGTAAAAATACCGGTAGTCTTAGAAAACTTTAGTATGTCATATCCTAATGACGTTGATTATATCCCAACATTAGCCGAATCGAATGATGATCAATTAGGCGGTGTTCCGTTTCCTATAATAACAACAGTTACAGTTTCATTATTAGAACAACATTCCGCAGTTGAATTTGAAAAGTTTAACTTATATTCTTTTAAACAAGGCATTTTACCATCATTTTAATTATGAATCAATATAGTAGATATAAAATAGGTGGATCGGTTGACGATCTAAAAAAACCCGGTTGGTGGAATAGACAAATCTTTACTAAGTCATATGATGACATAACTATTACGATTGATAAAAAATACAGTAAAAAACCCCATATGATCGCTTTCGATTATTTCGGTAGAAGTGACGTCGCTTGGTTCGTTATGCAATATAATAATATATTAGAGGTTAATGAATTAGTAGAAGGATTGCAAATTCAATTACCAACAATCAAACGATTTCATATGGGATTAATTTAATGTCAGCTACACCAAATCCACTCCACAAATATAGAAGCTACTCATATCATTTTATTTTATTAGCCGGCCCATCAGTTGAAACCACATTCGCTGATATCGATAATACAGAAGATAAATCTGATTTAAGTAGATATTCACACCCAGATAATGCAGCAGATAGATATACTGCAAAAACAACATCAGCCGGGAACAAATATTCGGTTATTTACAATTCAATGCAAGATGCCGATTTTAGTATTGTGGATTTGGAGATTTCTCACGTATTTCAAAATACACCCGAGAAAAGCTTAGGTTTTAGTTTAGAAGTTATGACGCTTCTAAATATGTCCATTTTAGAACCGTTTACTATGGATTTCCCAGCTATATTATTAATAGCTGCACAATCATCTGCCGGACTTAGTGACGGCGCTGATATATCAATGGCAATTGAAAGTTTAACTTTCGGATTAAAAATTATTTTTGTCGGTTATTTAGATGATTATAATAATAATCAACCCCACGTAATTGATAGTATAAATGTAATCCCATTTGAAATAACTACTATGTCGATGACCTTATCAAATAAGGGAACTAGTTATTCATTAAAATGCGCTAGTTTATTTAACGACGCAGCTAATAGTTCCGCATCGATGAATACTGGTGGGGTTTCATATAAATCAACCGCATTATTATCCGACGCATTACAAAAATTACAAGAGTCGGTTAATAAACGATCAGAAGAAAATAAATCAGCTTCATTGGTCCAACCAAATCAATTATGCGAAATTAAATTAGACGAAGCTTATAAATCAAATGAATATGTTTTAGAAGTTAGTGATGATCAGCGAGTAGCTCCTCCAAAAACATCACCAAAAACTAATAATACAACACCGCCGGATAAAGTTCCTAATGCCGCGAATTCCACTGCAAAAAGCCCATCATTAACTGATATGGCCGGATATAATATCCCATCGAATAATAATATCGGTAATATAAGAAATACTAACGGTAAAGGATTTCAATCTTATGCAACCCCAGAAGAAGGAAGAAAGGCATTAAGTAGACAAATTGGTTTATATTCATCTAAACATGGTATTCATAGTTTAAGGGCGTTTACTAATAGATATGCACCAAAAGGTGACGGTAAAAATAATCCAGAAGCTTATGCTCAATTTCTATCGAAACAAACTGGCGTTTCATTAGATGATAAGAATGTAGACTTTACAGATCCAAAAATTAACGAGGCTATGACTAACGCCGTCGCCAGAATGGAACAAGGTGGTGGTAAACATAGCGGTAAAGTAACGCCAGCTAATAATAAAAATAATAAAACCGACGTTGCAAATGAAGAAGTCGATTATATAATATTAAATACTTCGATCGGAGAACATATATTAGATTCAATACAAAAAATTATTAGTTTATGTCCAAAAATCCGAGAAGAATATAATATATCGGGCGATAAAGTTTTTTATAAACCAGTTATTAAATCATATACGTATTTTAATAAAGATAAACAAGCTAGAACGTTAATTTATTCTATTGAAAAAACGGTTATGGAAACCGAAGCATCAATCGACGATAAAGTAGCAGCTCAAAGTAAAGAAGACCCAGCTGCAAGTAATACTCAAAATAATAATCAAGTATCAACTGATGATACTAAATTACCATCAGTTTTAGAATATGATTATATCTATACTGGTAAAAATTTAGATATATTGCAATTTGATATGAGTTATAATGGTTCTTGGAGTTCAGGTCACGCTTTTAAATATTATCATCCACAATCTGTTATAACTAATAAGCAATTAAATGATAATGTAAAAGATATAACTGATCCGGCAGAAACGGACGGTGATAAAAAACAAACCGGAGCAATAAATCCGACGATAGGTACGGTTCCATCTAATAGATTAGCTAATACGCCGATATCACCTCCAGTAATGGATCCAACTAGAGCTGGATCTGGATCAATGGATCCACAAACATTGTTTCAATCTAGAAAAGTAATTTCTGATATTATTGGTCAAACCGCAGAAAAACATTCATTAAAAATAATCGGTAATCCATTATTATTAGCTGGTTATACGCCACCTAATGATACGTACGTTAATGCCGACGGAACTAGTAAATCAGCAGAAGAATCAAAAAAAGTAACCGAAGATCATAATAACAAATACGGAACTTCGGAATCCATGCCGACTTGTAAAGTGAACGTTCGAGTTCCAAAACCGTCATATATGCAAGGCGGTTCTGATGCATCTGCCGAAAATTATTATAGTACGCCGGGATGGTATCAAGATTCATATTATGTTTATCAAGTTGATAGTAAATTTAGTAAAGGTGAATTTACTCAAATATTAACATTATGTCCAGTTCCAGCTTCAGACGGTATGCAAGATAGTAATCAACCGGCTAAAAAAGGAGGAGCTGGTGGGGGTGGCGGTGGTGGTAATGGCGGCTTGGGTAATGGTAGTAACGGAGATCCAAATAGTACACCAGAAAGTAATGATAATTTAACCGCATTTATGAAAACTATAGGTAAATTAGAAACTGATTTAGCTGGCGATGATGGATATAATCAATTAGTTATGATAAGTGGACGTAGAACATTCGATGATTATAGCCATCATCCGTTTGATCCAAGTTATCCATTAAAATATCAACCATTCGTTTATAAAGATGGTAGAAAATCAACAGCTTCAGGTAGATATCAAATAGTATGGACTACATTTAATGATCATAAGCAATCTGATTTTAGTAAAGCTAGTCAAGATAAGGTATGTAAATTAATATTAAAAAGTATCGGTATTCTTGATTTGGTTATTGCCGGTAAGATAAACACTGCAGTTGCACATAAATCAAATGCATTAGGTAATCAATGGTCATCGATGCCGAGTTCAAAAATATCAACTATAATTAAATTGTATCATCAATATGGTGGTACCGTAACCGACGGACCTAATCCAGACGTAGTACAACCGACATCTGGGGGCGGTAATAGTAAATTAGTTCAAATCGCTTTAGGTGAAGTTGGATTTAAAGAAGGTCCAAATAATGATACGAAATACGGAGCTGAAGCAGGTACCAATCATAAAGCATGGTGCGCTGCGTTTGTTATGTGGTGTGCTAAACGAGCCGGTGCTGCAGTTCCAATGACTCCTCTAACTTCGGCTATGGCCTCACAATTTAAATCTCAAGGTAAATGGATTAATAATAGTACCCAATTACAACCAGGCGATATTGTTTTCTATACCCACAATGATGGTAATATCGGACATTGTGGTATAGTAGTTAAAGATAATGGAGACGGTACCTTTAATTCAGTAGAGGGGAATACAACGGGTGGTGGAGTAGCTACTAGAACTCATAGTAAGCGAGATGCTACTGGTTTTGGTAGACCGTAAGATTGATCTTTAATTATAAATGTATTATAATATTTTTAGTACTATAGTACTTTAACTTTTATATAGGAATATTTAAAAATGACTAATACATCTGAATTAATTTTACCAACTAGCCCAGCCGATATTAAAAAATTAAAAGGTATGATCGAGGAAGCGGCTTTATGTATGCAACGAATCGACGATCAAAAAGATCAAATGAAATCAATTTTTGATGCAATTAAAGATCAATTACAAATTGCTCCGAAACATGCTAGAAAGATGACAAAAACATATCATAAAAATAATTTTAGTGAAACCCAAGCTGAATATAGTGAATTCGAAGCATTATATGAAAGTGTTATGGGAATTGATGATTAAGTAGGTATTGCGATGGAATATTTAAAAGCTGGCGTTAATGTTATAGTTACTGGTATATCCGGCAGGTTTAAAGTTATTTCATCTACTTATCGAAATAATGGTATAATACAAGCAATATTGGATAATGGGGATTATCGATTATGTATTAGTCGCCCATTATCCAGTATTAAAAAAATACCAAAAGTAGATAACGAAATAGAGGATTAAGTATGGGCTATATATCAGCAACGATGAAACGAAATGATAAAGGTTTCGTTGAAGGTGATGAAGTTTATGTTTGGGAATGTATCGATCATAAACACGTACTAAAAAAATATCCGGGTATATTCGAATTTTTTATGAAGAATGATGAAGAAGGTGAACATACCAGTATTTTTAATGATAAATTAAAGAAATACGAATTCGATAATCTTCGAGATTTTCGAGCAGCTAAAAAAATGCTTATCGAAGAACGAGGTGAAAAATTATACGAATCGGATATAGGCGTAGATACTAAAGTATTATCAAAGTATTATTATAATCAACCAGCGCCCGATCTTAATATTATGTTATATGATATTGAGGTTGATTATAAATCGCAGACGTTCCCCGATGAAACTGTTGTTAAAATAAGAATGAAACCAAAATAATAGGAAAATAAAATGATTTTAGATCCGAAAGAATATGATACATTTCCAGGCCGTCAAAATAAATTAAAACATTATAATAGAAATGGATACCCAACGAAATCATTACAAGATTCTGATCCAGTAGTTCGATTGAATGCATATCGCAAATTAGGTTTTACTAAAGATGCACTAGCAGATGAACACCACGCTATTAGATTCGAAGCATACGCCGCATTGGGGTGGACTAATGATGCATATCATGACCCTATGGATTATATTAAAGCTTACGCATTATCCCAACCAGTGAAACGATAAATAATTTTTATTTAAATCAATCGGCGGAGTAGTATGGCGACTTATTTGAGGGCTAATATATCACAAAATCTAGTGTATACTCCGCCCGGTTATACGTATACTAATACTTTATCATCAATGGTAATTGATTATACTGGTAATAATTATAATATGACGTATGAAGGCACTATAGTTCGAAATTCAGTTTTATATGTAGTATGGGCGGAATATTCTGATAGTAGTGTTAATAGTTATATTAATAATCAAATATGGCGATACGCCGTTTTTGAAAATCAACAATCTGCGAATGAAGTTGCAAACTTCATTAATAATATTAAAATATACAAAGATCTAAAATTAAATGTTACTTATGATGTTCCGATAAGTGGTATTGGTTTATCTCCAATGTTAGTTACTCCGGATAGTGAAGGATATAAATCTAATGTTTCGGTTCCTAATCCAGCATCTTTTACTAGAACTAATACTACAATGTTCTCTCCAGATACGCCAACTAATGCACCGAATAGACCGTATCTTACTATCAGAACAACAGCGACACAAGAAGTATTTAATTTTTATTCATTCCCCTGGTTAACTACGACCTGTAAATTCGGCAATGCATACGCAACTAGAATATTAGCATCAGTTTAAAAATAATTGATTTTAATCAATATTTCAAGTATAATATAATAAATTAAATTTACCTAATTAAAAATATATTATGGATAACTTAGAAGTCACTTTGGGTGAAATTCGACAATTACCTAAAAAACAACAAGAACAAATTGAAATATACGACGAACAAACTAAAAAATGGATTTCGTATACTAATTCAAAATATGAATATAGTGGTCCGACGGGTTTTTCAAGTCCATTAAATCCATACGCCCCAATTAATGCAATATCGATGCATAAAGAATGGCTTACTAAATCAAAAGTATTTGCCGTCCCACCCCCAGGTTTTGATTTAAATAATTTTGATAATTCGTTATCTGAATTAACTGAGATTATTTTTTTTAAAAATGAATCCGATATGTTATTGTCATTTTTAGATGAAATAGAAGACGTTAGTTTATTATCCGGATGGAATAGTTCGGGCTTCGATGATCCGTATATTTGCCGCCGAATTGAAATGGTTTTAGGTGAACATCATTTAAAAAGAATGAGTTTTCCTCAAGCGAATATTCCAATATATAGATCGGTTTTCGTTAAAGGTAAAGAAAATTTACAAGTAGAATTAAGCGGTAGGGTATCATTAGATTATCTCGAATTATTTAAAAAATTCGAAGTTGTTGAAAGGCAAAGTTATAAATTAGAAGTTATATCTGAAGATGTTTTACCGCATTTAGCGAAATTATCATATCCTGGAACATTAGAACAATTATACGTAAATGATTTTAATCATTTTTTAAGATATAACGTTCGCGATACCGAAATTCTAGCCGGATTCGAATCTAAATTAAAATATATCCGATTAGCTAATGATATGATTCATACTAGTACTAATCAATTTACTCATATTTTCGGAACTGTTCGAATGGTTGATAATGCTATTATCAACTATTGTCATTACGAATTAAACAAGCGAGTTCCTGATAGATGGGATACTGCGGATGGCTCGATTCAAGGAGCTTACGTTTTATTTCCGCAACGAGGACTACATAGATGGATTGCATCAATTGATATTAATTCATTATATCCATCGGCTATTCGAGCTATCAATATTAGCCCGGAAACTATTCGCGGGCAATTCGTTAATAATATTAAAGATTGGGCTTGTATTGCTGAATATAAAGAATGCGAATTAACATTAAGATATGAAGATGGTTCGTATGAAACTAGATTAACTACGGAGTGGATTGATTTCTTTATAGAAAAGAAATGGTCGGTTAGTGGATACGGAACGGTTTATACTCAAGAATTTGAGGGTGTTATCCCGTCATTATTAGGTACTTGGTATACGCAGCGAAAAATATATCAAGCTAAAAAGAAAGAGTGTGAAAAATTAGCAGAACAATATAAAGGTAAGGATCAGGCGTTATATACAAAATACTTAGAAGAAGCTAAACATTATGATCGATTTCAATTTATCTTTAAAATTAAATTAAATTCAACTTATGGATGTCTAAGTAATTATAACTTTAGGTTCTTTAGGTTAGAATCTGGCGAATCCGTAACTGGTACTGGTCGAATGATTTTAAGACATCAATGTCGTAAAGTAAATGAATTAATCGAAGGTAATTATAATATTGATTTTCCATTATATGAAAATAACAAAGTTATCGATGAATTAAATAAGGAACATAGTAAAAAATACTTAGCTAATAATCCATTTGATGAAGAATATATGGCGAATTCTACTCATAATGATAGATCAAGTGTATTAGATTTATTAACTGCAGAACGTAAAGAATATTATCACCCGAATACATTAACTTATGATATTTCATTAACTGGTCCTATATTTAATGGTAAATTCCAATCAGAAACGGTTATTTACGGCGATACTGATAGTACATATTTCGTAGTTCCTACTAACGATAAAGACGAAGCGATTCAAATAGCTGATGCAGTAGCAGACCAAGTTAATAAATCATATCAACCATTTATGAAACAAGCTTTTTTATGTCAACCAGTATTTGATGAAATGATTAAATGCGGGCGTGAAATTGTCGGCGATAGTAGTATATTTGTTGAGAAAAAACGTTATACTATACATGTAGTTGATAATGAAGGTAAAGCTAGCGATAAAATGAAAACGATGGGTTTAGATATTAAAAAAACTACGTTACCTAAACCAGTAGCTGCAAAATTAACTAGTTTTATTAAACGTTTATTGTTGGGTGAAGATTGGAATGATATTGCAAAAGATATTGTCGCATACAAAGAAGAGTTAAATGATTTTAAAAATTTATTAGAAATGGGATTACCAAAAGGCGTTAATAAAGTAGAGGAGTATACTGAATTATACGAAAACTTAGGTAGTAAGGCTAATATTCCTGGTGGCGCAGCAGCAAGTATATTTTTTAATATTAATTTAGTTCAGTATGGGGATACGGAAAATCAACCGATTGGTTCTGGATCTAAAATTAAAGTTTATTATTTAAAACGAGCAATAGGTAAATTTAAATCGATTGCGATACCGACTGATTTAGAACATTTACCACAATGGTTTATTGATGATTTTATTCCTAAAATAGATAAAGATCAGCAAATTAATAGATTAGTAGATAAACCATTAGATAATATTTTAAAAGCAATCAATTTAAAAACACCGACTATGCAGATATTACAAGCAGAAGATTTATTTAATTTTTAAGGAATTGAGATGGTACTAGACGAAAATACAGTAAATATAATATTAAATGCAGTTCATGTCGCTAAATTATTTAGTATCGAATCATTTATTATAGAGCCTAATATTATTAGAGGGATCAATGAAGATCGCACTGCCGCTATATTAACAGAATGCGATATTAATATCGGATGTAAATCGATTGGTATTAATAGAATGGATGTTTTATTAAGTAGATTAAATTTAGTTTCGAATGATGCTATTATTGAATGTCATACTAAATCAGAGGATATGGATGCAGATAAGATATCTATCACGACTGATAGATTAAATTTAGAATATAGTTGCGCTAATACATTAGCAATTAAAGCACCGACTAGTGCAAAAGTAAATGATTTATTTGAAGTTTCTATAGAAGAAAGTTTAGTAAATATCCTTAAAAAAGGACGAAATGCAATGAAAACTGACGTTATTATGATTATGTGTGATAATAATTCGGTTCAATATAAATTACAGGACGAAAATAATGATAAATTACTGTATAATGAAGGCTTCGCATATAATTTAGTTGATAATTCAGATATTAATTTTGTTTATAAGTACCCAATTAAATCTATATTATCAGCATTTACCGATTGCGATGCTAAGAAATTTTATATTACCGAACGAGGGATGATTAAAATTAATACTAAAGGTATCGATCTTTATATCCCTCAAAAATCATAATAGGGTATTTCAATGAATATATTTAAAAGATTATTTAAAAATAAGGCTGAATCTGAAGTTAATGAATCGATAAAACAGAAAAAAGAAAATCATTTTAGCATAGTTAGTGATAAAATTGATCCAGTTAGAGGAATTGAATTAAAATTAGATTGGGACGATGATTTTATTCGGTATCTAAGAGCAAATGGATATCATGGCGCGAGTGATGAAATAGTTGTTCAAAAATGGTTGCATGCGACTAGTTTGTCGCTAGAAGAGCGACTTAAATTAGAATCTGATTTTACGAGTGATTTTGAATGAATACGATAGATAAACAGCATTTATTAGTTTTTGATATGTCAACTATTTTATATAAGGCGTTTTATGTAAATAGTAGAGAATTGGATAAAGATTTATTAATGAAATTAGCGTTCAATACCGGTTTCGGTATGACTAATAAGTATTATCGAACATATAAACCACATAAGATGATATTCGTTTTCGATAGAACTCCTTGGCGTAAAGAATATACTCAATCTGAAGATGCGTATATGAAAAAACTATATAAAGGTCATCGCAGACAATCAATGACACCTACTCAAATCGAATTATATCAAATGTATAAATCATTTATTACTACATTTGAACAGATAATTCAAGATTGTACATCTATTGTTTGTTTAGCCGCGGATGGTTTAGAAGCTGATGATCTTATTGCCGGCATTTGTAGAAAATATGGCGGTGATGATACCGCGAGTGATAATAGAAGCACTGAAACTACATTATATGATAATCATTGTGTTACCGTAATTAGTACCGATAAAGATATGTTACAATTACTAAGATATAAAAACGTTCAATTAATCGATCCAGCTACTGGGAATAATAGATACGTTGAAGATTGTGGTTTTGATTCAGTTGATTATTACTTATATGAAAAAGCTATGACTGGAGATTCTGGAGATAATGTTCCGTCGGCTTATCCTAGATATAGAAAAAAGAAGATCAAAGAAGCATTTTACGATCCATATTTGCATACGAATTTGATGAATTCTGAATGGACTGATGCTGATGGTAGAACTATTACGGTTGGAACTGCAGTTAATGAAAATAAATTATTAACTAATTTAACTCATCAGCCGGAAGATATCCAACAAATTATGTGGGATACTATCGAAGCTGGATTTAATAACATCGGTAAGTACGATCATTTTAAATTTTTAAAAGTATTGGGTAAATACGAATTAAAAAATATTAGTAAAGCTATTGATTCGTATATACCGATGTTATCGTTGAAATAAGCTATTTGTCGTTATTTAAAGATGAATCTACCGTATATCCAGTAGTTAATCCGATATAAAGCAACGAGTAGATACTCATATCAGGCGTTATCAAACCATTTGATAACGCCCCTAATATAGCCATAAATGCGGCACTAATTGAACTAATAGTTCCATATAAACCGACACTACCGAACCACTCAGAAAGTTTAACCTCAGTTTCTTCTTTAATTTTCTTTTTAGCGTAATGCCCAATCATACCTATAATAACACCATACGAAAAAATAGCTTGGTACGAAACTAATATTTTTAGTATTAATAAATTTATTTCATCCATATAAGTTCACCGTTAATTGTAATATTCTATTTATTTTTCACCCAAAAAATACCGTTATAAATAATGACATTATTATTTTATATGGAGTTTTACATGAATCCTCAATCACCATATCCATTCGTTGAATGGTTAGATCTAGACGCAAACGGTATGTTAACTGAATGTGCAATTATGAACCGCGCACCATCGGGCGACGTTTATTATTTCCCATTAAATGCATTAGATCGTATTGATAAATCAAGATTGCGCAAAATTTTAAAAAATAGAAATACGCAATTGCATGATCAATTATGGAAAGTTTTAGAACAGCATACTTTAGGTAATGGTGCTAATGCTCTAGAATTTTTTAATCAATTAGTAAAACATAAAACTACAAATGGTCATATTTTACCATTCGGTAGTAATCAGCAGGCCGCATATACACCCCAACAAGCATCAACACAAGCACCATTTCAAGCACCAGAAGTTGCGCCCGAAGTCGCCCCTAGTTTCGATGCAGTAGCAAAACCAACAAAAACTAAATAATTGTTAAACTAATTTTGCTACGCCTATTTGTGGCGTAGCAAAAATTAATACGATAGAATCAACAGATGGATATGATGTTTGATATGTCGTATATAAAATATCATTAATAAAAACATTAATTTTTGGATAATATCCTAAATTATGATTTATAGTCCATCTATTAGAACTAGTTACTGCATGAAATATAAACGGACTGGTGACTCGATAATCATCTGGTATCGTATAATCATCTGAAACCGGATCTGTTCTATCAACTAGAATATCAATACAATAAGTAAGATAATAATTACTTAATGCTGGTTTTCTAACTGGATTAAACGTCATATGAGTTAATAAACGAGGTGCTTCTTTTAATGGATTGCTTATATTATTTTTATCGGTTTGTTCGAGTTCTAATTCCGCAATATTATTATTAGTAACTGATTTTAAACCAAATCCATTAAAACTAGATATATTAAATAACCAGTTTTTATCATTAGATTGAACTATTTCTATTATACTACTCGGACTATAAAAAGTAATAGAACCAGCTAATTTATTAAAAGATACTTGAATTAAAAAAGTCGGATCATAAACTGCATTAGTTAATGATTCAATTAAATCTAAATATGTGCATCTATAATTGATGCCAGTCCCGTATTTTAGTGTTGTTATCGTATATTGGCGAATAACACCATTTATTTTGATATCTAATATATAATCATGATTATTAATTAGATTCGGATGTTCCGAATCCTCAGTTAAATTTAATAATATTATATGAGAACTAGAATTTTTATAATTCGATAATCCGGAATATAAAGCTAATTCATCAAATACATAAACCCCACCATCTTGCTGATGAAATGGTTCATCCGAATCTAATAATAGGTTAATTTCTAAACTCGAATTATTAGCATTGATACTACCAGCATTAAATAATGGATCTGTAAGTGGTAATCCGAAATTTGAATTAGCCGATTCTATACTTCTAATAGTTAAATTAGTATTATCGATATATTTAGTATAAGTTTGATTATATAATGAGGATCTCCAACCATTATAATCCGGCTCTAACCCATCATTAGCGCTTCGGTGTATAATACCATCGTTAGTTGGATAAGAACCCATATCGCCCAGTTTTAAGCTACTAATCCAGTGATTTTGTTCGCCGGCGAGACCGCGAGATATTATTCTAGCCATATTAGCTGGATGTATATCGTTTTTTTGGTCTAATATTACATTGTTATTGTCGTCTAATATTTTACAATGACCCAGTATATTAACATTATAACTCATATTATCACCAATACTTGTTTATCTTTATTTTCTGATTTTTTAGTATGTATAGTTAAAGTATATCGTATATTAAAAGTTCGACTGTTTGATTTTAAGACTGGTGAAAAGATAATATGAGTTAATAATCGTTCACTTTCTTTTGCTGGATCTAATGGATGGTTTCTCATCCCCGCCGATTTACCATTTATTGGTTTATTTAATTCGGAATAATGTTTTAATGAGCCAAATAACCAATTATTAACCGGATGTATTTTTTTAATATTTACTTTTGAATATTTACTAACATTATTACTCTGAATTTTAATATAACTGTTTATAATACTACCATCGTTATAGCAGATTATCGAGGCAGTTGCATTATATTTAGCTAAATCAATATTCAGCAAATCAATTAATTCTAAATAAGTTATTGATTTTAAAATATTTAATGATATTAACCGCGGTTCTCCATCATCTATTACGATAATATATTCATAATTACCGGCATCAATACATATATTATCTAAACTATCAGTCGATAATCGAACGGTCTGATATCCATGAGTAGGTTTTAATGGTAAACCCCCACTAAATAAACCAATTTCATTAAAAACAAAAGGTTCATTTAATTTTAATGGAATATAATCATTAATATTTCTAATCAATTGAGTCGGTAAATTAAAGTTATCTAATTTAAATTCAATTATAACTTGAGATAATCTATCATTATCCACACTATACATATTAAAATTAGTAATAGATAATGTTTCATTATATAAGGTTGAATTCCACCCCATATCAGCCGGTGGTAATCCATCTCGAACGTGTTTATATTTTAATGTCGTTGATTTCGATATCGTATCATAATAAGTTCCCCCGTTACCTAAACCAATTCGAGCAACAGAACTATTACCTTCCCTCGATAATATTCTTGCAATAATTTGCGACATATTAGGAGAATGAATAGCATTAGATTGGTTTAAATGGACATTATCTAAATCATCGGTAATTAAGCAATGTCCGGTAATAGTAACGGGTAAATTATTTTTCATATTATTTACCTCGAATTCTAATATTTAGTATATACTTAATTATAAAAATACGATCTGCTGATTTTTTAATTGGTCTATCTAAAATTAAATGAGTTAGCATTCTAGATAATTCTTGAGATGGATTATTTCTATTATTCGCTACGCTAGCAACCGTACCAGCAACCGGCTCATTTATACTAGTCATTAACGGGATATTATTAAATAACCAATTAAGATTATCATGATCTTCGACTATAGATATGGTTGATAATAATGAATTAGTACTTACCGTTTTACCTTTAAATACCAAATAACCGAATAGTGCAGTAGCTGCAGTATCACTCATATCAATCGAAATACCTTTTATGTATTGTCTTAATATAACAACCATTTCAGCAAAATTAATATTATTATCAGCTTTTAATGGGCCAGTATAAATGCTATATTGCTTTATCGCCCCATTGATATTTAAAGATAAATCATAACTTTTATTGCGTTTTAATCCGGAATTTACAAATAAATTAGGAGTGCTTATAGTGATTGATTGATATCCACTAGTCGCCATTTCAGAATCGGCACCACCAACAAATAATGCAATTTCATCAAATTCAAACGTAGTATTAGACGAATCATTTGAAATCTGGGTTAGATATTGACCACTAGGCTCATTTTTATTAATAACGCAAGTTAATATTACTTGAGAATATGGCGGTTCCTCATCATATAATTCATTACTTATAACACCAGAACCATTAGTCGGATCACTAGCTGCGTAAGTACCTAACCCAGCACCCAAATCTTCATTGGCTGATATAATTTCCGAATATATTTCATTATATAATCTAGATTTATATCCAGCCAAATCAGGCGATAGACCATTATTTGGTTTATTTTTAATAGTATTATATGCGGCGTCTAAATAAGTTCCGCCATTTCCAAACGCTATTCTATGAATATGAGCATTATTTTCATAAGCCAATCCTCGAGTCAAAGCTCTAGATAAATTTTGGCAATGTAATGAATTTGTTTTATTTAGATGTATAATCCCTAAATCGTCGGAAATAATACATCTACCTTCAATATCTACTGTTATATTATTTGGTTGCATATAATCATTAATAGTTCTGTAATTAATACGCTACGCGAGCTAAACCAGTCATTGGCGTAGTAAAGGTAACCAATGTTGTATTCGCATTAAGTGATTTAATATCAGTTGGTAATATGGTTTCCCAAGCACTATTATAAAAAACAACAACATCAATATTAACAAAATGACTGTTAAAGTTATGTTGAACTTGCCATTCAGTAGCTGGAGTATCAAAGAAAAAAGATTGTACGGCCATTTTAAATCCCTATTAATATATTTTTGCGGTGCCTAATAAAGGACTCGAAAAGGAAATATGTACTGTATTGTTATCTACCACTCGAGTTTCTAACGGAATTATCGCAGTATATTCTTCCACCGCCGGGTTCAATTTAACCCAGCAATCTATTGCTGGAACTGAGGTATCTAAACCATGATCTATAATCCAAACTGCTTCTGGAATATCTGGATTGTATTGTTTACTTATTGGATTCCAAGCCATATTATCTCCTAAAAATTAAATGGATGCTTGCGTGCTAATATTTATATAAATCGAACTTTACCGACCGTCGGTTTATTAAATTTAATAATAGTCTGTTTAGACGACTTATTATGTATGATTCGCAATGGATGAATCACAATATAAGTTCCTAAATTCGCTAAATCCTCAATAAACACTCTAGTAATAGGAATTTCACTAATACCATGATTAATAATCCAATTATTCGACGGTGTTTGTTGCGAATATTCATAAACCGGAGTATCAACACTAATAACATCAACCGCCCCAGGTTTTAAGAATAACACAACTTGAGCTGTACCACTAGTCGGTTCATTAAATATTACTTTAATATTATTTGCATCGGCGACGATAATATGTTCTGGAACAATATATGAACCATCAGTATCGTAAACTTGAACAAATACTTTAGTTGTCGCTAAATTATGACCTAACGTCCAAACATCTAAAGCTGTTTTTTGAATATAGGTATAACCTGCAAATTGCATTGTATTTGCAGTGCTATCAGGAGCCGGAACCGGAGTATTGACTCCATTAACCATAATATTTGGTTCAGCCGTGACTGTCGGTAATGTTTGGTTATTTGGATATGATGTATATAATTTACCAGATACCGTATCGATTGCAACCGGTATTGAAAAATTAATATGATCTGCTGTATTGTAGATAATCTGAGATTCAATATTTAATAAAATAGTATCTGCAGAAACGACGGTTCCGATTTTTTGAACAAAACCTGATTTCGGAGGTAATAATTGTAATGTACCGTGTTGGCCTAAATATAATGGCGTCGATACAGGAACTCCACTCCAATCCCAAGCTACGTTAGTAATATAGCCATCAGAAACAATCGCAGTTGTTTGATCTTTAAAAGTTTCATTTTTAATTAAACCAGCGGCTGGTCTATGATATTGATCCGTATAACTAGCTAACATAATAGAATCATCATCATAATAAGCAACTGCTTTATATTCTGGAATATTTTCAGCAGCCTTTACATAAACTGTAGTCGTATCAAATTTTACTGGACTTGTATTTGATTTAGTCGTATAAAATTGAGTTTCAGTTGTTAAAAAATGATTAGAATTTGTTTTTTTGATTGGTAAATTTTCATCGTCGAATAAAATAAAGCCGGCGTAAATATTTCCAGTTAAATTAACTTGTGATTCTAATTTATAAGGCGTAATTTTATTTCCGCTGTATATACCGGCAAATAAACGAATAGTTTCAGTCCAACCTAACCCATTCCAAACATACATAATATTATCAGCTTTATTAAACCAATGTTGGTCGGTTTCTGGATAAACTGGAGCTACGTTTGAAATAATAGGAACTAATGTTGTATGGCCAAAAGTACGAATACCAGTTTCAATATTTAAATCCCAATATAACCAATATGATGCTTTTAATGGAGGTGTAAATGGACCCCAAGCATGTTCAATTGTATTAGATTCTTCAAATAAGTAATTCGCATTACCGTGAGCAAAAGTAACAATAGTAGATGATGCATTAACGTATAATTTAATATAATTAGTTAAATCATCTTTTATTAAAAACGCTGGTATTTGTTCGCCATTAACTGCAGTTAATTGACTTTTAATGATACCTTGTCTATAAGATATTTTCATGTGGTAGACCTTATTTTACAAATTTATTAAAATAAAAATAACTGGGCGATACCAGAGACTTTTTTGCTGAACGTAATGACGATGGTATGACTAGCCGGAACGTCACGATTAATTTTTGGAATCGTATTATTATCAGTAATAGAAATAATTTTAGTTGTATGCTGAATATTTTCGGGTAAAATTACTGCCCCCATATCATCATAAACTTGAACTAAAAAGTTAGGTAATTTCGAATCATGAACTAAAATCCATACATTATTTGGTTTTCGTTGTCTATAAGAATTTCCGTAAACTAAATATGAAATGAAACTAGATTGATGAGTATCATTTATAAACGAAGTATATAATTTACCATTTATCGTATCAAAACTTAATGGTACGACGCTGCTACCTAACGCAACATCATTATAAACTACTTGAAATGTAGTATCAATATAAACAGTATCTAACGAAACTATGGTGCCGACTCGTTGAGTAAAACCAGTTACTGGCGGAGTGGTCGAAATTTGACCATCTAACCCCAAATAAATCGGTTCGTTTAATAAACCAACCCAATTCCAAGCCGGATTTTTTACGTAAATATGATTATAAACCAATCCAGTTTCATTTACGCCCAAATTAAGCTGAGTAATACCAATAGCTGCATTATATTCAGTATCATCCCACGACGCTAATTTAATATTACTATTTGTTGTTAGTGCGACTAAACTATATCTCGGTATAATTTCGGTTGCTTTATTAAATTTTATAATTGGTTGCAAACTTACTGAATCAGTCATCAAACCTGATTCGTAGAATGGAGTATCCGATGTTAAAAACTTATAAGTCCCATCATCTCTAGCTCTATGTCTAGGTGTATTATTATCATTAAAAATAATAAAACCCGCATCACAATCATTAAATATACCAACTTGTGATGATAAGGCATATGTCGTGATAGCCATATTATGATAAGTTCCGGCAAATAATCGAATTTTATTAATCCAATGTTCGCCATCCCAAACATACATGCCAGTTCTAGTTAAATCGAACCAATGAGTATCAATATCAATTAATGCGGCATTACCATATTCTGATATTTTTTTAACAGCCGGCGGAGTTGAACCAATTACTGGTTCAATAGCGGTACTACCAAATGAGCGAAATCCAGTTTTTACATCGATATCCCAATACATCCAATATTTTATATTGTTAGCAAACGGACCCCATGCATTCGCAATATTGGTTGTTTCCTCATATAAGTAATTAACATCATTATGTGCAAATGCAATTAAAACATTGTTAATTTTTGCAGTTAATGAAATATAATTACTGCGGTTATCTGTATAAAGGAAGGTCGGTGTTTTATTATTATCCACCGTATATTTAACGATACCTTGTCTAAATGGTAGCTTCATTTGTATACTCGCAAATTTAATTCGGGATTTATCTAGTGTTTTGATAAATATGTAATATATCTAATGTATTATTATATTTATACATACATCAATTGCGATATCATAACGATATACACTTTAAATTAATTTTTTCACATAAAAGGATATTAGGTGATGAAAGTGATTGCCATATTATTGTTGGTAATGTCTCTCAATGTATGGGGTGATGTTATTATTATCAATAATCCAGCCATTCCACAAAAAAAATTATACCGGTACGAAGTTCAATCTATATTTATGTTGAAAACACAGTACTGGAATAATGGTATTCCTATTACTCCCGTATTTATATCATTCGAAGATCCGTTACATTTATTATTTGTATCTTCGATATTGAGAATAACGCCATATAATTTTAATGTGGTTGTTAATGATAAAATATTACAAGGTGACGCTAAACATGTTATAGTAGTAAAATCTATGGCTGAAGCCATAGATATTGTTAAACATATTAGTGGTGCGATCACGTACATACTTTCAACCGATACGATGAAGAATAGCAATGAAGTACAAATTATTAATATTACTGATTAGTTTATCAGTTAATAGTTATGGTATAACCTATAACTATAAAGATTATCTTATTAATATGTCCGGTTTTGTTAATTACGGCTATGCTACTAGCGATATCAATCCTAGCAATAATGATTTTAGTGTAGTAATAAACGGAGATATTTCAAATAATTCGTGGATTTTATCCGCCCAAGTTTCTAATAATCCATATAATCCATTGCGACGATTAATGGTATCAACTTCACTGTATGCAACTGATACCAATCAATTCGAATTAAATTTTGGACGCATGACAATTCCAGTCGGATTTATTAATACGTCTACTACGAATTCATTCATAAACGGCTCTATTTTATTACCATTAAGTACGTATGATCCTAGACGATATTTAAATTTACCTGATATAGTAGATGGTTTAGCAATAAATGATAATATTCAAGTTAATGATAGATTGCATTTAAAATTAAAAGCGTATGTCGGTAAACCGGTGATAGATAACCCATTAATTGATGTTTATGATCCTGGTTTTTCATTTATAGTAAAAGGTAATATAGCATTCGGATTTAATGCTAAAATATGTTACGATGATACTACTATACGATATTCGTATTCCGATTCAGAAGGTACGGTAAATAATATCAATCCTCCATTTTTTAAACAAATTATTGATTTAAATACCTATCAACATATGCATTTTTTTGGTATTCAGCAAATAATTGACGATTTTAAAATTCAGAGTGAAGTTACGTATAGACAACTAAATGCATCAACTAATGTAGTAGGCCAATATTCGACCGTATCTTATAATTTTATAGATAAATGGAAAACTTATATTGGTGAATCATATGGATATCGAGAAAACGATACTACTAAATTATTCGATGCATTTGTGGGTGTAGCTGATACTTTTAATAATATAACTGTAGCAATAGAATATCATCGAACGATAACTAACAATTGGAATTTTAATTATACCGATCCTATACATCGAGATATAAATACTATACTTACATCAATTACATATATGTTTTAAGGAGGATGATGTGATGTTCGATGGAATCGATAGACGAAAAATCAATAATTCTAACGAAGTTAGTTTGACTAAACAGCAGTATGAAGATACAGAAGATTTAGTCGAAGAAATTATTGAAAAACATAACGAAAAACAAAAAACAAATAAATCGTGGTCGCTTGAATCATTGCATATTAGCCCAGCATTACTATTTCAGATTGTTAGTGTAGTCGTTGCTATAATAACTCAATATAATATGCTAGAAAATAGAATAATTGCATTAGAAAGTCAATTAAAATCAAGTGATGATAAAATTACCCAATTAACTGAAATCCAACATGATATTGAGCGTTTAAAATCGCAAGATGCCATTTATAGTGAAATGATTAATTCTATTCAAATTAAAATGGCATCTAGTCAAAATCGCAAATAATTATTCGTTAAACAATACTCTAATAAAATCAGTATCGAACGTACTATCATTTAATGTTAGTACGTCCGTTATTACTCGATCAAAATCACCATCATCAAATGCTACTTGATCAATCAATCCAGTATAAGTAGAAACTATATTTCCAAACTCACCATCATCGAATAACTCACTTAAAATTAAAGTATCACTCGCTGTTAATAATACTGGTTCCATTGCTGAATCAAATTCATTAAATGCGAATGCTGAGAATGCAGCTACTACAGGAGTCGGAATTACTAATGGTTCGAACATATCCGCAAAAGGATCCGATTCATCTGGTAATATTAATACCGGAGTTGGTTTGACTGCCGGTAATGTTCCTAAATTAATCGAATCAAATAGATCAGTATCCGAAGCTTCAATATCAAAACCATCTTGTATTGTTCTAGAAGTATCGATAATCAATTGCTCTTTAAAGCTTGTTTTAATAGTAGTTGGTGAACTAGGAACATAATCTTCAACTCGAACCAATCCATCGAAATGATCCGCACTAAAACCCCATTCCTCATAACCAGAAGCAACATTTGGTATTTTTGCAGAGGTATTATCATCATAATCTACGTAAACGAATCGTTCTTCAGCATACCCAGCTTCGGGATCTAAATGATAATCCATAATAAAATCAACGACTGAATTACAAGTCTCTGATGCATATGCATATGCATGTTCTACGAACGTAAATGTACATACAATATCAGCTAATTTAGTTCTAAATGGTTTAATATCGTTAATATAATCTACTAAATGATCTAATTCATCAGTCGGTATTTTATACTTCGGATTCATTTTTGATATCATTATACAAACCCCATTGTCATTTCGCAATCTAATACAATCATTGATGTTTTTAATAAACCATTTAAATTATTAGAACAAGTTAAAGTATCTTTAATTAAATGAAAGAATATTTCATTTACTAATTTTGCATCGAAATTATCATAAATGTGATTCATAGTAGTAATAATATTCAATTGATTATTAAAATTATAATTTTCAAAAAATGAATCTCGATTTGCAATATCAAAATTAGCGTCATATAATAAATCAGTTATCGATTTAATTAGTAATTTTGAATTACCTAAAGTTTGACCGTCATTTAATCCAAATCTAGTATTTGTTCCGTTCGTATTATCGAATATAATTTTACTATATAATGGAACGGTTGCTGTGCTATTTAATTTGCGTTCAATCATAGATTCAATTAATTTTACCCATAATGTTTTTGGAATTTTTTCTATACTATAAGTTCTAAGTAATTGCCATTCACTATAATTATTATGAGTATTTTCAATGTATGGATTTAATGAATTTAATGCATAATTTTTTATAATCTGTAATGAAAAATTATCATATTTAATTATGTTATTTAATCCGGCTAATACCCATTTATTAGTATCTACATAAAATCTATACGCGTTATTATTGTGTAGGAATAATTTTTCAATATCCGTTGTTGATATATCATTAGATAATCTACTAATTTGATTAGTTACCCAAAAATAATACTTATAAGTTGCATTTTCTCCAACATCATCATACGATTTAACGACATTAAATTTATATCCGTGAATATAATCAAATAATCCAGTCGGATTAGCCTGATTAATTTCATCAGCAGTCGGCGTATCAGCAAATCTAATTAATTTGACGGTATCCTTATCACTTAAACCATGAACTGTAATAGATGTTAATTTATTATCAATTGCGAATACTTCATACTTATCATATTTAATTTCATTAACATAAACATAATAATTATCAATCGCTGAATTAATATCTAAGGTTACTTTGAATGTAAGTGAACCATTATTAGAAGTAATAGTAGACCAATAATCGTAAGCATTGATTATCTGATAAGTATTTCTTTCTATATACCAATCACTCCAACTATCAATTTCCGAAGCTCTAGTTCTTTTATATAATACAGTTAATGGTTTGCCTACAAATTTTAAATCATTTTCAGTATTAATACTAGTTCCTAATTGAACATACGTATCCCACTCCGATGGTATAATTGGTGATTCAACCCATTCATAACAAGTTATATGACTCCATTCAGTCGTCAAACCCCATAATGCAATCCGATCGTTAATATTTGGATAAACTGCAGGATCATTATAACAATAATATCCCACGTCAGATGTATCAACCCATTTCATTCCAACTTCTGGTTTATTCCAAAATGAATCAGTATAATTTGCAGGATCCGTATTTGCAATATAATCTACCGACGATATTTTTTGATTATAAACACCTAATACTGGATTAAAATAAGGTAATGATGTAACTATAATATTTTGTTTAGTATCTACTATATTCGCACTATAATTTAAATGATTAATATTATATAAATGAACATCTAATAAATCACAATGATTATTTAACGCCGCCGGCATACTATACATGTTACTTGTATTAGTAAATGATAAAAATCTAATTAAATTTGTTCGTAGTTGAGTATAATGTAAATCTTTTACTAATTTTCCTCGACCGTAAATAATCGATATTTTTTTAGCATCAGTAATAGTAGGAATAATAATTTTATTAGAAATAAATGTTCCGTTATTTAATATTTCTGTTACTTGTTGCTTTATACCGTCGACTAATACTGTTATCATATTAGTACCATAAACATAATCTGGAATAATTATTTCACCCGATGAATAATTTAAGGTCGTTAAATTATCGTAATTTAATTCTACGTATAATTCACAATACTCACAATGATTTTTTAGTGGTAAGTAATAAACATTATTGGTTAAATCGTCATATTTAGAAATACTAACCGGTTCTGATTGCTTAGCTCTAGGATTAAATAGGTATCTAGTCGCATTAGTTAAAACACAATCCATAATACCATTACTATTCGTAGTAACTTCGTTCCATCTAGTTATATCTGTTGTTTTTATCTGAGTAAAATTATCAGTAGAGCTAGTATATGAATCATCAAATAGATATCTAATTTTATTTTTATAAACATCGGATTCGAAAATATTAATATATTGTTCGATTGGTTGTTTACTACCGTAATTGCTGGTTTTATACGACCAAATTTCATCAATATCTACTCGATTCATATTACTCATTTGAGCATATGTATAAACACTACTATTAGATCCCTTATTGTGTATTAGGCCTTTCCAGAATAAAAATTTAGATTTAGAATCCAATTTATTTAGATAATCTATATTATTATATCCTAACACCGCCCGAGCATCTTTAATATGCTTTTTAGTTTCTGTATTTGCATACGAATCGTAAAATGAGGCTACGTTAGTTATACTAGATTCTAAATTATCTACCATAATATCATTACTTAAAAAACACCCACCCAAATTCGGTCTTTTAGTTGTTTCGTAATGTTTAAATAACGATATATTAATTCGCTCGGTATTTAATCCCAAAAATGAATCATACAGTAAATTTAAATTAGTAGTATAATCATTAAAGGTAATAATATGTTCGTAATAATCTATGAATATTTTAGCCCCACCAATATAATTAGTTTCTATTACTGGGTGAGTAATTGCAGTTAATTTATCAGTTCGTAAAATACTTAAATTATCTGACGTTGCTATAGCATTACCATGATTATCATAAATTAATGGGGTAAGATGAATATCTTTATACGAGCCAGTTAAAATATTTGAAATAATACCTTTTGGTGTATTAACCCAAAAACCATATTTAAATGGATTAACATCGATATAATCGTATATTTCATTAAATTCGAATATATTATTAATTTTAGAAGCGGTAGTATTGTAATCAGTATTAAATCCAATCCATACTTTATCTATAAACTTTTCAATTTCTAACTGCCAACCAATTACTCGATCGGTATAGGTCGGATCAAATCTTGGCCGTTCATAATCATTAAATATAAAACCATAATCATTTAACATCGCAGCATACCCATCAATAAAATTAATGACGTTTTGGACGCCAGTAATAGTAATTGGTGCAATGATATGTTTAATCGTTTTCTTATCGATTGATATATGTTTCCATAATAACGGACTATGAACTGAATTTAATGCATAAAATTCATCACGGCGTTCTTCTATTGTAGAACCATTAGGTACTTCTAATCTAATAACTAAATTATTAATAATTAAATTCGGTGATAATGTAATTTTATTAGTATCGACGGTATATAATGATGGATTAACTAATTGATTATTATTAATTAAAATAATATTAACATTTGTTGCTGGTATAATAAATTGATTAGTAGTCGATGAGTAAGAAACCCAAACATCAGACATTAATCTATACTGCATTATTTTACCAGTCGCGGCATTATATTTTAAATCATAATCGTTTGGTTGTATAGTTCCAGTATTTAATTGAGCTTCAGTATAACAAACTAACTGATCAAATAAATTAACTGGTCCGTAAGTATTTAACTCTGTATTTAATTCCGATAAGTAATATCTATCCGTATTATTATACTTAAATACATGATATGCTTGATCTGATTTAATAGAAGCAGAATCATAATTAATATTTACCGTATCCGTATTAATCCAAGGTAAATTTATTTCTGGAACTGGCGTTAAAATACCATCATCATTATATTTCGCAATTTTAAATGTCGATCTAGGGTTAGTATCTTGTGGATTATTATATGTAATTATATCGATCATATAATATTTGCGAACATCATAATAGGCTATAGGCCCACTATCCATAACTAACGTATCTAATCGGAATTCCCAATCAGCACCATCCGCTACTGGCGATTTTAATTTATTATATGCATTTATATTATATTCGCCCGGTTTATTTAATGAAAAAACCAATGAATGTAACCAATGATTTATAGCATTTGGTGATTTTTTTAAATGGATATTATAATCCGGTTTCGTAATATAAAAATATTCGTTATCGGTTGATAGTGAATTAACATTAATTACTGAATCAGTTTGGTAAGTTAATTTAGCTTCCCAATTAGTCCAAGTATCAATAAATTGAGGGATAATATTAGTATTAGAATCCATTCTTAATGCATGAATAAACCATTGATTCACATTATTACTAATATATTTAACTCCGTTTAATACCGTACCATGAAATAAAACATCTTTATGCGATAAAACTTTATTAGTTCTAGTATCGATATTTAAACCATTTACATTAATCGTTTTATCATTGAAAAATCTATTTAATATTTTTAATGGTTGTAATTGGAATAAGGTATATAATAAATCGTAATTGTAATCTATTGATTCGCGCCAAATTCTTTCTTGTAATGGTTGTTGGCCGAATACAAATAATGACTCGCGTTTAATTGGAGGCGTATTACCGGATATTAATGAATTATGTGATAAACCTAGTGTTGTAATATAAGGTGGTAATAAAGCATTTATCGGATACTGACCAATAGTACGCCCAGTATCATTTACACTGATAACTGAATATGTTTTATATGTAATATTTGCTGGTTTAATGATACTAGCATTAATATTACCACTTTTAATATCAGCCCACATAGTAGTAGTCCATTGACCATTTACTTTATAAACTGAATCCCAATTACTAGGTTTCCGGTCAAAAGATTGTAATTTCCAGGGCTCTAAATGAGGATATGCAGTTCCGTATTGCAATTCATATATTTCATACCATCTAGCAGCCCAACTCTGCGGTTGAGTTTGATATCTAATCGTCTGAGTATCAGTATAATGATAATTCCAAGTAAATGCATCGCTTGCGACATAATCATAAACGGTAGTTAAATTCTGTAATGTTTTAACATACTCTAAATATTTAATTTTTAATTGCGGGAAAAATAAAGTATAATCATCACTACCAAAAATAGTAGAAATATCAAGTTTTGTATTAGTAATCAACGAAACTTCATATAATTGATTTTCTATGGTTAAAGTAACTTGATTAATAATATGTAGAATATCAAAAACTTCCCAAACATTTTCCACACAACGTTTTAAAATATTATCTGAAGTTAACCATAAGGTTCCTGGTGATTTAAGTGGTTCAGTATCACTAACGGTAATTAAATTATCCAATGAACTATTTGTTTGTATATTATATCTAATCGTCGTTAAATCATCAGATGTTAATATAGTTGTTGAATAATGACCATCATGATGACGTATTTTATTAATATTTAATATTGGGTCGACTAATAATATAGGAGTGGTTGGTTTTTTAAACCCAAGAACTGGTAGAGTTGCGACCCATGATTTAACACCCTTACCGACGGTAATTCCATTTTCTAATATTTCTTTATATGAAGTAGAATCACCAAATATCTTAGTTAAATCGGCATTAAACGTCGAGTATTTAATAATCATCGAAATGATAAGATCATAAACCTCACTATTATTTAAAGGCCGGTTTTTGGCCAATATTGACCACATATCTTCAGCTGGGTGATTTTTTAATGTCGTAAGTTTTATATTTTTTAAATTATTAGCATATTGTGTTTTAACTCTAGTTAAAACCGTTTTAAAGCTAATAATATCGGTATGCATCATTGATAATAAAACTGCATATTGATTATTAAATATTTTTATATTACCACCATCATACAAATACTTATTAGGTAATGTAATAATATTAGATGCGGTCGAAATATTTTTTAAATTATTATCGGAACCGGTTTGTAATGATAAAATATTATTAAAGTGCGGTCTTAAATTTTGATAAGATATATCGTTGCGACATTCATTGTAAATATTCAAACGCATTGGTTCGGGTAATTCCCAAACTCCATTAAAGTCAGCTTGTCTATATGCGTTTACTTTTTTTGGAATATAATCAGTTAAGCATTTTTGCCAAACCGTATTTAATACCCCATTATTATTATAACAATATAATGCATTATCTTTAGCTAATAAATTTTCGAATGCATAATTATTACTATGAATTTCGGTTCGAACTTCCAATGTCTCATTGATCTTCGATATTAAATCTTCTTTGTATTTAAAGATATTATTTGCAGATTTATCCGTCGTACCATCTGGTTTATAAATGTCAAAATTTAAATATTGATTCGGCTTTATTTTAACTTGTTCGTGGATTCGATATTCAATTAAATTACGTAATCTAATAACAGGAGTATCGCCTAATGCTTTTTCATTATAAACTCGAACATAATTACCATGGCGATTAATATCACTATTAACTGCAGGACCGACTTTAACTAATATAGTATCATCTTTATATAGCGGTATAATAATATCAATACAATTAGTTAATATCGAAAATGGTTCATCCGGCGCATCAAAATGATCTACGTCTAATTTAGGTATATCAAAATGACTAGTATTGGTCGAAACCGATTCTATGTAAGTTCCATATTGTCGAATACCATTGATATAGACTTGAATGTCATCAGTATCTAAAATATAATTAATTGGTGCAGTAAATCTAGCAACGCCATCATATCCATAATCCATACCATCTTCATTATCATAAACTATACCGTATCCGAAATCAGGAATTACGTATTTGTAAGATAATTGGGTAATTGGTTCTTGGTGATTGATCGGGACTGGTAATTCTTTAGAAACCCACATCCAATGAGTATATAATCCTTCCCATTTATCACCTAAACTAGTTGTGGCCGGTGATATAATACCGTAATATTGACCAACTACTCCAAAAAATTCGGTTTTACTATAAAAATCTAATAACGACGGTAAACTAATATTTAAATAAGCTTCTACGGTAATGATAGTTGTATTGGCAGTAAATGAACTACTAATTACTTTAAAAACACCAGAATTAACCGACTCAGAAACCGTAAATTGATAACCAGCTACAAAAACATTAGTATGATTACCCTCTACAGTAAAAGTAGTATTATCATTTCCTATAATAGGAAATCTAATAGATAATTCATTATCAGTCGGGCCTTGATCTACGGTGATCCAGGGCGCAGTTGAATCCGAGCGATACATCCAATTATGTTTGGTATAAGTCCATTCATTAATTTCCAAATCATCAAAATATTCAATAATTGGTAATTTTGCTTTGTATGCATATATCTCGCCTTCCAAATCAGATTTATGCTTCCATTTATTTTCATCAATCCATTGATATTTAGGAATAATAATTTTACTATCCCATGATGCTGGCCTAACAATAGACTCAATTTCAGTTATTATTTTATTTCTAGCAGTTATTAACAAATCAGCTTCTGCATCTAATGATGTATCAGACGGGTTCTTAGATTTAAATAGATAGATTTTATTAATTTTCGATTGAATTCTAGTTAATTTATTATTAATGGTAATATAATTTGGTTCAGTATCAGTATCCCCAGTCCAGTAATAATCAGCAAAATTAACAAATTTATCAATATCAATTGGTGGTGCGAAAGTAAATTGTTCGCATTTACCCCATTTATCAAAACGATCAATATCAATACCTAGTATATCTAGTTTGCGCCAAATATCTTCAATCGACGTAATATGATTTTCAGTAGCCGATTCTGAATATAATAATGGCTGCAATTGAAATGCATCTCTAAACGTATCAGTTTCTGTAATTTTATTCTGTTCGGTTTTATTCGGTAGTCCAATAAAACCAAATAATGTATTATCTGCAGTTAACTGTAAATCATTAGCAATCGTAATAACGGTACGGTCAGTTTCTTTTATATAAGAACTAGATACTACAGTATAATTACCACTATTGATAGAATTATAGATATTAAAATTAAAGCCTGTAATAAAAATATCAGTGTAATCTAAGGATATAAAAATTTGATTAATTGTATTTCCTATAATATGATATTGCGTACCATATTTACGTCCGATAATTCCAGAAACGGTTTTCCCGTCTTCTTTTGTTAAAAATCTATTGATACCATTATTAAAACTCGAAGTAATAATATCCGTTTGGACATTAATTGGTAACAGCTCATCAACTTTTAAATAATCAATTCTATAATCGAAATTCTCAGACATTAACAGAAACCCAAATGAATACAAATAAGATATTTATCACCCCCTAATACGTATTGATAATATCAAAATGATCAGCTAACTCGTCTAGTAAATCATATAAATCAGTTACGACATATTGGTTCGAATCACCTCGATCATATTTCGAACAATATTTGTCTACTATTCGTTTAAGAGTATGTGTATCACTATTTAATTTATACATAGAATATAGATACTGATCTTTTTTTTGAATTACATTTAATGCATTATACATCCCGTTTTTATCGACTGATATACAAATTATATTTCTATGTATTTCATTATTATATCTAGAGACGTAACAAACACTATCATCACTATTAGTTAATTTAGTAATAGTTGATTTGCCAAAAAAATCATTTATATCGAAATGTTCTTGTTTTTTATATCTATATAAATTTTTTGGAATATAGGTCGGTTTTTCTTTATCCCACCATAACTGAAATTCAGCTAATGTATTAAATTTTAATGATTTAATAAATTGTTTTGCTTCATCATACGATAAAATTTTAGTTTTGGTATGATGCAAACCTAAAAAATATTTCCAATCTACCCACTCTCCAGTTACCCAATTAGAACTAGATGGTGATATAACATCCACATATATCGGTAGGTTATTTGTTTTCGCAAATGATCGCCATTCGGTTGCATATTTAATTTTATTTTGTTTTGCAATATCGGATAATTCAGATAATAGATAATTTTTCTTTTCTTCAGTTCCTAAAAAATCATGCCATGAAACCCATTCATTCGATTCACTATAATGTTTTTGGACATTAACCGGAATAGTAATCGGTTTTCGAATACATAAGTCTCCAGTATAATTATAATAAAATTTTGATTTTGGACAATCTGTATATAACTTCCATTCATATTGATGTTTTAATCCTAATGTTCTAGTAAAAGCTTTTGCATCATCATAAGATAAGTAATATCTAGCTTGGGGATTTGGTTCTATTATTATTATAGAACTATTCGGTATATTTAAAAAATCACCCCATGATGTCCAATCATTAGTTAATTTATAATATAACTCTGGTCTTTCCGGTAATAATATGGGTTTAATGTTAGATAATCTAGCATCCATAATAAACATTAACCAATCAGTATACGATGATAAATTTAATGATCTAGCAAATTGTCTTGATTGATCAAACGGCCAATATTTAATGGAATCTAATTTATTTTTCCCAAAATCTGATTCTTTAATATGTGATTTATATTCTAATAATGGTAAATTTGGTATATCGTTTGATTTCGCTGCAATATGCTTACCTTTAAAGGTAATATAATAAGATCCATTTAATAAAACATGAATCATAAATTTATATTCGTCATATCCTAATAAATCAATTTCTTTTAAGTATAATTTAAAATCATCAATTGAAATATATTGACTTGATAATCTATTAGTTAAAAAATCATTCCAATCAATCCATTCATTAGTTAATGTATAATATTTTAGTGGGTCTTTTGGTATATTTTTAGGAATAGGTGGGTATGATATTTGCTTAGAATTAATAAAATTAGTAGATGATATGTATCGATTCCAATCATCTATATTAGTTAATTCTAATTTTGATACGAATTCTTTTGCTATCGAATATGATACAAATCCCATAATTACCTCATAAAAACGGATATTTATACCAATAAAAAACCCACTATATTAATTAATATAGTGGGTTATAAACTATTATCTACGTCTACGAGTTGTAGTTGTTGGTTTTGATTCAGTAACTACTTCAATTGATTCAGTAGCAACTACTACTTCGACCGCAGATGTATTTTCAACTTTCGGTTCAATTGATAAATCAACTACTGGATCTACAGATTCTTTGGTTTTGGGTTTAACTTTACCTTGAGTCGAATCTGTCCAATGTTGACCTTTCTCATTATTATATCCGCCAGCATACAGCGCCGCATTTTTAGATTCAATAAAACAAATTTGACCGACGCATGTTCCTTGTTCTATAAAGGTTTCACCTACACCATTATGTAAAGCGAAACCAATATGTCCTTTATATCCGGAATCGTATAATCCTGAGGTTAATCTAATCGCATTTCTATTTAACGTAGATCTAACAATTAAGAATGCAGCCATACCTTCAGGAACTTCGACGTAAACTTCACTGGTTCCATCGTACGACGTATTAGGACTTAATAACCAACCACTTATATTTTCATCTTCGGTTGATGATAAAAAATAATTTTTGCGAACAGAATTTGCATTTAATAATGGGAGTTTAACTCTGCCTTGATGTTCGATTTGAGTTTTATCATTAGAAATGTAACTAATTTGATTGTCTATACCAAATAATGAATCTAATGTAAAATCTATAGCATTAGTTTGTATTTTGAATGAGCCAGAGATAATACCGCGCTGGACTATTTCTTCGGGGTTAAATAACATCAGTTTTCCTCAATATAATTAACGTATGTAATATGAATTATATATTATTTTATTATATAGTTCCAGCCGATATATTGACTATTTGCTATAATTATGTTATAATACTATCGTACTATAGAAATTGAGGAAAATATGTCCGCCGATATTGATATTGATGTAGTAAGTTCATTCGATCCGAAATCATTATTTGATGTCGCTTACGCATCAAGAATTCAAAATAATGAATTATTAAAACATCCAGTAGGAGTTTATTTCCAAAATATACCAACCGATCCAATTACGAAATTAGCAGCAATACCATTTAATGTAGCATCTGATTTTAATTATTTTAAAATTGATATGTTGCATTTATCAGCCCTTGATATTTTCGAAGATAAAACTCAAATTAAAGCTTTAATTAAAAAGGAGCCGGATTGGAATATATTATTAGTAAAAGAAAACGTCTCTAAATTATTTCAATTGGGTAATAGTTTCGATATCGTTTATAAAATAAAACCAAGATCAATAATGGAAATTGCTGATTGTATCGCATTAATTAGACCAGGAAAGCGGATTTTATTAAATAAATACATAGCGGATAAAATTAATACTCGGGCTGAAATATATAAAAAAGCAAATGCATCTGATTATAAAAAATCGCATGCGGTAGCTTATGCTCATATAGTAGTATTACAAATGCATTTAATAAGTGCACAAATCTTATAAGGATTATAATGAATATTTTCGAAACGATACACCAAGAATTGCACGATATTGAATTAACTGAATATCAAAAAAAATTATTGGCTTTGTCAGTAGAAGCCGGCGCAGTTAATGAACCGAGTCACGTATCATTAACTGACGAGAAATTAATTGCGGCAAGAGATTTATTAGATGAATTAGAAATTATCGAATATTCACATAAAGATAATACTATTCATATAACAGATAAAGGCGAAGAATTATTACAGTCGCACGGCGTTACTACCGAAACTGGTGAATTAACTCAAGATGCAAAAGCATTAATTGATCCAAATTCCGATAGAAATAGTAATGCATTTGAACATCAATCATTTATGGATTATATTAGAGGCAATTCTAATCTTCTTAACTGATTTTGGTTTCTGATTAAATGAATAAACTGGGCCGGTAATTGATTTAATATTTTTCATATTAAAATGATTTAAAATATTTGAAATATAAGGTTTCATACCCTGCTGTTCGAAGAATATAGAGACTGGTATAATTGATCCGTCGGTATGCCATTTATCGATTATTGAACATAGATTTTTTTCATCTATATGATAGGTACTTAATTGCGATAAGTTGTATGCAGCAATCCATTTTGGGTAAACATTATCTATAAGGCATGTATAATTTAATCCGTTATTAAAAATAATGCGTGATAAATATGGATAATGATCCGAAATGGGTTTTTCATCAATAATGATATCATCTATTGTATGAGTCATATTTTATTTTTTCCTTTTCCAAAGATGCGGCGCCATGAAATTAAGATTCGAACAATATTTATCTGAAGCAAAATTCAAGTTGATTGATTTTAGTAAACAAAATAATGACGAAGATCAATCGGATGATTCAGACGAAGATAAATCTCAAAATATTAACAATGACCTAAATAAACAATCAGATGATTCATATAATGATTCAGATGATCAGAATCAATCAGAAGATAATGACGATGAAGAAGATGAGGGAGATCCTGATAGACAGGGAGTCATTAGAACAATTAAAGATGCTCATTTAATATACAAAAGAAAAGATGGCGACGGTACCTTTACTGAATTATGGGAATATGATATTTCAAAAGGCACAAAAGACGAATTTCGAATTAGATCGGCTATTTTAAATGGAACTGATATTGATCATAAAACGAGTACAAGCCCGGATAATAAACAACAATATACATTATGGACTAGTAATACTAGACAAATGATGCAAATTTCTGGTTTACCAAATTAAATATCTGCTTGTATTTTATGTAAATATCGGTTATAATTTTACTTTTAAATGGAGAATTTTTACATGAAAAAAGATGAAGCCTTAGGTCAAAAAGTACATCAGCATTTATTATCATTAGGTATTGAAACACCTACTACCGAACGTATATTAACTGAAAATGAGCAATTAGAGCAAATTGAAGGTTATGTTGCTAAAATTTTAAAAGCATTACATGTCGATTTAACCGATGATAGTTTACAAGAAACACCTCATCGTGTAGCTAAGATGTACGTTAAGGAAATTTTTTCTGGGTTAAATTATGATAATTTCCCAAAATGTACTGTTATTGAAAATAAAATGAGTTGTCCTGAAGAATTTGTATTAGTAAAAGATATTACATTGCATTCATCTTGCGAACATCATTTATTACCGATTATGTCATTAACTGGCGGTGGATGTCATGTTGCATATATTCCGAACAAAACAGTTATTGGATTAAGTAAAATTAATCGAATCGTTGAATTTTTTGCGAAAAGACCGCAAGTTCAAGAAAGATTAACTCATCAAATTATGGAAGCATTAAAATGTATTTTAGAAACTGATGATGTCGGCGTAGTTATTAATGCAAATCATATGTGTGTTATGACTCGTGGTGTTCGAGATACCAGTAGCATCACTTCAACAGCCGCAATGTCTGGACTGTTTAAAAGTGATGCTCAGATAAGAAGTGAATTTTTTAGATCTATTAGTTAAATTTTATTTCTAATATTTTTATAGTCGCTTTTTAATTCGGCTATAACTGAACTTAATGTTGATGGATTGTTTTCTAATAATTCAATATAATGTTTTTTTAGTGATAATCCATTTTCATTATGTTCTGATTTTAATTTACCCAATGCTTCTAACCAAATAGCTTGACTTTCATCTAAACCATCAGTTGATTCATCTAATTTCATATAACTTCTAATAGAAGAAGATTCAGTAACAATATTTGAATAATCTTGCGGCTTTTTAAATAACGATAATACTGAAAGTGCACTCATTTTACTTGCAATTTCAGATTCAGTTAATTTTTGTTCGCCTATATCGTTAGATAATTTAGTTAAAAAATTAATTGCAGTTTCGCAGAGATCTGCACCATCATAATTTAAAAACAAACAATTTTCATTAAAAGCAATAACTGCTTCGTTTAATTCTAGAACTGATTGTTCTACTTCATCATTTAATTCGCGAATAAGATCCATTGGTTTTTACCCTTTATTGTTAGTATCCATACTGTTGATTGTAATTGGTTTCACTACCAATTTATTTTTAACCATATTTAATTTATCTTTAATTGAATTACCTTTATGGTAATCTACAGCTAGGAACTTCCAAACTGATTGAGGTATGCAACATTTATAAACATTACTAACTGAAGTTAAATAGATAGATGCATTTGTTACTGAGTTTTCATTTGCTTTAGTTAAGTAGTTTAATAATGTATTTAATATTTCGCGAGTGTATTGATGACGCTGAAATTCATCCGCCGCTCCAGATAGATGAGAAATATATTCATAATTATTACCATCATCTAATTCTTTAATTGCGGTTTTAATATCAGCAATAATTTCACTCGGTACATCTACTGGGCAGCAATCGTCATCTGCTTCATTTGCCATTATAGTCACCGTTATTTGATTATTAGTATCACAGTTGAAAAATGATGATAATACATCATCTGATGATATTATATTTTGTTTAATACGATTATCTAATTGATTAAATAATTGTTTCGCATTATCAATATCATTTGAGTTTAAGCGGCCGATAATATTATCTAATTTAGTTACTATATCTAAATATAATCGTTTCGCATTTGGGGTTTGCTGATTTTCACTTTCGTGATTATATCGCTCGATAAAATCTAATAATGCATATTTTACACCATCACAGCAAGAATCTTCTTTTTGGTCGGCGGTATATTCAGGGCTCATCGAACAATGAGGTTCTGGTTGATCAGTCTGCGCTACGCCAGCCAATCTTAAAATATCTTGAGGTGTCATTTTAAATCCGATTATTTATTTTTTTTACTATAACGTTTTTTAGCTTTTTTACCACTTTTTGATTTTATATAATCATCGTGATAAACTGTAGCTTTCGTCTGTTTACTAACTGCGGCTTTTGTCGAACCGTTGTATTTTTCATATAATTCTAGCAATAATTCCATATTAAATCCCCGGAATAGTATTTAAAAATATATATTTATTGGACATTAAAAAAGAGTTGGTTAATAAAACCAACTCTCCTCGGAAAACGGGAACTGCAAGATATTGTTTATTTGTAATAATATTCTAGATCGTCATGCGCTAGAAGTTTTAGTAGATCTATAAAAGACCATATTGTCTAATTTAATTGTGCGTTTAGTTCGTCTAAACGGGTTCTTTGTTAATGAGTCGTCGTGAAAAAATGTAGCTCCGTCTGTTACATCTTCAACACTTTCATCCATGACTGCTTTTGCTAAATTATACAACTCCATGTATTGTCGTTTACACTTTTTAGCCAATTTAATCCGTCGATGGCTAAACTGTGATTTTTCATTAACTATAGTACAGTACGATTTATGTCTTTGTTTGACTCGATTATGAATCACATACAAAACTCCAATTTTAGCAGGTTTCGATTGATTTTCTGCTTCAGCTTGAGCTGTACGTACCATACATTGAATATCTGAGTCAACTTTACTTACCGAGGTTTTTGCAAATCCTACCGGCGTAAATAACATATAACCCAACCATATTAAACCTATTTTTTTTACCATATCTTAATATCTCCTTTCTATTAGTTACCTAAAATACAACTGAGTAACTAACATGAGGTGGATAGCGTTTTTTGGTATATTTCGGAATTTCACCGCTTATAAAACACTATTCATTTAACGTAAATGCGATATAAAATAACGACTTATATCGCGATTGAATCGTTTTCCTTACTTCTGTTTTACAAATCTATCAAACAATATCTTTTTACTTCTTCACTAATATTTATTCCAGATAAATTCACCGGTTATTATCTACCCTTATCGTCCGACCAAATATACGTATGATTTCTTGTCGCAATTTTATATCCTTTTGCTTGATATTTTTCTACAATAGGTGCAATCTGTAATTGATCGTCACGTGTAGTTCCTAGCGGCATTACCCATAATTTATCAGTTAATAATGATTTTGTACACATTGATGATAATTTATTAACTACGTAATCCAATTCTTCTTCGCACTCAGCTGTAGCATCACAAACAAATTTCAATTGAACTGAATATTCAGACATTATATGAATAATATTTTCATAATTAATTGCATTTTTTTCGCCGCTAACTGTTTCTAATTTCGGACTAAATGAAAATAAAACATCAAAATACGGATCATTTATACCGTATGGTTGATTCATAAATTCTTCGAACTCAGTAGATAATGATTGAGTTCCGTTAGATTCGATCGTCGCATAAAATGGTTGCTCTTTATTATAACGATCTGCTAATTCACGATAAACTTCAACAAACATGCGTTGATATTTAGGTAATAATGGTTCACCTCCAGTAATTACCATATGCATAATATTTCGAGTGATCGGATGTATTAAATCACCAGCTGGATTTTCTTTGGTTTTAAGCATTTCAACCCAATTATCGACTATTTGTGATGCAGTAACTAATGACGCATCATCTTTATAATCACCATTCCAACTATATTCAGTATCGCATGGAAATTTAGGACATTTAAGATTACAACCAAATACACGAGCCCATAATGATGGCGAGCCCGCATATTGACCTTCGCCCTGTATTGAAAAGAACTGCTCAGATAATCTATATTGATTTGCCATATTATATACTCTTTATATTAAAAAAGTATATTATAACTCATACTACTTAAATATTCAATACTTCGTATTATTTGGTTGTTTTTAAAAACGGACTAGAATCTTTAGTTATTTTCCATCTATCGTCTCTGACGCCATCCATCGTTGCTTTTTGTAATTGTTTAACTGCGAATATATTGTTCGCATTAAAATTATCGTATTCTGGATCACTTAATAATGTCGGGATGGGTAAACCCAATTCATTATAAACTTTATGAACTAAACCAACCGCACTATCAATAATCATATATGGATCTTTTGCATATTTTTTAATAGCTTTTTTAATTAATTGATCGTGTTCGTAATGGCTAGGATTCCCCATTAATTCTTGTAATAACATGTAACACTCCTAAAATTGATATTTATTATGTTAAATCCCTGTTTAATTTTGGCTTTATAGCCAATTTTAATTAATCTTATATATTACCATTGATTTTAATTTATCTTGGAAATATAGGCCTATTATGCCCGGATTTTGATGTCTATTTAAATGTATTGATATTTTATTTAAAAAGTAGTATAATATTATTTTTTAATTAATATTGAGATTGATATGACTGAATTAGAAAATGTTTATTTCCCAGATACTAAAAAAGTAGCTTTATCATTATCTGGTGGGTTAGATAGCACGACTTTACTTTATATGTTAAAACATAAGTACGGAGCTGAAAATGTTCATGCTATTAGTTTTTATTATCAACAAAAGCAAAGTTACGAATTAGAAGTAGCTAAAAAATCTTGCGATAAATTAGGAGTTAACCATCAATTAGTTGATGTTTCATTCTTAGGCGATATTAGCAAAGGAGTTTCTTCTAATATTCAAGGATCTGATATTAAAGTTCCTACTATTATCGAAGCATTAGGTAATCCGCAAGTGGTTTCTTATATTCCATTTCGTAATTTATTATTTTCATCTATGTTATTATCATTTGCTGAAGCAAATAATTGTGGGGCGATTGCATTAGGATTAAATTCTAATGATCAATATAACTATTGGGATACTACTCCTGAATTTGTAGAATCATTGCAAAATGTAGCGAATTTAAATAGATTGAATAAAATTGAAATTTTTACTCCGCTTGTTTCGTTAAATAAGACCGAGGAATTAAAAATTGGGTTAGCATTAGATTGTGATTATAGTTTATCATTAACTTGTTATGATGCTGATGAAAATGGTGTATCGTGTGGTATTTGTGCATCTTGTGCTGAAAGGATTATGGCATTTAAAAATTTAAATTTAGTTGACCCGGTTCCTTATTCAAAAGAAATTTCGTGGTAATTTAATTAATTCAGCCTAAGGTATAATTATGTGTAGTATTATCGGTAGTTACAATAAAGATAAATTCATTGAGTTATTAGAGTTAAATCGATATCGAGGAGCTTTTAGTCATTCGTTAACTTTATATCGACCAGAAGGAACTACTTTAACTTTTAAGGGATTCGGGGATTTTAATCTTAAATTATTAGATAATGTTCAAACTGATGATTATATCTTAGGACATTGTCAAGCACCTACTGGTGGGTTAGTAAAATCATTCGATCGCATACATCCATATGTAAATAATACCATTAAATTACTGCATAATGGTATTATTAAAACACAAGAAGTACAACGAATAAATGAGATTATAAATAGTAAACATCAATGGGATACGCAATTATTAGGCGAATACATATCAGAAGATTTTAATAAATTATCCGATATCGAAGGATCATTTGCTTGCGTATGCATTAAAAATAATAAATTGTATATGTTTAGAAATGCAATATCTCCATTATATCAGGATATATACTGCAATATCAGCTCTACTAAATTCGATGATTCGGAGATGATAGATAATAACGTAATATATCAATTAAGGGAGATACATTATTTTAGAGTGGATTCATTTAATAATACGCATAACCCATATTATTTTTAAAAGGAATTAATATGAATAATGAGGTAATGGATGAATGCGATATTGCATCGGCAGTGGAAGAAGCCGAACGTAATTTTGCGATTCAAAAAATATTAGGTAATCGATCACCGAAAGGTAATATCGAATTACGATTAGACCCAAATAAAGAATGTGACAGCTGTGGTGATATAATTCCACTAGCGAGACAGCGAATAGTTCTATCGATACATAAAAATTGTGATTTATGTGTTGATTGCCAATCCGATCATGATTGGCAAGAACGGATTTACTTATAAAATAAATGCCCTCATATGAGGGCATTTTTATGGAGATTATATGACTTGTAAAAAATGTCAAAATCAATTAATTACTGTTTTTACAAAATGTGATGATAATATTGAAGTTCGGGGAGCTTGGCCTAAAGCACCAGCTGATATATTAGGATTTAAATACGATGGTTCTATTTTTAGTATATCGTATTGTATATGGTGTGGTACAGTTGATGGAACTTTTCCGATTATTAATTATGCAGAAGCAGAAGTCGAACAATCATTACCGCCAGTCGTTTATTTAGGCGATATGGTTGATCAGTTTTATGAACTTGTATTAAAATCCGAATTTCAAGCGGCGGATTCGATTATGCGCAAATTAAGCGTCCGTATATCGCCGATAGATGGTAATGCGTTATATAATGCTTGGACTACATACGAAAGTATTAGACAAATACATCCAGTATATCCGGAATTTGCTGAATTAGTTAAAGATATTATAAAACGATATAAAACAGTTCGATACGTTTAAAATGTAATTATAATACATCATTATAATTATAATGATGTATTATATAATTTTATATTATCTTAATTCGAACCACGAATGGATTGAACCGGCACTAGAGCCAGTATGAGTTATTTTATAATCCGTATTATTTGGAATTATAATCTGGACGCAAAAAGTTGCTGATCCAGAAGCGATATCATAATCTACTGCCGGGATAATAACAAGACCACCAACTATTACTTCAACAGTCGACCTACCCATAGTATCAGCAAGAGTAACTATTATTTGTATCGGTTTTCCAGTATTATTAGTATATGTAGTTCCTGATACTCTCGATGCCTTCATATCTTGCCAAGTTTGACCTACACCAATCATACCAGCTAATGAATTTCTCAATGTAGCTATCGAATCAGTTATGGTTTGTAATGAACTTGCTATAGCGGTTTGAACTGCATCTACGAAGAATACATTACCTTTAAGTTTTCCAGCTACGTAATTTGGGGTCGTTCTATCATAAACATATTTTTTAGTAGCTGCTTGATATGCTTTAGCTGGGTCGATGGTATTAGCACCATTAACTAAACTAGTTAATGGATCATCAATATTCGAACCATCTTCTACTAATTGAATAGTACTATTATTCAATAATGTAAGTGAACCATCTAATTTTAATCCACCAGTTAATGTAGATCGTTTAGCATCGGACGGAACTTTCAATTGCAAATAAATTGAACTAGCTGGATCCGTACTGTTGTTATTAATATTACTACCTAAACCACCACCCGTCGATGCAGGAGGTGCAGCTGGGTTCGTCATATCAATACCGATACCCCATTCCTCGACATCATAACCAAGCAATTCAGTGTTTTTAACTACGTCTAAACCAGTACCGAATAAACTACCTTCAAACCCAATATTTAATGCAGTAGCTGGTGGCATCAATAAACGAGATAATGCATCATCAAAATCAGCTTTAGTTAAATAATTATCTTTTAAGAATTTATAATAAATCGCTTGATAATCATCTAAGGTTTCATCTACTGGTAAAATTAAGTTACCGGTTAATGTGCCGCCCGTTATTGGTAAATATCCACCATCTAAAAATAAATGTAATCCGCGGGTAAAATCATTAACGCCGAATAATTTATCTGGGGTGCTGATATTGCCTAATTCAGTTAATAAATCGCCAGTTTTTAAATAAAGTGATAAACTATTTTTAATACTTTTAGTATCACATAATGCAACCCAATCTTTAGTCTCATTGTGCGAAGTATCATCGATAAAATTTTTATAAACATGTAATACGTCTGCTGCACTATCATACCATATTTGACCGACGGTCGGTTGGGGTGGTTTATCTGGACCGCAGAAATGTTCGAGCATATGAACCAAATTAGTCCATAATCCTTCACCGTAATTAGAATAACCTCTTCCATACAGTGTTAATGAGGTATGGGTAGTATCGCCGCCAGGACCATCCGTAGTATTAGGATCGATAGTAAATGAAGTTTTACCTACGTCAGATGCGTGATCAGTAAATTTTATTGTATATGCCATATGTCGAATTCACTTAAAAATAAAATATCAAATATTTATCATGGTCTAGATAATCCAAATCCTAAGCCGCATAACCAATAACTGTAAAATCAATTTCGCAATTTACTGGTAAAGAAGTATCTACACCAATAGTAAATTCATTAATTGTTTTATTACTTATAAAAAAATGATGACCTAATGGTGCATTAGTTGGAATTAAACCATTTGGTGTTGTTGTCGATGGAGATAATATTACCGAATAATTATCATCTTTCATAACAATAGGTAATGTAACTTTGTATGCACCAGTTGATAACTTACTTTGTGGTATATTACCATTAATGGTTGCATAATTACAAAAACTTAATATATTATATTGATATTTTGAATTATCTGATTTTAATTTAACTACACAGTTCGCATCTACATACGATTTCGTAGCCGGGTCATTTTCTGCTACTATATCATTAGTAATAAACAATTCATTATTTAATAGGCCGCCACTTAATTTTAAAACTCCGGTTGGTACCGTTTGTTCTTTAGTTCCGACATTAACCCAATCACCCTGACCTAATTGTCTAGAGATATTTACTTTTAATTGTTTATTTGAAGTATCATACCAAAATTGACCTTCGGTTGGTCTTAATGGCGGAACTTCATTAGCCCAATTTTCTAATATGCGTAAGACGTCAGTCCAAACTATTTCACCGTAATTTTCTACGTATCTTCCAACTAAATTGATTGATGTTAAATTATTATATTCATAATCTTTTACGTAAATTGGTGCTTTTGATCTGTTAGCAAATTCAATTTTTAATGTCATTTTGCGAATCCCATTACTATGCAAGATATAGTACCAGTAGTCGAATTACTAGCTACTGTAAAACCAGTCGTTGTTTTACTATGAGTATTTGTATGAATACCACCTTCGCCGTGTAAAGTAACCAATACTGAATAATTAGTATCTGCCATAACTTTAGGTAATGTAACGACTCGATTATTCGGATAAATCATTAAGTTTATAATCACATAATTATTATCGAATAAAACATAATCATTAGTTTCTTCTTTAAACGTGAATTTTTTTAATTCAATATATTCTCTAGTTACGACCGAATTATCAGTTGTCGGTATTACGGTTAACTCTAATGGACCAGTCATTTGCGAGTTATTAATAGTCGAATAACTAGACATATCCGTAGCTGGGCCGTTAATTGCATCCCAATTAGTTCCATTATAAACTTTAACTAATTTATTATAATTATCATACCATATTTGGCCAGTTATTGGTCTAGGTGGTGCATGCGGACTACTAAAATTTTCTAAAATATGAACGAAATTACCCCAAAATATTTGACCATAATCGGTATAACCTTGACCGATCATGGTAATCGAAGTTGCATCATTTAATGAATTGGCGTAGACTATTAAATTATCGCCATTTGCATGAGTTACTGTATAATTCATAATGTATATCCTACTAATAACCAATTATTTCCATTTGGGGTGAAGGTATCGGGCGCTTTATTAGTAATTGAATAATGCATAGTTTTATCAGTATTGGTACAGACTACTGCATAATCATTATCTTTCATAGTAAATGGTAACATTACTTTATAACCTGAACTAGTATTAACTCCATTCATAACAACGAACTTATTTGGATATAGTGTATAAGAGTAAGTTATATCGGAATCACTAAATGTAACGTTTTTAATACCACATGATTTATAATTATCTGCAAATTGTTTCGTTGCCGCATGATTACTATTTTTAGTTTCGCCGGAATAAACAGTATCACCCGATTCATCATCAGCTAATTTTAAATTAGTTACTGTATTTGATGTATAGGTAGAAATATAATTTGTGGTATCTATAATATTATCATTCGATAAATCAATCCATTCATTTGGTGCTTGGTAAATTAAAACGGAACTATCAGATGATCGATACCACATCTGTCCTATCAATGCATTACTAGGTGCTGTTTTGGAACTAAAATGTTCCATTATGCGTAAAATATTAGTCCAATATTCGTCGCCATACTCAGTAGTTTCGTATCCAATTAATTGCAGAGGGGTTGATGTATCGATAGTATTACTACTTACAGTAATACTATCTGCTTTACTTGGATCTGAAAAATTAATTGTATAATTCATTATTTCCAGCGCCCAATCGCGGTAAAATTACAAGAAACCATATTGCGAACATAATCCCACGCTAATGGGCGATAACTCCATCCACCGATATGGAAACTAGTTGTTGTTTTAGCGTGGGATTGATAAACTATTGGGAATACGTAGAATGATGGATTCATTGTTTTGCCGTTACCATTACCGTTAGTTGCATCGTGAGCATGTTTTGATACTGCCGCTCTTTGTGCTGAGGACCAAACATTACTAAGATCTTTAGATCCGGAGGTTGTTCTCGAATTATACCAAGCACCATTCCAATTCGGGTAACCTAAATATTTCGTATTTCCGCCCCAACAACCACCACGGAAACGCCAAAATGCCGATTTATATAAAACTCCAGCAACTGAAAAATCTTGATTATTATCTGTTAATTGAACCGCGAAATCGTTATTGATAAATGGGGGACATCCTGATATATTAGCCCAAGAAACAGGCTCACAAGTCATAATTTCAGTAATTTTATCGTCATAACTACCATAATCAAAATTTCGAACGGTTCCGTAAACCATTAACGTTCCGTCTTCCATTTTCGTATAAGAAACACTACTAAGTCCAGTTCCTGAAACCGTTGGTGGTGCGATAGCTCCAGCTAAACGCTCTTCTAGATATTCATGAGTAATAGCTTCATTTGCGACTAAAGTTTTACCTTTCTGATCTCTCAGTTGCAAAACCGCATCGGTATTCATTTTATCGCCCGATTTTTTAATAAATGGAGCGGTATCACCTTTAGCTAATTCGATTAATGCATCTAGTGTTTTTTGAGTCGATGATAATTTATCTAATGGATTTGAATTTGCAGATGATATAGCTGCAACGACGTATGATTTCGAGACTGCTTCATTATCCGAAACTGATTTAAGATCCGATTGGTCTCTTAAAAACAATTCATTACCTTTTTTCATTGTTCTTTTTGACGGATCTTTATTATCATTAAAGATAAAAGGTAACTCCGTCATATTTTTCAACGCCGCTAATATTGCAGATTGAGTTTGTGATAAATCAACAAGTTTTAATTGATTATCAATTTCAGTTTTTACTTTAAGATCGACGTATTTTTTTGGAGTGGCATATAAACCAAGATTTGGATCAGTATTGGTTGTTGATATAGAACCATCTTGATTATACCAAGTTGAATCATCTAATAATATAAGATTACCGGTCATAGTGAATGGCTGTGAATTACCAGCCGAATCGTTAAACCTACCCGATTTATGCAAATAATCTTTTAATGTATTAGTAAAAACTGCATTAGTAACATTAGCAGCAGCATCGTTTGGATCAACTGCTTGTATATTACCATCAAATCCAATAACTGGTGTTATAGCAGTCCATTTATAACCATTAGCCGAACCATCTGGTTTTGTTTTTTTAACGTATAATGATAATTGTTTATTTCTCGGGTTATACCACAACTGGCCTTCAGTTGCATGCGATGGATCTTGATAAGAACAAAAATTTTCTAATAATTTAACAAAGTTTTCAGTTAAACCCAAACCATAATCTTTAGCACCATATCCATATAGAGTAAGAGATGTATTTTCGTTATTAAACTCACCGTAGCGTATAGTAAACGGCGATTTACCTGTATTTGTGTCACTATAAGTAACGGTATATAAATGATCTGTTGCCATTCGTTAATATCCTTTATGCTTTAATTCCGGTGATTGTGTAAGTAACTGGGTATTGAATAATTGTTTCTGTCGTAACCGCGTCGACTATTTTAACATACGTTTTATAAACGAATCGAAGTGATAATGAATTTTTTGTCATATTAGTTGGTTGAACTACACCATCCACTTGCCACTGATCCCCTACGCCGTGATTGGTAACTTTATACCCACTACCCCAATCGCCTTGTAATGGGTCATAAGTTTGTTTTGCATACTTGTTAATTTCGGGGGAGGTATTAGTAATTACATCGGATTTAATAATATAATTCGGGTGTAGATCGAATGGTAATGATATATTCCATTTTCTAAAATATCGTTTCATACCCAATGCAGGAAGACCGGATTTTGCTCCCCATGAATTTTCTATAAATGTGGTAGAATCAGCTTCGGTTAATTCTCCGTAGATAGTAACCATTCCATTTGGATATTCTATATACCACTGACTAACATTTGGTGCTTTCGTAGCAGCTGTAGTTTTTGAAGCAATTGAATCGTCTACGTATTTGCGAGATGCTGCTTCTAATTCATTATCTTTACTACTTAACGGTAAACTATATGTCGGTAAAATTAATTGGTCGATCATTGTTCGATCAACTACGGCAGAGCTTCGTTTCTTAATAAATGGATTATTAGCTCCAGTTAATTTTGCTAAAGCTGCAGCTAAATCAGCTTCAGATAAACCCGTATTATTCGGCGTTGCAGCGGCCGGTTTTTTATCGACATAATTTTTTAATTCACTAACTTGATAATCAACATAAGCTCTAGATGATGCATTTAATCGATTAGCTCTACTAGTCGGCGTTAATAAATTACCACTACTATTAAATTCATCAACCAATATCAGAACATTACTCATAGTACGCTGATCATCAGCACTACCGGATGTTTTATATAAGAATGGGAGGTCAGTTAATAACAATAATTTATCTTTTAAATTATCTAATGTTATTATCGATGATTCTAATTTTGAAATTTTGCGATCGACGTATTTTCTAGAGGTTGCATGCGTTAATTGAGTCTGCGTCGTAATTAACGGTAAATCATTCTTATCGTAAGTTTCTAATTCTAAGATTAATGGGGCGACCATCGGAATAGTTCCATTATCTTTAATAAACCCTTTTATTAAATCCGGTGGGATTGTTATAGGTTTATTATCGTACGCTAATGCATCCCAAAAATAAGCATTATCTGAATTGCGAGTATAAATGCTTAATTGTTTAGTGCCGGCATTATACCATAATTGACCTTCAGTTGGATAAATTGGATCATCAGGAGAACAGAAGTTTTCCATAATTTTGATCATATTAGTCCATAAGTCAGATCCGTAATTAGGCGAACCTCTACCATGTAACCGCAATGATGTTGATGTCGTATCAACCGAATTTGGTGCTAATGGAATTGTTGCTTTTCTATCTAATGCGTTATTCGAAAAGTTTACGTATAATGTAGAACTGGTCATTTAAAAATCTCAAAAAGAAAAATATGAACCGCCCGTCGGAGCTCCTATTAGATTTATCGGATTTGTAATATGTATTGTAAAATCATCCACATTATATCGTGGAGCATAATAATTTGCTTGTTGATATACCGTTAAATTTAAATCAGCCCCCCATTCACTCAAAGGTGGGACTCCGCTAATTTCGCCTTTAACTTGGTCTATTTTCATCCAAGATATATCTTCTTTGTTATTACAAACCACATAATACTTATCCGTAGATCCTTTATTTATACTTAAAGTACTCTGATAACCTGCTTTCCATGACATATCTTTAATATCGACTAATAACTTAGTATCCACTATTAAATTTATATAATCAGTTACTGATAAATCTTTTAAAGTCCCAGTTACTGCAATTTTATAAACACCATCTTTCATTGGAGTTAACCCAATTCCTTTAGCCCAATCAGGTAAATTCGAAATGGATACCGTAACTTGATCTTCTTTATATCCAGAAATAATAATTCCGTTTTTACTCGGATAAAATAAAGTCATTTGACCTAATGATGTAATATGTTGGCCTGGACCGAATACTTTATCTGGGACTGGTGATACAGTTATATCCCCATTTTTTCCCGGTATGGTATAATTAATATTTGGTGTATCGGTCATTACAACTTTAGGTTGAACTACGGTTTTTGTTATAACTGGTGTTTTAGTTAAACTGCCATTATATGAATATATAAACACTCGATTACTAGGTGAATTATAGATATCCTCAGAACTAAATAAATGAGGTTCTGCTATTTTAATATAATTACTATCGATAATGTTATTTTTAGTAATAACGTTATCGATTACCATAGCATTAGGCCCTTTACCGGAAACGCAAATAGCCCCACCCCCATAATCATTAGTATTACTCATAAAAATAATATCACCTGGGCTAATTAATGATTTCCAATCACCAACCGGTTTAATACCATTATATTTTAAAATCCATTTATCGTTACTTTCCGGCGTTGTAGTATATCCAATACTACTAATTGGTAATGATGATCCGTATAATGATGCGATAGTATTTAATAAAGTCCAATAACCACCCATACTCCAGACTTTACCGACGAATGATTTAGCGATATCGATTAATGAACTAGCATTAGTTACATTCGATTGATTGATGATAGAAGCAGTTACTTCAGTTCCTCGTATATCATTTAAATAAACACTAGGCATATCGACTAATGAAGTAAATGTCGGATCTATATAATTTACTGCGCTTAATGAGACGACTGCGACGTTATTATTGGTTGTGGTGTTAGCTATTTTAATATCGGTTAATTTCCCGTATTTACTATTAGTATAAATTCCATTTTTATACGTAAAAATAACACTAGTACTTTCAGTTCCGGGATAAAAATACGAGGGTTTTATAGTAGAAGAACCAGCTATAATTTCAGCCCCAGATTTAACCGTATTAAAATAATTCATATCATTATATAAATTTAAAACTATATATTTCGATGAATCTTTACTAATATCAAAGAGTTCAGTTATATTAATAATTCCACTACTTGCATTTACCGCTGATTTTTTAATTTGCATGATAATACCCCATAGTAAATGGGGTATTATACTATAATACTAAAGTATTATCGATGATTTTCGTACCAACTCCAAACGTCCATTTCACTATCACCGGAACTAGTTACTATTGGTGTAGGTTCGATATAATTTGTATCATCATTAAATTCATTGATGAAGTCGGATTCATACATTAGTGCATATGCATCATCTTCATATCGAACTAATTCATCTAACATGCGCATTAATATAAGATGAGCTGATATTGTATCATCAGTAGACCCAGACCTAGCGGAATATGATCCATTTTTACGAACAAAGTTTTTCATCTCGTTTATTGTATTTTTAGATTTGATTTTAATGCGACCGGATTCGAACATCTGTTTAAAAGTGATACATAAAGTAAGTTTATTTTTACCGGTATTAAATCCTAATCTCCGTTTTCCTTTATCTGAAAGTAATTCGCCGATTTCGACTGGATTTTCATCAATTGATTGTAGACTTAACATCCCTTCACCTACGCCATTATTTTCTAAGCTCCAGTAAACATTTTCAACTCCTTTTGATTGTAATAATTTAAGCATATACTTAATAATATTATAAGCAAGGGGTGATGACATTACATTGCTTCTAAACTCGGCAATTTGCTGTAGATCTGGGAAGTTATATAAAACAATGACTGTATAATCACTACCGCTACCGGTTGCTGGATCTACGGCGATTAAATAAGTTTTATTACTGTCTATAGTATCGAACCAAACAACACCTCTAGCATCAGGTTCTGGTAATGGATCGGTTTTATATGTAATTACGTATCTAGAACTAAATAGTAATGGATCATTTGAAATAAACTCACATTCATATTCCTGGGCAAATTTTTCAGGTCCGATAATCGCGATTTCTTTTTTTCTAAATTCGTCATCTCTACCGGGAACTGAATCCCAAGGAACAAATAATGCATTAAATGCGTTAGTTCCAGCTGACGCACCGCGCCATAATTCGGCATATAAATTATCATCGCCATTTGGTGTACTAGCTATAATCGATTTACCGCCAGTTGATAATGTGGGGCGTATACTAGTCCAAAATTCTTCTGCTATAGTTGGATTTATGAAAGCAAATTCATCACAAAATAATAATGATATAGACATACCACGACCACTATTCGTAGTCGTACTTTCTGATACTATTCTACTACCATTTTCAAATGAAATTTCTAATTTATTCCAATTTGTTGGATTAATAGCTGGTTTTATCCAATTGGGTAAATTTTCATACATAAACACAATACGATTAACCATATCTTTAGCATTCTTTGCTTTATTAGATACAATTAATATTTCTTTGTTTTTATGAAAGATAGCATACCATAAAAGGAACGCACATGATGTTTGTGATTTACCTACTTGTCGACTAGCACAAACAATAGTATTATGATTAAAAGCGAATGACTCCACCATCTCTCGCTGGAACTCATATAATTCAAAAGGAACGATACCTCTTGCCGGGTGGGTAATTTTACAAAAATTTAATATGAAAAATATTGGGTCCGTTGCGCATTGAATTAAATTTTGAACCGATTCCGCAGAATATTCACTTAACTCACCCGGCATTTTAAGCTGGGTTCTTCTCATTTTAGTGTTCCATTTTGAATCATATCTAAGATATCCTTTCTATCCATGATTAAATTATTATTAGTTATATTTTTAGAACTAACGACTCTATTTTTTTCTTTCTTATGTTTTAAGTCAGCTTTTTCTTTAACTGCATTTAATGCAGTAGTTAAAAATTGATTAGCAACTTCCATATTTCTAGGGGTATGCCCTGGATCAGCGCCTCGTTCTACAGCCATACATTGATTAGTAAATGCAGCAAAAGCCGCATTGTAAATTGTTTCGTATTGCTGCTCTATTTCAATATCTTTATCGTCGAATAGATCAAAATTAGTTAATTTTACTTCTTCTTCTACTAATTCAGGCAATACAGTAGTTCCAGATTCTATATCGAATAAGTCTTCAAATGGGTGTTCTATTAAATTGTCCATGTCTTAAATAAAAAATATTTATATACCTATATTTTAGGCGTATATAAAAGGACATGAAATACGTCAAAATTAAAGGGTTATATATTATATTATTGTATAATTTTGATTTTATTTTGGGATAACTCGTTGATTAGACTCGAAACATTTGTTTTTCGGTAATAATCTTAAATTCGATGTTATTCATATCGCAAAAATGTTTGCATGCATGCCATTTTGCTTGATTTACGGCATATTGAATATCTTCGTATAACTTATTTTTTGGTTTTTTAGCTCTGGATACTTTAGTTTGTGCGTGGGGTTTAACTTCGATAATACATCTTTTTAATTGATTTTGAGTATTAATATATTCAACGTAATAATCTGGAAAATATCTATGAATTTTTTGATCGGTTGGTTTAATATATTTAATAGCGATAGTTTCCGAACTCCATCTTACTATTTTGGTATTATTATCTAAAAATTTATGCATAGATAATTCCCAAGAAGACATAAATCTAATTTTTTCAATATCACCTATATATTTTTCGGGATTATTCGGCGTATATAAACCCTGAGTAAACCTTGCCATAATTAAACTAAGTATGATTGGAAGTTTGGTGTTATTCGCTGAGCCCCAGCACTAGTATTTTGATCATAACCAGTAATTGAATTTGGAGTTTTTAATGGTTCTTTATTTAATGAATTAATTGCACTAGCTACATTAAGTTTAGGAGTTTTTGTATCTTGACTTATTTGATTTAATTGTAATGAATTAGCAAATTTAGGATTTTCTAAACCTAAATTAATTTGTTCAGGTAATTTACTCGGTATAGGATTAATAATGGAATCACCATTTTTAGCTTTAGATAAAGTAGCCGGATCATCATTAGTTTTAGATGATGGATCTCCCGCATCATTCAATAAGTTAGTTAAATCATCAGTTAATTCAGCACCTTTCGATGTTAGAACTTCGGTCCGTGGATTTGGTGCTAATTCTGAAACTGATATTACATTAGTTGGTACTTCTGGTGCAATTCCCGTATTTAAGAAATAATTATCATAAACAAATTCTAATACGATATTGCTACCATTAGTACCATCAGCCATATCAAAATCACCTAAATTAATTTCTTGAATTTTAGGATTATTGAAAACGTGGATATCCATAGTTCTATTAGCATTATATAGATGATAAACTTTAATACTTTCTATAATATTAACATTATTTTGTTGAGTTACTAATGAATACGATGCTGTTGACTTTGAAAAATCTAAACCATTAGTTTCAAATAATTTAGAACTCTCATGATTAAATATTGGGCTTACTCTTCGCAAGTAAGAAACCAAAAAGTTTAATGATTCATTTCTAATATCATCATGTATATCTAAAGATACTGGAGAGTATGTAATATTTTTAGGTATATGCGATTTAAAATTATAAAAATTAACTTCTTCGTGGTTAATTGTTATTTTTGGTTTATCGAATTTTTTAATTAAAAAAGTAAACGAATCTTCTAATGATGGTTGGTATTCTTGATAAAAAGTAAAATGAACTAAGTAAGTATATTTCGCTTTAGGATAAAAATTAACTATATCGAATGCATAATAATCATCACCAGTAAGTGTACTGATATTATTATGTTCTTCATATGGACTTCTCGTTAAACTAGGAATACCATCTGCATTAGCGATAGTCCCGGTAGCTCTTTCATTTAAAATAAGTTGCGAGATTGAACTATCGAATAAACCGGGAGTTAAATATTCCCATCTATCCAATAATCCAGCCTGCATATCAGTTAAACCGTTAATATGGGACGCTAATAACCCGCTTTGCGACGATAAGTTGCGCCCCATAATTCCGTTACTACTATAACTATTATAATTACCATAATTATTAGAATTAAGGTAACCTGAATTGATCGCACCGATAATATGAATCGCCGAATTTAATCCTGCTGTTATCAAAGTATTAGCAACTGGGTCTTTAACCCCTAATAAAGGACGTCTAACACCAAGAGCGGCTAATAAATTTTGACCATCTCGGGGTATACTACGATGTATAACTTTACCAATCGCAGCATTAGTTACACCAACGATAGCCCCTTGAATAAAAGAATTAAATACGTTATATGCGCTCATAATTATTCGGTATTTCCTGCACCACCCAAAGCATGACCATATTCGACATTTGGGAATCTTTGAACTGCATGATCAAAACGCATAGTAACTTCAATAGTTACTTTTTCACCGTCAGAATAAGCCAAATCACCCCAGTTAACTGATTTAAACCAGCAACCTTGCAAATGCCATCTTTCTAATTCATTAACACCACCATCTAACATCGCAACAGTACATGCGAATTTATATTCAGATGCAGTTGCTGCAGTGCCTAATAAATTAGCAGTTCCTAAACCAGCACCTAAAATATTCATTTGGCCTGAATCACCAATTAAATATTGTTGACGTTCTAATTGTTCGCGTAATTTTCTAGCTGCTTTACTGGTAACGTCATCTTCTAACGTCATAGTACATTCATTCCATGAATGTTTTGAACCCACATATGCAACTGAGTTATATCTGTGTAATTCTACTTCTTGGAACTGCAATGACGGTCTTTGAAAATTAGTACATTGCATTGTAATTGCATTGGGTTCAGACGATAACATTTCTAATGCATTAGATAAAATCGACTCATACCCAATAGCAGTGCTTCTAGGACCACCTAGATTTAAAAACACCGCTTTCCATCTATTTTTAAGCTTCGGCTGATACATACCAATATTGGTAGGATCAATACCGATATCCATAATTGTTGCCATTTATGACTCCTAAGTGTGCTGTATACATATTTGATATTTATGTCCTACTAATAAATATCAAAATACTAAATTACATATTTTGGGAGTTAAAACATGGCATTACTTAACCCTGGGGTACAAGTAACTGTTAGTGATGAGTCCATTTACTTACCATCAACGGCATCTACAGTACCACTTTTTTTTATCGCCACCAAATACGGAAAACTTTTACCAAACACTAACTCGGTTGCCTACGGAACAATCGAAGCTGGCGTCCCACGGTTAATTACTTCATTACGTGAAAGTATTGAGGCATACGGATTTCCGATTTTTAAACGCGATGTTTACGATCAACCTTTGCACGGCGATTGCAGAAATGAATATGGGTTGTTCGCATTAAACCAATTTTTAAAATTGGGAAATCGCGCTTACGTTATCCGCGCAGATATCGATTTAGATGATGATACAGAAACAGCATCTAATATCTGGGAATCAAAAACAACACCTAATGTAGTTTCTAATGCAAAATTAGCTGCTACCATTTATTTAAATGCAGTTCAAAATTATAGAACAGCAAATAGAAATACTCAATTATTGGGTGGATCTATTCAAATTCCAGTTGATTTATTGGATGATGCTGGTAATATTTTACCGATTCCAACAAATGCATCTCAAGCTTTAATTGATAAGTATAGCGCTTATTATAAAGAATTGAATGAAATGCAAGCTGAAAATGCACAATTAGAAAAAATTATTAATAATGCGATGGTCGAGTTAGCTAAAACAACTAGCACCTTTGCAGACAAATATAGAGATAGTGCATATCTAAGATTTAACATTTCTAATATTTTAAGTGGTAATTTTTATAACGTAGAAAATACAACTTTAGATGCAAATGGACATTTACAGTATAGTTATTCCCAATATCTACCAGTAGCTACTAATAAAAACACAAACGGATTAATTTTAAGCACAAACCAATACACTGAATCTACTAAAGAAACAAATTTATTAAGTGCCGCCGCTCGTTTAGTTTACGCATCACCTTATGATCCAGTAACTAGCCAACCACCAGTAGCATCAACTCACTTTACTGGTATTCTTGGTCGCCTTAGAGAAATGATTCGCCCAACCGATATCGGTTCAATGCGTAATTCATTTAATAATGGTTCAGTGTTTATTCCTGCTATTGCAGCTAACCCAGCAGCAACGCCACCAATAACAGGTCGTGCACAACAAACATTCTTTACTGACGGTTCTGGTTCAGTTATTAAAGGTAAATTACGTCTACATGGAGCTACAATTGCAGGAACAGTTAATTTAACAACTGGTGAATGTAATTTAACTGCTTCTTATGGTAGTTACACTTTAAATATAGGTAATTCAACCACTACATCATTAACACCAACACAAATTAATGCTATTCGTGCAGATGCAGTATCAGACGCAGCGAAATTATTAGATTTAGATATTATTAATATCACTAATAAAGTTCCAGCGAATGTTGATATTGAACTTTACGTTGATACTGTTGGTAGATTAACTGGTTCGATTCCTCAATTTGTAGTTCAAAATTATCCAAACAATCACACAGTAAACGAATTACCATCATCTTCGGCTTCGGCTTCAAAATCGATTACTATTAGACCAATCGTGATTAATGGTTTAGTTGATATTGATTTCAGACCATCAGTTAATATTTTAGCATCAGATGGATTTACTGTTGATGCCGGTGGTTCATTAGTTGACGGAATCTATACGGGTACTGCATCTAATGTTGGTAGAAGCACTGTTTTAACTATTTTATCTAAAACATCATCTGGTACTGTTGCTTTATTAACTGGAGCTACATTTACTGGCGATGTTAGTATGGTATTAAATAACCGTAAAGTAAATGGTATATCTGTTGAACAATTCGGAAATTTAGTAAAAACTGTTTGTTTACAATACGAACGCACTCAAAGTTGGTTCTTCTCAAAAGAATTATCAGCTCATAATGGTTCGGATAATTTAATTGGTAGTGATGATGCATCACGTCGATTAGCAGTCGTAAATAAATTTGTTCAAGTTATTCGCGATAACTCAAGTGTTAATATGGAAGTTGAACCTTTGATGGGTAGTGATATTACATCTGAGGGTTATGAATTTAACTTAGTATTATGTCCTGGTTTCCCAGAATTAGCTGACGAAATGTTAAGTTTAGTTGAACAAGTAAAATACGAAGCATTAGTATTAGCTGATACTCCAATGAATATGACACCTCGTGATGTTATTAGTTGGGGCCAATCAATTGATCAATCAACTATTATATCAATATCTAATAATATTAGATCAGATAATCGTGGTTTGATTGCTTATTATTATCCACATGGATATGCATCAAACTTAGATGGATATGATGTAATGTGTGCCGCCTCTGGTATCGCGTTAGCTGCATTAACTAATAGTGATAATACAAGTTATGTTTGGATGGCACCAGCTGGTCCAAATAGAGGCTTAGTATCAGGAACAATTGGTGTAAATGCGGTTGGTTACGTTGAAGGTTTATTAGGTACGCCAGATGCTATGTTTAAACGAGTTCGTTTAAATGAAGGTTTACGCGATAGTTTATATTCATTATGTAATATTAACCCAATACATGATTCATTGCAACATGGTGTTATGGTATGGGGTCAAAAAACTCGCGTTAACTTAGGATTTAATTCGGCATTAGATCGTATTAACGTTGCGCGTTTGATAATGTTTATTAGACGTGGTGTAAGAAAAGCATTATATCGCTTCTTAATGGAACCAAATGATGATATTACACGTAAAAACGTAACATCATTGGTTAATTCGTATTTACATGACATTAAAATCAAACGTGGTTTGTATGACTTCGCGGTATTATGCGATACTAGCAATAATACAGCAGACACGATTGATCGTAATGAATTATATGTTCATATTGCATTAAAACCAACAAAAGCGATCGAGTTTATCTACGTACCAATTACGTTAGTAAAAACCGGCGATTCAGTAACCGCATAAAGTTACATAGAAAAAGCCGTAATTGTTATGATTACGGCTTTTCTTTTGCCGTATAAAACGGCTTAAATAATAAATTTATGTAATGATATTGATTTAATTTAAATCGGCATATACCCCAATTATGCCAAGGTATCTAAAACCGATAAATCAAACGCACTTTTATTCGGATCTAACCTATCATCTAAAACAATATTATCAAAATCCATAGTATCATTTACACTAGCTATTCGTAACTTAATAGTTCTAATTCTATCGTTTTTAATTTCAGCCGGCGCAGACAAATAAACTATAAATTCAAAATTTAAAGTATGAATAATAGTTCTGCGTTCACCCATTACTGGGAAGTTTTCTTCATTGCTAATACTAGTTAATTCAACTGTGGTAATTTTGCCGCCATCGAATAATGCATCTGAAGTTTGAATTTGCAAACTGGGATTAAATAAAATTAAAACTTGCTCTAATATTTGTAATTGGGAATCCAAATTACTACTATATATTTTTAACTCCATTGATAATTTAAATGGAGTAGGCATAACTTGACTAATCGTTTTAGTATCTTCGGGAAAAACACCGCCAACTGGAGTATACGACATTGTTTTTATAGTATCGACACCTTTAAATCGATCTGATGCCATAGTAATATCTCTAAGATAAGCTGATACTACGGGTAATCTTAATGGTTGATTTTGAGTATTACCTGAGGCAATAGCAGCAGAAACTCTATCCATACTACCATACATAACAGGAACATCGATAGATTTGATAGTTCCATCTTTAGTTCGACCAGTCTTTACTTCAAACCCCCTAAAGATTTCCATAAATTGGACTATATGTTTTTTAATCTGATTATTATAATAATAATTCATTTTAACGGCCTATTTTAGTAATATCGACACCATTATCTTCATAATTTGATATCGTTGGTTTTTTTGAATTAGATCTCATACGTTTATCTTCTTCCATAAAGATCCATCTTTGTTTTGCTGATGAATATCTATATAATCTAGGTGGAATCGGATCTTCTAAAGTCGAATAAGTTAATCGATGATAATCTTTATTCTTCGGATTTTTAGGATAATCATCACCTTCAGTATAAGGCAACCCATTTGGTGGCATAGCATCTTCTTGAAAATATTCGTATGGATTAGATGAACTATAATTGGCTCCGAATCTAGCACCTTTGCGAATAGTCTCAGCATCGATTTGTTTAGCATCATTAAAGCTACCACCAACTTCAGGAACTAATGTATTAGCTTCCGCTTTAATTTTTTTAGATGATTTTAATGCAGTAGTATTAAATGACTCACCGATACTATCAAAGAAGTCATTATTTAAATCACCCATTAAGTCCATAGTTTCTTGACTTGCGATCATTGGTTGAGCTGTAATAGAATATAAGGTTGGTTGCCACCCAGGAGTAAAACCACCACTATCCCAAGTTACATCAGTAACCTCTAAATATTTTTTAACTGGAGTTAAATTTGTATCATATTGAACTTCGCATAAAACATCAATAATATCACCAATAACAATAGGTCGTTTTAAACGCTGAACGACCATATTAAAACCCATTTTAAAATTATATTGGTTATTTAAATTTAAACCCATCGCACTAAATTCAGTCATTACATCAACTTGATTATAAAATGCTTTTATAACTATAGGATCAATTGAATAACTTCTATCTCTATTTTCTAAGAAAGCCATATCATCTTGGATATTGCTTATATGAGTTTTCGTATATTCGGAGAATGATAATTTTTTGATAATCCATAAATCATCTTCAGTTCCCACATATTGGATAGGAACTATACGCCAAAATCTAGCAGGATAACTTTGTTTAATATCTAACCAATGAGCATCAGCATCATTTGGTATAGTTAAAAGAGCAATACCTTTCCAATTAATACCATTTTCTGAATTTTCAACTCGAGCTTTAATTATACGATTTTTAGGTAATTCGCCTTGCTGTATATAAACTGAAGTAACATGATATTTTACTTCAGTATGAATCGCATACTTATTAATATCTGTATCTTTAATTTTTATCGGCCCAAAATCATAACCAATATAAGTATTTGGATCTCGCTTACCGCATTTTTTAATAGAACGCCATTCGCAAGGATCATCTTGAAAAACATTACTAGCCGGAAATTCGGGGTATTCACCGTTAGCAATTACAGTTCCATCTAACGGTAATAAATCTTTTTGTTCATGTATACCTAATAATTTATAAATGAGGACATTAGTACCACCGATCATAAGACCTTCGGTTACATATTCATTCATTAACTTATCGGATAATGGTTCATTAAATAATTGAAATGCACCATTCTGCTGAATCATTGGTGGGATGATTCTATTCGGATTATAAGTAGCCATATATTACCCCAATACCATAGTACTTTCCATACCAAATTTTTCTGGTTCACTAGCGAGGTAAGTATTGATTTCCATTCTGCATTTATCAAACATCTCATCCGCTCTAGCTTGTAAATCACTAGAATTTAAACTAACTGATCCACCAGCCCCAGGAACTGAACCATATTTACCTCTGATATTAGCTAACATTACACAAGCTTCACCTAAAGCCCATTGTAATATCCATTTACTAGAAATACGATCCATAATTAATTCTTGCTCCGTTCTTTCGACCGAACAATCACACATTACACGCTCACTGAGGCCTATATTTTGAAATATATCTAATTTGCGAGTTCTTTCATTAAATCGATGAACTATTCTAGTAGCAAATAATATATCCATTAATTCCGTATATTCACTAATAATATGATAAGAAACTAAATCCATCCCCATAGATGGATTATATAACCATTGCATTAATTGTTGTGCGTAAATGCCATTTCCTTGAGCTGAACTAACATAAGCACTATTTCTACGATAAACTGCTTGAATACTTACAATTCTATTTAATCCAATATTTTTATCAGTTAATAGATAAGATTGTTGATTGGGAACTAAATCTAAAAAGAATATCGAACGATCGTACGCACTACTAGATAATTTTCTAAACATGCCCAATGCTAAATCAACACATAATTCCAATTGAGCTTTGTCTAATTCGACTTGAATTGCCGGATATCCCAATAACATTAAAATGCGTTCTATTAAATTTCTACGTTCATCTAATGAACCATCAGTACCAACCCCTAATTGTTTATAGGTTGGTTCAGATTGAATACTATCCGTCCCGATAACGAACGGTAAATATTTACCGCGAGGTGATGTATAATAGAATAAGTTATAGTCGTTATTATGTAGTTCTGGCATAACAATTCTAGATTTACTACCTAGTGTATTGCTAGTTATAGTTATATTGCCGTTAATAAATTCACAGAGTGCTCTAGGTTGTGTTTCAACCCAAATTCGATTAAATTTAAATAATTTATTATTTGAAGTATTAAACCATAAATCGTTTGTTTTTGGTTTAAGCGAAGAAGTACTATACATCAAAGTTTGCCAGTTAATACCGTTCCAGGTATATAATGTATTACTCGATGTATTGTACCATAATTGACCGGTCTGGACGATAGACGGATCAGTTAAAAGGGAACATCCTTGTACAATAGTCCATGATATACCATCAAACTGACGATACAATTTATTTATCGTATCATACCAAAAATCATTTATTGCTAATTTCGGTTCAGTATTTTGTTGAAAGTAATCAACATCAACCCATTGAGAACCGTCCCATTTATGTAGCGTATTATCAAACCAAAAATCATTAGTTTTGATCGGAGATAATGTAGGGTCGGTTGCATTAGTAATATAAGGAATGTTCACCCATAATAAATTTAAAATATCCCAAGCATATAAATCAGTAGTATCAAACCAATACCACTCATCCGGATTAGTTACATCATATGATACATTAATAATATCAATTCCTAATGCAATCCAAGATAAACTCATAACATTATATGTATAAACGGTATTAGTTACTTTATCATACCAATTAAGATCAGGAACTGGTGTCGGTCTAGTCGCCGACATATCAATATCAGTTAATACCCATTGTTTATTAATTAATTGATAAACATTAGAACCATTATACCAATAATAACCATCTGAAAAAGTTAATGGATCTACATCACTTGTAAAAACAGTAATTGGAGACCAATTATTTTTACATCCGGTATTATATTTTGAAAAGGTTTTATTATTAAACCAAATTTCATTGCATTTAAATTGTTTAGTTAAAGCTGGATCATCAAATGAATAATAAGTTTTATGAGCTTTCCAAACTTTATTATTTAACGTATATGTTTTAGTAGGTGCTAACCAATGATCAGAACAAGATAATTCATTAATTGGTTTTATATATTTGAAAGAATCTTGTATTTCCCAAGCCTCATCCCATTTATATAATTCATCGGAAAGCCAATAATCACCGACGTTTAAAATATTAGCAGATTGAGGTCCAAAAAAACATTCTTGTTCAATTTCATTATAACCATCAAATTTAAACAATTTATTATTAGTTATTCTAAACGCATTCGTATTTTTCTGAGTATCGCCAAGATAAACATTATCGATTTGGATTATGTTTAAGTTAATTTGATCTACTAACTCTTGGTAATTAGTTGCTTGAATATTAAATGTATAATCTTTATCATCAATAGTAATGAATAAATCATTATCGATATCGATAGTATCAGTAATTAAAGCATTTAATTCAATGGTATGACGACCTTTAGTATCTGCAGATTTTTTATTTAACTGCATTGGAATTGAATAGCTAAAAATACCGTCATGATAATACGCAATATTATCAATAGCAAAACCAGCAATATAATAATTCGTATTAGGTAATAAATCAGTTAATTGGATACTAGATGTCGTTTTATCATTATAAAATGCACCGATAACTAAAGTATCGCCGATACCATCACCCATAAATTTATTTACGTCGAGTGTAGTATCAAATTGATAATACGTTCCATTAACTGGTTTAACTTCAATTGGTTTAGTATCTAATAATAATAAGATACCATTATAAAAATCAGGTGGTAAGTATGGATTATCAATATTCGCAGGTATCCCCCAAATTACATTAGCAGTAGTATCGGAGGTTCTTTCGAATGAAATAGAAATTCTATTGCCGTCATCATTAACTGATGCTGGGGTGTCATTATACGGGGAATACGCGCTCATAATTATATCTTACTCAGCTAAGGTTGAAACGCCTAATGCGTATTCAACAGTAATTGAAGCTTCCGAAGTAGTTAAAACACTAATAAGAACTTCGGGCCCATCATATGCAAATAATTTAGTAATAACTGATGATTCATTATTAATTAAAAATTCAACTGGATCCTCGCTAGTAAATACGCCAGTTGTTGCAATACCTAATTGCATCGGTTCCATTGATGCATCGATATCAACTGATCCTACACCATAACTATTAAATGGTACTGTGATATTATTGGTAATGATGCGATTTGCAGTAACTCGACCATTAGCTAATTCAGTTTTGATATCTGCATTAAAATCAATGGATAATTGGGTAGGATTTCGAATAGCCATGCAATAAAATCTCCATATTTAAATATGAATATTTATGGTTTTCTTGGAATAATATAAATACTTGATTACTATAAATAAAAAGGGATGGATTATTAAATCCATCCCCACTAAAACTACTATGACAATGTACGACCAACTTGAAATAAATCAAGGGGCATACAAATCGGAGTCGTCGTATCCGTCGGGAAAACTAATACGTCGCCTACCATTGCATCTCCAGGTACATCAAATCTATTACCATCACTATCAATCGCGACTTTCATTGTTGGAACTTCCAAGCTAGTGATAGTCGTGTATGCGATAGTTTGGTTAATATTTGTCGCACTTTTCATAACGTCCTCTCCAAGATTAATTTATTTGCCCTCGACATAAGAGCGATATTCAGATAGTAATAAAGAAAAAGCTTCTTTACCTCTAGCTGATTTGAGGAAAAGTGGGATCCCTTTTAAAACAGTAGAATCACTTAACCAATTTAGGTCTTCTGCTGATAGAACAGAAGCCGCTAAATCATTGATTTCCTTTATCATCTTCTGATGTTCAGTTAAAGGAATTTCCGGCTCAGGTAATTTCGCCTGAGGTATATATTTTGCAATTTCTTGCTGAACCATAAGTTGAATTTGGTCAGGAGTAATATTATTAATAAGAGGGTTGTTAGGCTGAAAATTATAACCGCCTAATTGCTGCTGTTTTAAAACATTAATTTTGGTTTGCAAATCATCTAACTGGGTTACGGCACTCGTATACATAATATTCTCTCATTCTCTGCATCTATTTATGGTTTTTAAAAGGAGTGAAGTAAATTCACTCCTTCCGTAGTAAGACTAAACCATATGGTTTTTTCTTAGGCTCAATTAAATCAATTACACTTGAACACTGCGCTGAGTATTTGTCCCAGTATTGGTGTTTGTCAGTGTAATATTCGTTAAATTTGACAATTGAGCTAAAGCAGTAGATAAACCGCCAGCTAATGTAGTAAATTGTTGTTGTTGAGCTTGTAACTGCATTGCATTAGAAATAGCCGTCGCATTACTGTTATTGTTGATAATAATATCACTTGTACTTCTAGCATGACGATTATCACCCAATAACTCAGCAACACGATTTTCAGCAACAACGATCTGACGATTTAAATCAGCTGTATTATATGCATTAATCAAATCACGAGTTTTTGAACCGTCATTGGTAATAGCTGTTTGTAATGCATAAGCAGAAGTTAATGTAGCTACTTCATTCGCATGAGACGCTGCTAAATTAGCTAAATTATTGCGATTCATATTATCCGTGATCGCACCAAAACCAGCAGTTACATTATTAGCTAAACCATGCAAATCAGAATCAAGCATATTAATCGATTGATTAACTGCGTCAATAACTCCATTGCGTGAATTATTTACATTAGCCGTAACGTCAGCTGCAGCTGCAGCAACAGTACTAGATAAGGTATTTTGACCTTGCAACATAGCGACAGTAGTATTTAAATTACCAGCAGCAATAGCAGCTTGAGTATCACCAGCACTTGTAGCAACATCATGACCAATTCTGTTAATATCTTGAATTGTGTTAACTAAACCATTAGAAGACATTGATTGATTCAATGCTTGTAAGATTTGAGTCGTACCTTGATTGTTTTGTGAAGCAGCTAAAGCTGCAGCGTCGGTACCATTACCAACTAAACGGGGAAGTAAAGAACCTAATAAAACAGCACCAAGTGTGCCGCCACCGAACATACCATCTTGCGATGGCTGTGCTATAACTGTATCTACCATTTTCGTATCCTCTATCACTTCTACCTTCGGGGTAGAATCGGTTGTTTCCCATGCCATAAATTTTATCCTTATGTTAGGGGTATTAAAAAAGTGAATGAAATAATCACTCACCTTTTATTTATAGTATTTAAATTTATTTGGTAAATGTATTATCCGGCATTACCATATCTATTACCGGTAACAGCCCAGGATGCGTAACTACCATTTACTATATATGACCCAGGAGCCCCACCCGCACCACCGGTAGCATAATATCCCTGAGAACCCTGAGTTCCATAACCACCCCAGCCCCCACCAGAACCACCGGCAGCACCACCA